>Ga0214921_10001996_pt1 | contig 34106 bp, 28 predicted proteins | sample LL1505_MetaG_FD_177992 | JGI IMG/M metagenome (GOLD analysis project Ga0214921, IMG submission 177992) | Freshwater microbial communities from Lake Lanier, Atlanta, Georgia, United States - LL-1505 | ecosystem: Environmental > Aquatic > Freshwater > Lake | place: USA: Georgia | collected... | reverse complement strand
TCGGCCGGCCAGTTGTCGACCTCGGTGGTGGTCATCAACTGTCCGCCCTGCGCGATGCCGGTGATGATCACGGGCTTGAGGTTGGCGCGCGCGGCGTAGACGGCGGCGGTGTAGCCGGCGGGGCCGGAACCGAGGATGAGCAGGCGGATGTGGCGGGGCATGGGGACTCCGGTACTTGGGGGCTGAGATCGGGTCAACCGATCGCGAATGCAGGGTCTATGACGGGCGGTACAGGTGATTCGTTCGGACTTTCAGAGGCTCGATCAGCCGCGCTGGCCGGCATGTGAGTCTTGCAGATGCAACACCACGGGCGCGGGTGCGTCCGGCGCCCGGCTGAACAGTGCGACAAGGCCCGGCGCCAGCGTTTCCGGCAGCGGCAGTGCGTGGGTCTCGCCAAGGGCGTCGCCGGCCGAGTGGCTCTTCAGGCGGATTGGCGACTTCATCGGCCCCGGCACTACGGCGTGGACGCGGTGCGTCGGCCGGTGCGACCACTCGGCGTCCCACGACTCCGCCAGCGCGATCAAGCCTGCCTTGGCCACGCCGTAGGCGCCCCAGAAGGCCGCCGGCCGGGCGCCGTGCGTGTCGGAGACGAACACCACCGTTGCGGTGGACGCGGCTTGCAGCAACTCGCTGCAGGCGCGGGTGAGCAGGGCCGGCGCCATCAGGTCGACGCGGAGTAGCGTGTTCCAGGTGTCGAGGTCTTGCTGGGCCATCGGCGTGAGCGTGCGGAATTGAGCAGCTGCATGGACGATGCCATCGAGCCGGCCAAGTTGTGACGCGATGCCCTCGGCGATGCGCTCGAAGCCGGTCTCGTCGGCGCGCGCCAGATCGAACGGAATGATCGACGGGTGCGCCCCACCTGCCGCGACGATGTCGTCGTAGACCGACTCCAGCGGCTGCGTCTTGCGACCGAGTAGCACTACCGTAGCCCCGGCTGACGCCAGCGCCAGTGCGCTGGCGCGGCCAAAACCGGAGCCGGCGCCAGTGACCAGGACCACGTGGTCGCGCAAGTCTGGCAGGTGCAGGGGGTCAGACATCGGCAAGGCTCCGCAAGGACAGCAATGAAGGGGCTGCGTGGGTAGGCAGTTCGGGTGCCACGCTCAAGCGGCAGCCGCGGCAATTCGGCGCGCGCATTCTACCCCGCTGCGCACCGCACCCTCGAGTGTGGCCGGGTAGGGGCCAGCGGTGTAGTCGCCAGCCAGCCAGACACCAGGCAGGCCGGTTGCATGACCGGGGCGGACCAGGTCAGGCGTGCAGGCGAAGGTGGCGCGCTTCTCGCAGATCAGCTGGCTGGCAAGCGCTGGCGGCCAATGCGGGAATCGCTGCGCCAATTGGCGGACGACGGCGTCGGCCTGTGCGTCTTGCCGGGCACTGGTGACAACGCTGAGCCGTCCTTCGCCATGGTCGAACAGCCATTCGCCAGGATTGCCATCCAACATGTGCATCGGTGGCTCAAGTTGCAATGCCTGCGGATAGCGCACGTGGACTGTGGTGATTGGCCGGTACTCGAAGGCATCAAGCGCTGAGCAGACGCTTTCGCGCTCGGCCGAGGGCGCTCCCGCTGCAGCGCCGTTTCGCAGCAGCGCTGTGACATGTTGCGGTGCGGTGGCAATCACCACCGCATCAAACCGCGCACCCGGGTACACGGTCGGAGCCTCGCTCGTCAGCGATTCGGAAGCAGCGGTACCCAGCGCCAACTGCCATGCGCCGTCCGCAGGCTGCAGCGCGTGCACCCGAGCACCGTAGTGCACGTCGGCGCCGTGGCTCCGCAGCCAGTCGACCGCCGGCTCGGCCAGCACCTCGCCCAGCGGTACGCAGGGCAATTCGAGGCCAGCGTCGCGGCCCGCCGCGAACAGCCCGTCTACCAGGACGCGGGCGAGCACCCGCGCCGAGGCCTCGTGCACATCGGTGTTGAGCGCAGCGACGCAGAGCGGTGCCCATAGGGCCTCGACCAGCGCGTCGGGCTGGCCGGTGCGGCGCAGCCAGTCCAGCGCGACGCAGTCAGGCGTGTGGCTATTCGCCATTTGGCGAGCGGCAGGTGCCAGCCGCAGTAGGGCCAGTCGCGCGCGAAAATCGAGTCCGCGTGCGGTGATGACAGCCGCCAGTCCGCCCAGTCCGAAGGGCCATGCCGGCACCGTCATCTGCAAGCCCCCGGGGTGATGCAGGCTCAAGGGCAGACGGCGCAACACGGCTTCGCGTCGGATGCCAAGGGTTTGCATCAGGTCAAAGGTCTGGCGGTACGGGCCGATTAGCACGTGCTGGCCGTTGTCGACCGCGCCGAGACGCCCGTGCACGGTGCGGGCGCGTCCACCCGGCACGCGTGCGGCCTCGAACACCTGCACCGCCGCGCCGGCCTCCACTAGACGCACGGCGCAGGCCAATCCCGCCCAGCCGGCGCCGATTACGGCGACGCGCATTCGTGTCAGCGCCGGCTTCACAGACGTCCGGTCAGCGCCACCTGCAAGCCGATCAGCGCTTTGCGCAACGGTGGCAAGCTGGTCTTTTCGCGGAGTACGCGGCTGCCGCTCGTCGCGATCTCTTCGAGCAAGGTGCGATACACCGCCGCCATGACCAGGCCGGGTCTTTGCGATCGGCGATCGCAATCTGGCAGCACGGCCAGGGCCTCAGCGAAGGTGCTGCGTGCGCGCGTGATTTGCATCGCCATCAGGGCCGCAAAGCCGGGCGATTCGCGCCGTGCCAGCACATCACCGGGCAGCACGCCGTGTGCGCGCAATTCATCGGCTGGCAGATAGATGCGGCCCCGCATGGCGTCCTCGCCGACGTCGCGGACGATGTTGGTGAGCTGCAAGGCGAGGCCGAGGCGAGCTGCGTAAGTCTCGGTGCTGGCATCGCGATAGCCGAAGATGCGCGCCGAGAGCAGACCCACCACCCCGGCGACACGGTGGCAATACAGCCGCAAGGCCTCGAAGTCGGCGAATCCACCGTGTTGCAGGTCCATCGCCATGCCATCAAGGATGGCCTCGAAGTGCTCGCGTGGCAGCGTGTAGTCGCGCACCGCTGGCAGCAGTGCGCGCGTCACCGGATGTCGCGGCGCGCCTTCATACAGCCGCCCGACCTCGTCGCGCCACCAGGCCAGCACGGTGTAGGCCGGCACCGGATCGGTGATGTCGTCGACCACGTCGTCCACCGCACGGCAGAAGGCGTATAGCGCGGTCATGGCGCGGCGCCGAGGTTCGGGCAGAAGGCGGAAGCTCAGCGTGAAACTGGAGCCCGCCTTGCGGCAGACCTCGGCGCAATACTGGTCCGGACTCACTGGCAGCCCCCGCCGGCTGGCTCGGCGAATAGCGAGCCCAGCCCCGGGAACAGTGCTCGCGGCAGGTTGCGCGCGATGTCCTGCCAGCCGACCACCGGCCGTTGCGTCAGCACATCGCCTCCGGCCGCGTGAATCTTGCGCAACACGGCCTCGCCACCCAGCACGATCAGCCGGATCTCGAGTCCCAGTCGCCCCGGCAGCGCCCGTCCCAGCGGTGCGCCGGCTTGTAGTAGACGGCGTGCGCGGTCGGTCTCGAAGGCCATGAGCGCCCGCCATTGCGGGGATGCCCGGCGTGCGGCGATGTCAGCCTCGCTCACACCGAAGCGCGCGAGTTCGTCTTGTGGCAGATAGACGCGGCCTTTGTCCCAGTCCACCGTCACGTCCTGCCAAAAATTGATCAGCTGCAGGGCGGTGCAGATGCCGTCTGAGTACGCGAGGTTGCGCGGGGTGGCCGCGCCGAACAGGTGCAGCAGGATACGGCCCACCGGATTCGCCGAGCGGCGGCAGTAGTCGGCGAGTTCGGCGTAGCCAGCGTAGCGGGTCACGCGCACATCCTGCTCGAACGCGCTCAGCAGGTCGGTGAACAGCTCGAGCGGCAACTGATGGCGACGGATTACATCGGCGAGGGGCGCGAAGATCGCGTGGTCAGGCGTCTCGCCGCGACCGATGGCCGCCAGCATCTGGCGGTATGCGCCAAGCTGCGCCAGGCGTTCGCCAGCGCTCGCGTCGCCCTCGTCGGCAAAGTCATCGGCGCTGCGTGCGAAGTGGTAGACCCAGCGCACTGGCTCGCGCAGGCGACGCGGCAATGCGAGCGAGGCCACGGGGAAGTTCTCGTAATGATCGACCTGCATGCGGGAGCGGCTCGCGTCGGGAGCGCGTAGTTTACACTCGAGGGCGCAGCGGCTCGGCTGCCGGCTCAGGTCGGCGATGACCGTCGGCGCGACCGTGGCGAAATTGGTAGACGCAACAGGTTTAGGTCCTGTCGGGGGCAACCCTGTGGAGGTTCGAGTCCTCTCGGTCGCACCAGTGCCCATCAGATCTCGCAGCCTGATCCGGAAATTCACCGGGGGCTGCGTATAATGTCGGGTTCTACATCATATTCGCGGCCTGACCGCGCAAACGAGACAGCCATGGCAGCAAACATCGAAACCCTCCAGGGCCTGCAACGCAAGGCTAGCCTGGCCATCCCTCTGGCCACCATCGAAGCCGAAGCGGCACGGCGGCTCAAGGACCTTTCCCGCACCGTCAACATCAAGGGTTTCCGCAAGGGCAAAGCGCCGGTCAAGCTGGTCGATCAGCAGTACGGCCAGCAGGTCCGTCAGGAGGTGGTCGGCGACCAGCTGCGCGAGGTTTTCACCGAAGCCGCACTGACCCACAAGCTGCGCATCGCCGGCAACCCGCGCTTCGAGCCGAAGGCGGGCGATGGTCAGACCGATCTGCTGTTCGACGCGCATTTCGAGGTGTATCCCGACATTCAGCTGGGCGACATCAAGACTTGGTCGCTGGAGCGCCAGACGCTCGAGGTGACCGAGAAGCACGTCGACAAGACGCTCGAAATCCTCCGCAAGCAGCGCACCACGTACAAGACCGCCAAGCGCGCCGCCAAGGCCGATGACCGCGTCACTGTCGACTTCGAGTCGACCCTCGACGGCCAGCCGATGGCCGGTGGTCAGGGCGCCGATTTCCCCTTCGTGCTCGGCGCCGGCCAGATGCTGCCCGATTTCGAGGCGGCGGTGACTGGCAAGGCGGCCAAGGAGGCGGTCGAGTTCGACCTCACGTTCCCGACCGATTACCGCGCCACCGATGTCGCCGGTAAGACGGCGCAATTCAAGGTTACGGTGAAGTTGGTGGAGTCGCCGGTGCTGCCGAAGATTGACGAGGACTTCGCCCGCGCGCTTGGCGTCGACAGCGGCGATGTCGAGGAGCTGCGTCGCGAACTGCGCGCCAATGTCGAGCGCGAGGTCGCCCGCCGCTTGCAGTCGAAAGCCAAGAACTCGGTGATGGAGGCCCTGCGCGATTTGCCGGACGTCGACCTGCCGAAGAACCTGGTCGACACCGAGATTCGTCGCTTGATGCAGATCACCCGTGCCGACCTCGAATCCAAGGGCATCCCCAATGCCAAGGACGTGCCGCTGGCGCCGGAGATCTTCGTCGAGGAGGCTCAGGCCCGCGTCAAGCTCGGTCTGCTGGTTGGCGAAATCGCTCGCCTCAACCAGCTGCAGCCGTCGCCGGAAAAAGTGCGCGACCTGGTCATCCAGCAAGCCACCAGCTACGAGAACCCGGCCGAGATGGTGCAGTGGTTCTACGCCGACCCGCGCCGCCTGCAAGAAGTCCAAGCGGTGGTGCTGGAGGACGAGGTGGTCGAGTGGGTGTTCGCCCAAGGCAAGCCCAAGACCAGCAAGATCGCCTTCGAAGAACTCATGGACATCGCCTGATGATGCACTTTCCGAACGGATACCCCGACGCCACTGCCGGCGCCATGACCGAACCGCACAACCTCGGCTTGGTGCCCATGGTGGTCGAGCAGAGCGGCCGCGGCGAACGCGCCTACGACATTTACTCGCGCCTGCTCAAGGAGCGCGTGGTGTTTTTGGTCGGTCCGGTCAACGAGGTCACCGCCAATTTGGTGGTGGCGCAACTGCTGTTCCTTGAGTCGGAGAACCCCGACAAGGACATCTCGTTCTACATCAACTCGCCGGGCGGGATGGTCACAGCCGGCATGGCGATCTACGACACGATGAACTTCATCAAGTGCGACGTCAGCACCTTGTGCATCGGTCAGGCCGCCAGCATGGGCGCGTTCTTGCTTTCCGCCGGCGCCAAGGGCAAGCGCTTTGCGCTGCCGAATTCGCGCGTGATGATTCACCAGCCGCTCGGCGGCTTCTCCGGTCAGGCCTCGGACATCGAGATCCACGCCAAGGAGATCCTCTACCTCAAGGCGCGGCTCAACCAGATGCTGGCGGACCACACGGGTCAGACCATCGAGACCATCGAGCGCGACACCGATCGCGACAACTTCCTCAGCGCCGAAGCAGCGCGTGACTACGGTTTGATCGACCAGGTGCTGACCTCGCGCGCGGCCATCACCGCCTGAGCGCCTTGGCGTACACTCACCGGCAATGAGCGACAAGACCAGTAGCGACAAGCCTTTGTACTGCTCCTTCTGCGGCAAGGGGCAGCACGATGTTCGCAAGCTGATCGCCGGACCGTCGGTGTTCATCTGCGACGAGTGCATCGAGCTGTGCAACGACATCATCCGCGAGGAGGTCGGCGACGGTGATGAGGCGTCGACCCGAGATGGCCTGCCGACGCCGCATGAGGTGCGCGACATCCTTGATCAATACGTGATCGGTCAGTCGTCGGCCAAAAAAATCCTCTCGGTGGCGGTCTACAACCACTACAAGCGTATCCGCAGTGGCAGCCGCCGCGACGACGTTGATCTGTCCAAGAGCAACATTCTGCTTATCGGCCCGACCGGTTCGGGCAAGACCTTGTTCGCGCAAACCCTGGCTCGTCTGCTTAACGTGCCATTTGTGATGGCCGATGCGACCACCCTCACCGAGGCTGGTTATGTCGGCGAGGACGTCGAGAACATCATCCAGAAGCTGCTGCAGAAGTGCGACTACGACGTCGAGCGGGCCCAGCAGGGCATCGTCTACATCGACGAGATCGACAAGATCTCTCGCAAGAGCGATAACCCGTCAATCACCCGCGACGTGTCTGGCGAAGGCGTCCAGCAGGCCTTGCTCAAGCTGATCGAGGGCACTACGGCATCGGTGCCGCCTCAGGGGGGGCGTAAGCACCCCAATCAAGAGTTCGTGCAGGTCGACACCACCAATATTTTGTTCATTTGCGGCGGCGCCTTCGACGGCCTCGACAAGGTCATTCGCAACCGCTCGGAGCGCGGCGGCATTGGTTTTGGTGCCGACGTGCGCAGCAAGGATTCCAGCCGCGAGATCAGCAGCTTGCTGAGCGAAGTCGAGCCGGAAGACCTCATCAAGTACGGGCTGATCCCCGAATTCATCGGGCGCCTGCCAGTCACGGCGACGCTCGAGGAGTTGGACGAGGCGGCGCTGGTGCGCATCCTCACCGAGCCCAAGAACGCGCTGGTCAAGCAGTTCCAAGCCTTGTTCGCCATGGAAGGCGTGCAACTCGAAGTGCGTGAAGATGCGCTGCAGGCCATCGCCGCGAAAGCGCTGGCGCGCAAGACCGGCGCCCGCGGGCTGCGTTCGATCCTTGAGCAGGCCTTGCTTGAGACCATGTTCGACCTGCCCTCGCTGAGCCATGTCGAGTCGGTGGTGGTCGATGCCGGCGTCATCAGTTCGGGCAATCGGCCACTCGTCGTCTATGCCGAACAGGCCGCTGCTGGGAGCGCGTAATCCGGCTGTCTTGAGTTTTTGCTTGAGCGCCTCCATCTGTCGCAGTAATCTGCGTTAGAACCCGCGCCAAACGGCCAATAAGGAACCCCGATGACCGATTCGACCCCCACCACTGGCGACACCGTGGATTTGTCGCTGCTGCCGCTGCGCGACGTCGTGGTCTTTCCGCACATGGTCATCCCGCTGTTTGTTGGGCGACCCAAGTCGATTAAAGCGCTCGAGCTGGCGATGGACGCCGGTAAGAGCATCCTGCTGGTGGCGCAGAAGTCCGCCGCCAAGGACGAGCCCGCCACCGACGACCTCTACGCTGTCGGCACGGTCGCCAGCATCTTGCAGATGCTGAAGCTGCCCGATGGCACGGTGAAGGTGTTGGTGGAGGGTGGCCAGCGCGCGCAAGTTCTGGACGTGCGGGACGAAAAGACGCATTTCAGCGGTCGCGCCGAGTTGATCGGCGACCTCAACGCCGAGACCCATGAGGTTGAGGCGATGCGCCGCGCCATGCTGGCGCAGTTCGACCAATACGTGAAGCTCAACAAGAAGATTCCGCCCGAGGTGTTGACCTCGGTCGCGGGCATCGATGAAGCCGGGCGTCTGGCCGACATGATTGCCGCCCACCTGCCGCTCAAGCTCGAGCAGAAGCAGGACGTGCTCGACATTTTTGACGTGCGCCAGCGGCTCGAACACCTGCTCGGTCTGCTCGAGGCCGAGATCGACATCCTGCAAGTCGAGAAGCGCATCCGTGGCCGCGTCAAGCGGCAGATGGAGAAGTCGCAGCGCGAGTACTACCTCAACGAGCAGGTCAAGGCGATCCAAAAAGAGCTCGGTGAGCTGGAAGAGGGCAGCGACCTCGACGAGTTGGAGCGCAAGCTGCGCACCTCGGGCATGTCGAAGGAGGCGTTGGCCAAGGCTGAAGCCGAACTCAAAAAGCTCAAGATGATGTCGCCGATGTCGGCTGAAGCCACTGTCGTGCGCAACTACATCGACACGCTCATCGGCCTGCCGTGGAAGAAGAAGTCGAAGATCAGCAAGGACCTGGCGGCTGCCGGCAAGGTTCTGGAGACCGATCACCACGGTCTCGAGAAGGTTAAGGAACGCATCCTCGAATACCTCGCGGTGCAGCAGCGGGTCGACAAGGTTAAGGCGCCTATCCTCTGTCTGGTCGGCCCTCCGGGCGTCGGCAAGACTTCGCTCGGCCAGTCGATTGCCCGCGCCACCAATCGCAAATTCGTGCGCATGGCGCTTGGCGGCGTGCGCGACGAGGCCGAGATCCGCGGCCACCGTCGCACCTACATCGGCTCAATGCCGGGCAAGATCCTGCAGAACATGAGCAAGGTCGGTGTCAAGAACCCCCTGTTCCTGCTCGACGAGGTCGACAAGATGGGTCAGGACTTCCGCGGCGATCCCTCGTCGGCTTTGCTGGAAGTGCTTGATCCGGAACAGAACTCAAGCTTCGCCGATCATTACATCGAGGTTGATTACGACCTGTCCGACGTGATGTTCGTGGCTACCGCCAACACGCTCGATATTCCGGCGCCACTGCTCGACCGGATGGAGGTGATTCGCCTGTCGGGTTACACCGAGGACGAAAAGGTCGGTATCGCCCTACGCTATTTGGTGCCCAAGCAGATGAAGAACCACGGCCTCAAGGCCGAGGAAGTCAACATCGGCGAAGCCGCGATCCGCGAAATGATCCAGTTCTACACGCGCGAGGCTGGCGTGCGCTCGCTGGAGCGTGAGCTGGCCAAGATCTGCCGCAAGGTCGTGAAGGACTTGCTGCTGAAGAAATCGACCGGCCGCGTCTCGGTGACGCCGCGATCCATCCACAAGTACCTCGGCGTGCGGCGTTATCAGATTGGCCTTGCTGAGAAGCACAACCAAGTCGGGCAAGTCACTGGCTTGGCGTGGACCGAGGTCGGCGGCGAGCTCCTCACCATCGAGGCCGTGACCATGCCTGGCAAGGGCAATGTGGTGACCACCGGCAAGCTGGGCGAGGTGATGCAGGAATCGATGAAGGCGGCGATGACCGTGGTGCGTGCGCGTTCCGACAAGCTTGGCATCAAGCCGGACTTCTACCAGAACAGTGACGTCCACATCCACGTGCCGGAAGGCGCCACGCCGAAAGACGGCCCGAGTGCCGGCATCGCCATCGTCACTGCGCTGACCTCGATGCTGACTGGTATCCCGGTGCGTGCCGACGTGGCCATGACCGGCGAGATTACGCTGCGCGGCGAGGTGCTGGCGATCGGCGGTCTCAAGGAAAAGCTGTTAGCGGCGCATCGTGCGGGCATCAAGACCGTGTTGATCCCTCAGGAAAACGTCAAAGACCTCAGTGAGATTCCCGACAATGTGAAGAGTCGTCTGGACATTAAGGCGGTGAAGTGGATCGACGAGGTCCTGGCGACGGCTTTGGAACGGTTGCCAGAGCCTCCAGCGGAATTGGTCGAGGTGCCGCCTCTGGCGGTGCCCTTGGCCGAGGGAGCGCCCGCTCCGGTCGTCAAACACTAGCTCTTAGACTCAGTTTTTGCGGTTGTAATTATGTCACGCGGTTGACACGCCTTTTTACGGCTTGCTATACAGGCATACGGACTTTGTACTTCGCAGCACCTGGCAGTAACAACTCCAGCGGAAATCGTTGTAGTCAACAAAAATCTGACAAAGAAGGGGACTCAGTTGAACAAATCGGATCTGATCGATGCAATCGCCGCGGAAGCGGATATCTCCAAGGCTTCAGCCGGACGCGCACTTGACGCCGTCGTGGCGGCTGTTGCGCACGCGTTGAAGGGTGGCGACACTGTCAGCCTGGTCGGTTTCGGCACCTTCTACGCGTCGGAGCGCGCTGCCCGCACCGGCCGCAACCCGCGCACCGGCGCCGAAATCAAGATCAAGGCGACCAAGGTGCCGAAGTTCCGCCCTGGCAAGGCGCTGAAGGATGGTGTAAACTAAAGGGCTTAGGTCGGGTGCTTAGCTCAGCTGGTAGAGCGTCGCCCTTACAAGGCGAATGTCAGCGGTTCGATCCCGTTAGCACCCACCAGCACGCAGCGCAGTGAGTCTCGCGCTGCAGTGCAGCCCTGCTGTAAGGCAGTTCCGGTTATTGGAGTGGTAGTTCAGTTGGTTAGAATACCGGCCTGTCACGCCGGGGGTCGCGGGTTCGAGTCCCGTCCACTCCGCCAAAATTGAAGACAGGGGCGATCGAGTCGCCCCTTTTTCATGTCCGTTGCCCCGAGCTCTCGCTATGTTCGATTTAATCCGAAACAACCCTCGCATCGCCCAGGCAATTCTTGCCCTGTTGATTCTGCCCTTTGCCGTCTGGGGCTTGGAGTCTTACTTCACCAGCAGCGGCGGTGACGGGGTCGCCACGGTGGCCGGTGTTCGTATCGCCGAAAAGGATTACCAGCAGCAACTGGCTGACCAGCGTGACGCGCTGCGCGAGCAGATGGGCGAGCGCTTCGATCCGACGGTGGCTGAATCCAGCAAGTTCAAGCTCGCCGTGCTCGAGGACATGATTAACCGCCAGCTTTTGATCGGCACGGCGGTCGGCAATGGCATGACCGTGCCAGACGACAAACTCGCGGACATCATCCGCAAAATCCCGGCCTTTCAGAAGGACGGCAAGTTCGACGTCAAGACCTACGAGACCCTGCTGCGCCAGCAGGGCTACACGCCAGCCAGCTTCCAGGAGCAGATCCGCGCGCAGATTGTTGGCGAGCAGAGCAATGGCTTCTTCCAGCGCATGCAATGGATGCCGCAGGTGGTGGTGGACCGTGCCGCTGACCTCGGCGAACAAGAGCGCGATGTTCAGCAGGCGCTGATCAGCCCGGATCAGTTCCTTGACAAGGTTGCGGTGACTGCCGACGAAGTGCGAGCGTACTTCGACAAGAATCCGAAAGAGTTCGAGGTTCCGGCACGGCTCAAGATCGAATACGTGATGCTCGACGCCGCCAAAGTGGCCGAAAAGGCTGTGGTGCCCGACGCTGAGATCGAAGCTTTCTTCAAAGCGAACGAAGGCAAGTTCGCTACCGAAGAGCAGCGTCGTGCGTCTCACATTCTAATTGGCGTTGATAAGGCCGCCGATGCGGCGGCTCGAACGGCAGCCAAGGCAAAAGCGCAGCGGCTGCTCGGCGAAGTGCGTGCCGGCAAGGACTTTGGTGAGTTGGCCAAGGCCAATTCGACCGATCCTGGCTCGGCGCAACAGAACGGCGACCTCGGCGCCTTCGGCCGCGGCACTATGGTCAAGCCGTTCGAAGACGCCGTGTTCGCGCTCAAGGTCGGGCAGGTGTCGGATGTCGTCGAAACCGACTTCGGCTACCACATCATCAAGCTCACCGAGATCAAGGGCGGTGGCAAGGGCGATCTCGCTTCAGCTCGCCCGCAGATCGAGGCAGAACTGAAGAAGCAGCGCTCCGCCAAGCAGTTTGCCGAACTCGCCGAAACATTTGCCGACGCCGTTTACGAGCAGAGCGACAGCCTGTCCGCGGCCTCGGCCAAGCTGGGAACCAGCATCCAGACTGCAGACAACGTGACTCGCAAGGGTATCGAGCGCGACCCTCTGCTGGGCAACGCCAAGTTCCTCAAAGCGCTGTTTGAGGACGCTCTCCCCAACAAACGCAACACCGAAGTGGTTGAGCTGTCGCCGACGCAACTGGTGGCGGCTCGGGTGCTGGCCGAGACACCCTCATCGATACTGCCGTTCGCGGTCATCCAGTCGGACCTGACTGATCGCCTCAAGCGCAAAAAGGCTGCCGAACTTGCGATCGCCGAGGGCAAGCGCATCATGGCCGACCTCTCCGCCGGTAAGGATGCCCCAGTGAAGTGGGGTGCCAACTTGACTGTCAGCCGCAAAAAGCCGACGGGTCTGCCGCTGCCGGCGATGCAACTGGTGTTCCGCGCCCGGACGGCGCCATTGCCCTCATACGCAGCTGTGGAGATCCCCGGTCAGGGCTACGCGATGTTCCGCATCAACCGCGTCGCTCCGCCGACGGTGTCCGATCCGGCTGAGCGCAAGCGGTATTCCGACGATGCCAACCGGATGATGGCCGAGGAAGAGCAGAAGATTTATTCGGCGGCGCTGCGGGCCTCAGCCAAGGTCGAGGTCAAGACCGCAGCGGTCGAGAAGACGGCGCCTTAAGTGCCGCTCATGCCGACGATGTTGTAACCGGCGTCGACGTAGGTGACTTCGCCGGTGATGCCACTGGCGAGATCCGACAACATGAAGGCTGCGGTGTTGCCGACGTCGTCGATGGTGACGTTGCGGCGCAGCGGTGCGGTTTGCTCCACTGCAGCGAGAATCTTGCCGAAGCCGCCGATGCCAGCGGCTGCCAGCGTCTTAATCGGTCCCGCCGAAATTGCATTGACGCGGATACCGCGCGGCCCGAGGCTCGCCGCCAAATAGCGAACGTTGGCCTCCAGCGCAGCTTTGGCGACGCCCATCACGTTGTAATTGGGGATGGCGCGCTCGGCGCCCAGATACGACAGCGTCACGATCGATCCGGCGCGGCCCTGCATCAGCGGCAGCGCGGCCTTTGCCAGCGCGGTCAGGCTGTAGGCGCTGATGTCGTGGCTGATGCGGAAATCTTCCCGCGTCGCGTGATCAAGGTAATCGCCAGCCAGCGCTTCACGCGGCGCAAACGCGATGGCGTGCACCAGGCCGTCGAGGGAGTCCCAGTGTTGGCGCAAGTCGGCAAACACCGCGTCGATTTGTTCGTCAGAGGCGACATCGCAATCAAACACGCGCGACTCAGCGCCGAACTCGCGGGCCAGATCTACGGTACGCTGCCGGACGCGTTCACCTTGGCACGTGAAGGCCAGTTCGGCCCCTTCGCGGTGGGCTGCGACAGCGATGCCGTATGCAATCGAACGATTCGATAGCATCCCGGTCACAAGCAAACGTTTGCCGGCAAGAAATGGCATTTCAGGCTCCGATCAATGACCCAGACAAGAGCCGGCGAGTATAGCCGAGCCCCGCATCCCCCCCGCAGCCTGGTGGCGCGCTTGATGACCGGCGCGTTGCTGGCGTGCGCCTTGAGCGGGTGCTCGCAGCCCTGGAACAACCCCTATCCGGCGGCCGAAACGGGTCAGGCCATCCTCTATTCGGCGTTCGTCGAGCGGCCCAAACACCTTGACCCTGCGCAGTCGTACAGCGAGAACGAGGCCACCTTCAACGCGCAGATCTACGAGCCGGTGGTGCAGTACCACTATTTTAAGCGTCCGTATCAGTTGATCCCTTTGACCGCCAAAGAGTTGCCGAAGCCGATTTACCTCGACGCCTACGGCGGTCTGCTGCCCGACGATGCGCCCGATCAATTGGTGGCGCAGAGTGTGTACACCATCCGCATCCGTGACGACCGCGCCTACCAACCGCACCCGGCGCTCGCCCGTGACGGCCAAGGCCAGCTCCTCTACCACCAGATGGGTGAGCCGCAGCGGGCAGCGGTCACGTCCATCTACGACCTGCCGCAGACCGGCAGCCGGCCTTTGCGTGCCGAGGACTACGTTTACGAGATCAAGCGGCTGGCGCATCCGCGCCTGCACTCGCCGATCTTCGGGCTGATGGCCGAATACATCGTCGGCATGGACGCCTACGCGAAGCGTTTGCGGGTCGAGGACAAGAAAATTGGTGGCCAAGGCTTTCTTGACCTGCGGAAGTTCGACCTCCCGGGCGCCGAGGTGATCGACGCCAGCACCTATCGCGTGCGCGTCAAAGGCAAGTACCCGCAGTTCGTTTACTGGCTGGCGATGCCCTTCTTTGCGCCGGTTCCCTGGGAGGCGGATAGCTTTTACAGTCAGCCTGGATTCGCCGAACGCAACGTCAGCCTCGACTGGTATCCGATTGGCACTGGTCCCTATTACCTGGCCGAGAACAACCCGAACAGCCGCATGGTTCTGCGGCGCAATCCGCATTTTCCCGGTGAACGCTACCCGGCTGAGGGCGAATCGGGCGACCGCGACCGCGGACTGCTGAAAGACGCGGGCAAGACCATGCCCTTCATCGACACGGTGGTGTTCAGTCGCGAGCGCGAGTCGATCCCGTACTGGAACAAGTTTCTGCAGGGCTGGTACGACACCTCCGGCATCAGTTCCGACAACTTCGACCAGGCTGTTCAAAGCGCGTCCGGTGGTGATTCGGTCATCTCCGAGGACATGGCTAAAAAAGGTATCCGCCTCGAAACGGCGCTGTCGGCATCGATCAACTACGTCGGCTTCAATATGCTCGACCCGGTCGTTGGCGGCAGCTCCGAGCGTGCGCGCAAGCTCCGGCAGGCGCTGTCGATTGCCATCGATTTCGAGGAGAACATCGCCATCTTCGCCAACGGGCGGGGTATTCCGGCGATGGGGCCGATCGCGCCCGGCATCTGGGGCTACCGTGACGGCGAGGCAGGCCTGAATCCGCTGGTGTACGACTGGGTCGAGGGCAAACCGCGGCGCAAGTCGATCGCCGAGGCGCGTCGTCTCTTGGCCGAAGCCGGCTATCCGGATGGACGCGACGCCGCCACTGGCCAGCCGCTGGTGCTCAACTTTGACGCGACCAGTCGCGGCCCCGACGACAAAGCCGAGCTCGACTGGATGCGTAAGCAGTTCGGCAAGCTCAACATCCAGCTGGTGGTTCGTGGCACCGACTACAACCGGTTCCAAGAAAAAGTGCGCAAGGGAACCGCGCAAATCTTCGAGTGGGGCTGGAATGCCGATTACCCTGATCCGGAGAATTTTTTGTTCTTGCTGTATGGCCCGCAGAGCCGGGTCAAGAGTGGCGGCGAGAATTCCGCCAACTACAGCAATCCGGAGTTCGATCGTCTGTTCGAGCAGATGAAGAACATGCCCAACGGTTCGGCGCGTCAAGCCATCATTGATCGCATGCTCGAGATCGTGCGTCAGGACGCCCCGTGGATCTGGGGTCTGCACCCCAAGCGCTACAGCCTGGTGCATGGCTGGCTTGGCAATGTGAAGCCCAACCAGATGGCGCGCAACGGGCTCAAGTACCAGCGGCTCGATGTGACCGCGCGTGAAGCCGCCCGCGCCGAGTGGAATGCTCCGGTGGTGTGGCCGCTACTGGCTGTCGCGTTGTTGGCGCTCATCGTGTTTGCGCCGGCATGGCTGGCATGGCGACGCAAGGAGACGGCGAAAGGGGTGGCGGCGTGATCAACTACATTATCCGGCGCGTCCTATATGCCTTGCCGATCCTGATCGGCGTCAATCTGATCACCTTTGCCTTGTTCTTTGTGGTGAACACGCCCGAGGACATGGCGCGCATGCAGTTGGGCATGAAGCGAGTCACGCCGGAGGCCATCGAGCGCTGGAAGGCCGAGCGCGGCTACGACAAGCCCTTGGTATTCGACGCGAGCAAGCAGGGTGTGCACGCAGTCACCGAGACCATCTTCTTTGAGAAGTCCGCGGCCATGTTCGCCCTCAATTTCGGTCAGGCTGATGACGGTCGTGACATCGCCAGCGAGATCGCCAAGCGCGCGGGCCCCAGCCTCGCCATCGCCTTGCCAGTGTTCGTTGTAGGGCTGATGACCATGGTCAGCGTGGCCCTGCTGATGGTGTTTTTTCGGGCTACGTATGTCGACGCCGGTGGCGTGGTGCTGTGCGTCGCATTGATGTCGATCTCGGCCCTGTTTTACATCATCGCCGGACAGTGGCTGGTGGCCAAGGTCTGGCGGCTGGTGCCGATCTCGGGCTTTGCCGACGGTGGCGATGCGCTGCGCTTTTTGCTGCTGCCGGTGCTGATCGGCGTGGTCAGCGGCATCGGCTCCGGCGCGCGTTGGTATCGCACCCTGTTTCTCGAGGAAATCAACCGCGAGTATGTGCGGACCGCGCGCGCCAAGGGCCTGTCCGAATTGCAGGTGTTGTTCCGACATGTGCTGCGCAACGGCCTCATTCCCATCCTCACGGCTTCGGTTGCAGCCATTCCGCTGCTGTTCATGGGCAGCCTGCTGACCGAGAGCTTCTTCGGCATTCCCGGTTTGGGCAGCTACACCATCGACGCCATCAACCATCAGGACTTCGCTGTGGTGCGCTCGATGGTGTTCCTCGGCTCGGCGCTGTACATCGTCGGACTGGTGCTCACCGATATCTCGTACACGTGGGCTGATCCGCGGGTGAGGCTGGAATGAGCGCATTCCTCGGGTTTAAGCCGGCACTGTTGTGGACCGATGCACTATTGCTGCTGCTGGTAGTCGCGGTCTTGCTGGTGGTGCGTCACATCCGCCGTCACGAGCACCTGGCGGCACCCTGGCGCAAAGTCGCGCTGTCGCGTGCGGGTATGGTTTCGGCCACCGTGTTGATGGTGTTCGCCACCATCGGTCTGCTCGATTCGATGCACTATCGACCGGAGTTGCCCCGTGAGCCGGGAGCCCCGGCTGGAGCGGTGCGCTACGCCGTCGAGATGCGCAGCCTCCTGGACCATCTGCTCGATCCGCTGCCGGTGCAGGTGGAGACCAGCTATTCGGCGCCGCTGGCGACCCAAGCCTTCAACAAGACTTCGATGGAGAGTGACTCGGGCACGGTGCGGGACTATCCACGGCTCAAGTTTGGCGGGGCGCACCTGTCCGATTCCAACACGCAATGGGCCACCGACATCAGCGCCCGTGTACTGCGCGGCACCCTTTGGGGTTTGGCGACGGGACTGGCTATCCTGCTGTTCGCGGCCTTCGTGCGGGGTCCGGCGCAGGCCCTGTCGCGATTGTTCCGCTGGCTGGTCGGCAATGGTGACGACGCCGTGCACTGCGTCGCTTGGACCGTGTTGGCGCTCTCAGTGCTGGGCGGCGCTGTGGCGACGCTGGCGCAGGGCTATCACGTGTTCGGCACTGACAAGGTGGGACAGGACGTGCTCTACCAGATTCTCAAGAGCATCCGCACCGCGCTCGTCATCGGCACGCTGACCACGCTGGTGACGCTGCCCATCGGCGTGGTGCTGGGCATAGCGGCAGGGTACTTCCGCGGCTGGATCGACGATGTCATCCAGTACCTGTACACCACCCTCAACTCGATCCCGGGTGTGCTGCTGATTGCCGCCGCGGTGCTGATGACGCAGGTGTTCATGGATACGCATCCCGAGGCGTTCGAGACGGTCACCGAGCGTGCCGATTTCCGCCTGTTGTTCCTGTGCCTGATCCTCGGCATCACCAGCTGGACCGGGCTGGCACGACTGCTGCGCGGCGAGACGCTTAAGCTGCGCGAGCTCGAGTACGTGCAGGCGGCGCAGGCTTTCGGCGTGTCGAGTGCGGCGATCATCGGGCGGCACATCGTGCCGAATGTCATGCACATCATCCTGATTAGTCTGGTGATGGACTTTTCCGGCCTCGTTTTGGCCGAGGCGGTCCTCAGCTATGTTGGCGTCGGGGTCGACCCGTCGATGATCAGCTTCGGCACCATGATCAACTCAGCGCGCCTCGAGATGGCCCGCGAACCCATGGTTTGGTGGGCACTGGCGGCGGCCTTCGTGGTGATGTTCGTGCTGGTGCTGGCGGCCAATCTGTTCGCCGACGCCGTGCGCGACGCACTCGATCCGCGCACCCGTGTGCGGGGGGTGGCATGAGCGATAGCGTATTGCGCGTCAGCGATCTGGACGTCGACCTGCACCTGGGCGGCAAGCGGGTGCGGGCGGTGGCCGGCGTCGGTCTGGAGATCCGTCGCGGCGAGACCTTTGCCCTGCTCGGCGAGTCCGGCTGCGGCAAGTCGATGACGGCGCTGGCGCTGATGCGCTTGTTGCCCGACGTCGCCGGCATCGCCGGTGGCCAAGTGCGCCTCGATGACGAGGACATCCTGCAGCGCCCCGAGGCCCTGATGCGCGAGTTGCGCGGTCGCCGCATGGCAATGATCTTCCAGGAGCCGATGCTCTCGCTGAATCCGGTGATGACCATCGGCGACCAGATCGGCGAGGTGCTGACCGGTCACTTGGGGCTGTCGGGTGCTGCGGCGCGGACGCGCACCATCGAGTTGCTGACAGCGGTCGGCATCGCCGACCCGCAACGGCGGATCCGCGAATACCCGTTCCAGTTGTCGGGTGGTATGAAGCAGCGCGTCATGATCGCCATGGCGCTGGCGGGCGAGCCGGAACTGCTGATCGCTGATGAGCCAACCACTGCGCTCGACGTGACCATCCAGGCGCAGGTGCTCGACCTGCTGCGCCGCCTGCAGGCCGAGCGCGGCATGTCGCTGCTGCTCATCACCCACGACCTTGGCGTCGTGGCGAACATGGCCCATCAGGTGGCAGTGATGTACGCCGGCCAGGTGGTCGAGAGCGGGTCCTGCGAGCAAGTCTTGCAGCGTCCCCGCCACCCGTACACGCGCTTGCTGTTGACTGCGCTGCCTGAGATCACCGGCAGCAACCAGCAGCTGGCGACCATCCCCGGGCAGGTGCCGCCGCTTGATGGCGGCATTGCCGGCTGCCGCTTCGCGCCGCGCTGCGCGTGGGTGCGCGACGACTGTCGCAGCCGGGCCCCGGTCTGGCAGGGCGAGTTGCGCGACGGTGTGCGTTGCCCGCATGTGGCGGAGCTCGCGCCGCTGCCAGAGCAACTGCGCGAGCCGATGGCGCGGCCCTTGCACGTCGGCCCCCCTCTGTTGCAGGTGCAGGACGTGCAGGTCCATTTCCCGATTCGCGCCGGCCTGCTGCAGCGCCAAGTGGGCGCGGTGAAGGCGGTCGACGGCGTGAATCTCGCCATTGCGGCGGGACAGACCTTGGCGTTGGTCGGTGAGTCGGGCTGCGGCAAGACCACGGTCGGTAAGGCCATCGTCCGCTTAAATCGACTCACTGCCGGAGACATCCGTTACGCCGGTCAGCCGTGGGCCAGTCTGGACGGCGAGGCGCTGCGGCGTCAGCGCAGCCAAGTCCAGATCGTGTTCCAGGATCCCTACGCTTCACTCGACCCGCGAATGCGTGTGGCCGACATCCTCATGGAGGGTATGGCCTCGCTCGGCGTCGGCGGCAGCTCGGCGGAGCGATTGGCGCGAGTCGACCGCTTGCTCGACCAGGTCGGATTGCCCGCGGCAGCGCGCTGGCGATATCCGCATGAGTTTTCGGGTGGCCAGCGCCAGCGCATCGCCATCGCCCGGGCGCTGGCGGTCGAGCCGAAACTGATCGTCTGCGACGAGCCGACCTCGGCGCTCGACGTCTCGGTGCAAGCGCAGATCCTCAACCTGCTGCGTGATTTGCAGACCGAGCTGGGCGTCGCGTATTTGCTGATTTCACACAATCTGTCGGTGGTCGAATATTTGGCGCACGAGGTCGCGGTGATGTACCTCGGCCGCATCGTCGAGCAAGGCGAGGCCAAAGCCGTACTCAAGCGTCCCCAGCATCCGTACACGCAGGCGCTGCTGTCAGCGATTCCGAGGGTCGACGTGGCGCGTCAGCCGCAGCGCATCCAGCTGAACGGCGAGTTGCCGTCGCCGGCCGATCCACCCACCGGCTGTCACTTCAACCCGCGCTGCGCGTACGCCGATCGGTTGTGCCGCCAGGAATACCCGCCGGTCACCGTTGCTGATGGACGCGAGGTGCGTTGCCACCACATCGTGCAGACCGGCGGCGCTTATGTGCCGGCACCGCTTAAGCCGGCGCTCGGGGGCGATGACGCGATCTCGAAGCTTCCGCAGGGCCCGGCCTGAGCGTCTGCCGCGGCTTGATTTGCGGGAGTTACAGCACGACCAGATTGTCGCGGTGGATCAACTCGGGTTCGTTGACGTAGCCGAGTACGCCTTCGATCTCTGCGCTGGCCCGTCCCATGATGCGGCGCGTCTCGCTGGCGCTGTAGTTGACCAGGCCCCGTGCGATCAGGCGGCCATTGGCCTCGCGGCAGTCCACGACTTCGCCGCGCTCGAACTCGCCGGTGGTCATGCGCACGCCCACCGCCAGCAGGCTTTTGCCACCCTCGGCGAGTGCGCGCGCGGCGCCGTCGTCGAGTACCAGCGAGCCGCGTGTCTGCAAATGGTCGGCCAGCCACTGCTTGCGCGCGGCCATCGGCGCGGTTGCAGCACGTAGCCAAGTGCCAACCGGCGCGTTGGCCAGGACCTGGGTGAGGACCTGCTCGTGACGACCGCTGGCGATCACGGTGTCAGCGCCGCTGCGAGCGGCGCGACGGGCTGCCAGCACCTTGGTCAGCATGCCGCCGGTGCCGACGCCGCTGCCAGCCCCGCCGGCCATGGCTTCGAGTGCCGGGTCGCCAGCCTGCGCGTCCCTGACCAATGTCGCCGCTGCGTCTTTGCGCGGATCGGCTGTGTAGAGGCCGGGCTGGTCGGTGAGGATCACCAACAGGTCGGCTTCAATCAGATTGGTCACCAGCGCACCGAGCGTGTCGTTGTCACCAAAGCGGATCTCGTCGGTGGCGACCGTGTCGTTCTCGTTGATGATCGGCACTACCCCCAGTTCTAGCAGAGTGGTTAGTGTCGAGCGGGCGTTGAGGTAGCGCTGACGGTCGGCCAGGTCCTCGTGGGTGAGCAGCACCTGCGCGGCGATCAGGCCGTGGCCGGCGAAGCACCGCTCGTACGCCTGCACCAGTCCCATCTGGCCGACGGCCGCCGCCGCCTGCAGATCGTGCACCGCGCTCGGTCGCGTGGCCCAGCCGAGCCGCTGCATGCCCTCGGCGATGGCGCCGCTCGACACCAGCACCACTTGTCGGCCTTCGCGCACCAGCGCAGCGATCTGCGCGGCCCAGTTGGCGAGCGCGGCGGTGTCGAGGCCGCGCCCGTCGGCCGTGACCAGACTCGAGCCGACCTTGACGACCAGTCGCCGCACATCAGCCATGGCGGTCTCCGCTGTCGTCGCGGGTCGGATCGTAGACGGTTCGGTCGACAGGGTTGGTGGCCTGTGCCGCAAGGGCCCGCGACTCGGCACGCCGCTCTTCGACGTGACGCATGATCTGTGCGGTCAGGTCGGCACAGCCGTCTCCGGCGAGCGCCGAGATGGCAAAGTGCGGGCCCTTCCAGCGCAGCTTCTTCAGCAGGGCTTGGCAGACCGCAGCACGATCTTCAGCGGCGACCATGTCGAGCTTGTTGAAGACCAGCCAGCGTGGCTTGGCGAATAGCGCGGGATCGTACTTTTTTAGCTCTTTTCCTAGTGCGCGGACTTCGGCTACAGGATCGGAAGCGCCCTCCAGCGGGGCGGCGTCAACGATGTGCAGCAGCAGTTCGGTGCGCGCCAGGTGACGCAGAAACTGATGCCCCAATCCTGCACCCTCGGCCGCGCCTTCGATCAGTCCGGGAATGTCGGCGATCACAAAACTGCGGTCGGCGCCCTCCCGCACGACGCCCAGATTGGGGTGCAGGGTGGTGAAGGGGTAATCAGCGACCTTCGGCCGCGCCGCGCTCACCGCACGAATAAATGTCGACTTGCCGGCATTGGGCATACCCAGCAGACCCACATCGGCCAGCACTTTGAGTTCGAGGCGCAGGCGCTTCTGCTCGCCTTCCTCGCCGGGGGTGGCGAATTTGGGCGCACGGTTGATGCTCGATTTGAAGTGCAGATTGCCGAGTCCACCTTGGCCGCCACGCGCCAGCAGCACCCGGTCGCCCGGGGTGGCCAGGTCGTACAGCAGCTCGTCGGTCTCGGCGTCGAAGATCAAGGTGCCGGGCGGGAAGCGCAGGTCGACGTCCTCGCCGCCTTTGCCGTAACAGTCGGCGCCACGCCCATTTTCGCCGCGTTCGGCGCGAAACAGTCGTTTGTAGCGATAGTCCACCAAGGTGTTGAGGTTGATGTCGGCCACCGCATACACCGACGCGCCGCGACCGCCGTCGCCGCCGTCGGGTCCACCCTTGGGCAGGAACTTCTCGCGGCGGAAGCTGGCCGAGCCATTGCCGCCGTCGCCGGCGCGCACCTCGATGACTGCTTCGTCGATGAATTTCATGCGCTCATGTCGTCCGCAAACAAAAAAGCCCTACCGGCACGATAGGGCTTTCGGCTGCCGAGGCGTGGCCGACTTAGGCCGAAGCCGTGCTCTCCGACACCACGCTGACGGTGCGGCGCTTCTTCTCGCCCTTGACGGTGAAGTCGACGCGTCCCTCGGTCAACGCGAACAGGGTGTGGTCCTTGCCCATGCCGACGTTATCGCCCGGGTGAAACTCGGTCCCGCGTTGGCGCACGATGATGTTGCCCGGTACCACGGCTTCGCCGCCGTAAACCTTGACGCCAAGGCGTTTGCTTTCCGAGTCGCGGCCGTTGCGTGAACTGCCGCCTGCCTTTTTGTGTGCCATTGTGCTTTCTCCTTACTTGGCCGAGATGCTGTCGATCAGCAGTTCGGTGAAGTTCTGACGATGTCCCATGCGCTTCTGATAATGCTTGCGGCGGCGCATCTTGAAGATGCGGATCTTGTCGCCACGGCCATGGGACACCACGGTAGCCTTGACCGAGGCGCCGGCCAACAGCGGGGTGCCCACCGACACCGACTCGCCGTCACCGATCATCAAAACCTGGTCCAGCGCGATCTGGCTGCCGGCTTCGGCCACCAGAGTCTCGACGCGCAACTTGGCGCCCGGCTCGACGCGGTACTGCTTGCCACCTGTCTTGATCACTGCGTACATATCGTGTCCTGCCATTGCGGGATTAGTAAACCGGTAAGGATATCAAGGCATCTGCCAGTTCGTCAAAGATTTCGGGGGCGGAGTCGCGTGGGCGGTTGAGGCGTGGCTGGCCGCTGCGCTAGACTCGCCGCACTTGATCAAGGCCGTCCGGCCACAGGACCCTGCGTGGCACTCGCTCTCATCCAGCAGCATCTCGCGGCCGACATGGCCGCTGTCGACCGGGTCATCCGCGAGCGCCTGCATTCCGAGGTGGCGCTGGTCAGCCAAGTCGCGGATTACATCATCTCGGCGGGCGGCAAGCGCCTGCGTCCGGCGCTGGTGGTGCTGTCGTCGCGGGCGCACGGCATCCAGGATGCCCGCGTCCACGAGTTGGCGGCCATCATCGAGTTCATCCACACCGCGACCCTGCTGCACGATGACGTCGTCGACGAGTCGGCGCTGCGCCGCGGACGTGACACCGCCAACGCGGCGTTCGGCAATGCGCCGGCTGTGCTGGTCGGCGATTTTCTCTACAGCCGCGCGTTTCAGATGATGGTCGGGATTGGCAGCATGCGAGTGATGGAGGTGCTGGCCGACGCCACCAACATCATTGCCGAGGGTGAGGTGTTGCAGCTGATGAATTGCAACGACCCGGACATCGACGAGGCCGCTTACCTGCGGGTGATTCGTTACAAGACGGCAAAACTGTTTGAGGCATCGACGCGACTGGGCGCCGTGCTGGGTGCGGCCGACGCGCCTCACGAGGCCGCTATGGCCGAGTACGGGATGCGTCTTGGCACGGCCTACCAGCTGGTCGACGACATCCTCGACTATTCGGGCGACTCGGGCAGTACGGGCAAGAATGTGGGTGACGACCTCGCCGAGGGCAAGCCGACGCTACCGCTGATCCACGTGCTCAAACATGGTGACGCCGAGGAGCGCGCTCTCGTGCGGCGGGCGATCGAGGATGGCGGCGCCGGCGACATTGACGCGGTGCTCGCAGCGATCCGCCGGACCGGCGCCCTCGATTACGCGCGGCAGGTCGCAGACGCCGAGTTGGCCGCCGCGCGGGCCGCGTTGGACTCGCTGCAGGCTTCACCCGATCGCGAAGTTCTGCTATCGTTGACAGTCTTTGCAGCCGAACGCGACCGTTGAGTCACGTTGGGCCGTGCGAAGCGGGAATCGGGGTGTAGCTCAGCCTGGTAGAGTACTGCGTTCGGGACGCAGGAGTCGGAGGTTCGAATCCTCTCACCCCGACCATCGATTCTTCGGAGACTTGCCAACGTCATGTTCAAGCTCCTGGCTCTCCTCATAGGCATCGCCGGCGGTTTATGGTGGTTTGCTCGGTCTGGTCGAGTGCGGTCGAGCGATCGCGGCGGCCGGAGCCGTTCAGATCCGGCCCGTTTGGCGCCGCAGATGCTCCGTTGCGAGTACTGCAACGTCCACTTTCCAGAGTCTGAGGCGGTCAACGCGGAGAAACACGTGTTCTGCTGCGCCGAGCATCGCGCCGCCGCGGGGTACTGAGCGTGGGCTTCGACCGGGCGGGCTGGTTGCGCGGCGTTCGCCGCGAGCCCTCTCCAAACTGCGACCCGCGCCCCGAGCAGCCGGTCGAACTGTTGGTGCTGCACAACATTAGCCTTCCGCCCGACAAATTCGGCAGCGGTGACATCTTCGCGTTGTTTGGCAACCGACTGGACGTGACGCGGCATCCGTTCTACCGAACCATCGAAGGGCTGCGGGTTTCGGCGCATTTCGTTATCGAGCGCGACGGCCGCATCACCCAGTGCGTGCCGATTCACCAGCGCGCTTGGCACGCCGGCGTCTCCAGCTGGCAGGGCCGGGAGCGTTGCAATGATTATTCGGTCGGGGTCGAGCTTGAGGGCACCGATACCGCGCCGTTCACCTCGGACCAGTACATAGCGTTGACAGCCTTGGCAATGCAGCTGATGGCCGAGTTGCCACTGGCCGGGGTGGCGGGCCACAGCGATATTGCACCGGGCCGCAAGACCGACCCGGGTCCGCACTTCGAGTGGCCGCGCTTCTGGCGTTCGATTCGCCTGAACTGACCCTGCGTGGGCAGCCGTTTGCTGCAGCGCACACTAGGGATTGGGCGGTCTTCCAGCTGGCATAAAAATGCAACACGGTTGTCCTTGCGCTGGTGACCGCAAACCCCTAGGATTAGTGTCATGCCCACGAGCCAGACACAAGATGTAGTGTTTGATCATCCGGACATCGCGATGCTCGGCAGGCCGCAGAACCACCCAATAAGGTCCTGATTCGTCGGGCCGACTCATTGTCCAAGATCCACCGCAGAGGGGGCTAAGCCATGCAACTGACCACCACCGAAACCAGTTCAGCCGGCGATCATCGCCAGGCCTCCTTGCTGCCTGCCAGCGATTTGGCCAGCGACGCCCGTTACAACGATTACAAGGTGATCCGCCGCAATGGCGCGGTGGTCCCCTTTGAGCCGTCCAAGATCGCGGTCGCTATGACCAAAGCGTTCATCGCCGTCGATGGCGCTCAGGGCGCAGCGTCGGCGCGGGTGCGCGAGCAGGTCGCCATGCTCACCGAGCAGGTGGTGGCGGCGCTGATGCGGCGCAAGCCAGAGGGTGGTGCCATTCACATCGAGGATGTCCAGGATCAGGTCGAGCTGTCGATGATGCGCGCCGGTGCGCATCACGTCGCCCGCGCCTACGTGCTCTATCGCGAGGAGCGCTCACGCGAGCGCGCCCAGCAAGCAGCCGAATCCGGTGAGACACAACTGACCGGTTTGAGCGTGACCGAGAATGGCGCCAAGCGCCCGCTCGACATGAAGCGCCTCGAGGCGCTGGTCGTTGCGTCCTGTGAGGGTCTCGGTCCCCAAGTCGACCCGCAAGCAATCCTCAAGTCGGCGGTTCGCGACCTCTACGACGGCATCCCGGCTGAAGAGGTCGCCAAGTCGCTGGTACTGGCTGCCCGCACCCTGATTGAACACGACCCGGCCTACAGCCAGGTCACGGCCCGTCTGCTGCTGGACCAGATTCGCCACGAGATTCTCGGTGAGCCGGCCACTCAGGCCGACATGGCGACCCGCTACGCCGAATATTTCCCGGGCTTCATCCAGCGCGGCATCGCCGTCGAGCTGCTCGACGACAAGATGGGCCATTACGACCTCGCCCGTCTCGGAGCAGCGCTCAAGCCGGAGCGCGACCTGCAGTTCCAATATCTTGGCCTGCAAACCCTGTACGACCGCTATTTCCTGCACACCGACGGCAAGCGCATCGAGCTGCCGCAGGCGTTCTTCATGCGGGTCGCGATGGGCCTGGCGCTCGGCGAGATCGACCGCGAGACCCGCGCCATTGAGTTCTATAACGTGTTGTCGACCTTCGACTTCATGAGCAGCACACCGACCCTGTTCAACAGCGGCACGCAGCGCAGCCAGCTCTCCAGCTGCTACCTCACCACGGTTGCCGACGACCTCGATGGCATCTATGAGGCGATCAAGGAGAACGCGCTGCTCTCGAAGTTCGCCGGTGGTCTCGGCAACGACTGGACCAACGTCCGCGCCCTGGGTAGCCACATCAAGGGCACCAACGGCAAGTCGCAAGGCGTGGTGCCTTTCCTCAAGGTGGTCAACGACACCGCCGTGGCGGTGAATCAGGGCGGCAAGCGCAAAGGCGCGGTCTGCGCTTACCTCGAGACCTGGCACCTCGATATCGAGGAGTTTCTCGAGCTGCGCAAGAACACTGGCGACGACCGCCGTCGTACCCACGACATGAACACCGCCAACTGGGTCCCCGACCTGTTCATGAAGCGGGTGATGGAGGGCGCCGAGTGGACATTGTTCTCGCCGGCTGACTGCCCCGACCTGCACGATCTGTATGGATCGGCGTTCGAGCAAGCCTACACCGGCTACGAAGCCCGGGCCGCGCGCGGCGAACTGAAGCTGTTCAAGAAGGTGCCGGCGCAGACACTCTGGCGTCGCATGTTGACCATGCTGTTCGAGACCGGCCACCCCTGGATCACCTTCAAGGACCCGTGCAACATTCGCAGCCCGCAACAACACGTCGGCGTGGTGCACTCGTCCAACCTGTGCACCGAGATCACGCTCAACACCAATGACAGCGAGATTGCCGTCTGCAACCTCGGTTCGGTCAATATGGCCAACCACATGGTGCAAGACGCCGAAGGACATTGGAGCCTGGATACGGCCAAGGTCGAGCGTACCGTCAAGGTCGCGATGCGCATGCTCGACAACGTGATCGACATCAACTACTACGCCGTCAAAAAAGCGCGCGACAGCAACCTGCGTCACCGCCCGGTGGGCCTGGGCATCATGGGTTTCCAAGATTGTCTGCACAAGATGCGTGTGCCCTACGCCAGCAATGAGGCCGTTGAGTTTGCCGATCGCAGCATGGAAGCCGTCTGCTACTACGCCTACTGGGCCTCGACCGACCTCGCCGCCGAGCGCGGTCGCTACTCGAGCTTCACCGGCAGTCTGTGGGACCGCGGCATCCTGCCGCAGGATTCGCTGAAGCTGCTGGCCGAGGCACGCGGCGGTCATGTCGAGGTCGACGGCTCGTCGACCCTGGACTGGGACGCGCTGCGCAAGCGCATCAAGCAATACGGCATGCGCAATAGCAACTGCGTCGCCATCGCGCCGACCGCGACCATCTCCAATATCGTCGGTGTGTCGGCCAGCATCGAGCCGAACTACAAGAACCTCTACGTCAAGAGCAACTTGTCGGGCGAGTTCACGGTGGTGAACGATCAGCTGGTGAGCGACCTCAAAGCGCGTGGCCTGTGGGACGAAGTGATGGTGGCTGACATGAAGTACTTTGACGGCTCCCTATCGAAGATCGACCGCATTCCGGCCGACCTGCGGGCGCTCTATGCCACCAGCTTTGAGGTGGATTCAAGCTGGCTGGTGGAGGCGGCGTCGCGTCGTCAGAAGTGGATCGACCAAGCGCAGAGTCTCAACCTGTACGTGGCTCAACCGTCGGGCAAGAAGCTCGACGAGACCTACAAGCTGGCTTGGCTGCGCGGTCTCAAGACCACCTACTACCTGCGCACCATGGGTGCCACCAGTGCCGAGAAGTCGACCGGCCGCGGCGGCGAACTCAATGCCGTGCCGGTGGCGGGCGGCGAAGCCGCTGCTGCAGCGGCCGAGGCCAAGTTCTGCTCGATCGACAACCCCGAGTGCGAGGCCTGCCAGTAAGGCCGGCCGACTGAAGATTTGAGGAGAGACCCTGATGCTGAATTTTGAAGACGACTTCGCCGCACCGCAGCCGCGCCTGCAGCCTCATTTGCCGCAAGCGCCGGTGGGCGACCTGTTCGACGGCGCTACGCCGTCCCGTGCCGACCTCAGCACGCTGGCCGATGACGCCGCCGTTGCCGACGAGACGGACCGCCGCATCAATGCCGCTGACAAGCGCGTGATCAATGGCAGCACCGACGTCAACCAGCTGGTGCCGTTCAAGTACAAGTGGGCGTGGGAGAAGTACCTGGCCGGCTGTGCCAATCACTGGATGCCGCAAGAGGTGCAGATGTCACGCGACATCGCCCTGTGGAAGGACCCGAATGGCCTGACCGAGGACGAGCGCCTGATCGTCAAGCGCAACCTGGGTTTCTTTGTGACCGCCGACTCGCTGGCCGCCAACAACATCGTGCTCGGCACCTACCGCCACATCACCGCGCCGGAGTGCCGCCAGTTTCTGCTGCGTCAGGCTTTCGAGGAGGCAATCCACACCCACGCCTATCAGTACATTGTGGAGAGCCTGGGGCTGGACGAGGGCGAGATCTTCAACGCCTATCACGAGGTCGCCAGCATCCGTGACAAGGACGAGTTCCTCATCCCCTTCATCGAGACGCTGACTGACCCCGAGTTCACCACCGGCACGCTGGAAAACGACCAGAAGCTGTTGAAGAGCCTGATCGTGTTCAGCTGCATTATGGAAGGCATCTTCTTCTACGTCGGTTTTGTGCAGATCCTTGCGCTGGGCCGCCAGAACAAGATGACCGGCGCTGCCGAGCAGTACCAGTACATCCTGCGCGACGAGTCGATGCACTGCAATTTTGGCGTCGACCTGGTTAACACCATCAAGCTCGAGAACCCGCACCTCTGGACGCCGGAATTCCGCGCTGAGTTGGTGACGTTGTTCAAGAAGGCGGTGGACCTGGAATACGCCTACGCCGAGGCGACCATGCCGCGCGGCGTGCTCGGCCTGAATGCGCCGATGTTCAAGGAATACCTGCGCTTCATCTGCAACCGTCGTTGCCGTCAGATCGGCCTTGACGAGCTGTTCTCCGGTGCCGAGAACCCGTTCCCGTGGATGAGCGAGATGATCGACCTGAAGAAGGAGAAGAACTTCTTCGAGACGCGGGTCACCGAGTATCAGACCGGTGGGGCCTTGAGCTGGGATTGAGGGCGTTCGATTGCAAAAGAAAAACCCCGTTTCGGCGGGGTTTTTCTTTGGGCGCTCGGCTTTCTGTGTTCAGTCTCGCCGGATCGCTGGTTGCCAGCTGACGTCCGCTACGCCGGCCATCTGATTGAGGCAGCGGCTGAGGATGAACAGCAGGTCGGACAGGCGGTTGAGATACAGCCGGGGGTTGTCGCCAACGATACTGGCGCGGTCCAGCGCCACCAGCGAACGCTCAGCGCGGCGGCACACGGTGCGGGCGACGTGGGCATGCGCGGCGGCGGATGAGCCGCCCGGCAGCACAAACTCCTTCAGCGGCGGCAGCAGCGCGTTGTAGGCGGCGATGGCGGCGTCCAGTCGGCCGACATGCTCGGGTTTGAGCAGACTCGACCCGGGGATGGCCAGCTCGCTGCCAAGGTCGAACAGGTCGTTCTGCACTTGCGCCAAAAGCCGACCGATGTCCTCAGGCACCGGGTGGGTCAGCAAGACCCCCAGCTGGCTGTTGAGCTCGTCGACGTCGCCGAGCGCGTGGATGCGCGGGTCGGTTTTTGGCACGCGGGTGCCGTCGGCCAGGCCGGTTTCGCCGGCGTCGCCGCTGCGGGTGGTGATGTGGGTCAGGCGGTCGCTCATCGGGGCTCCTCAGACAAGACGCCGCACGGCGTCCAGATAGGCCGGCACGTCAAACGGCGTGCCGTGGCGTTGGGTGGTCCACAGCTGTTCCAGCAGACAATCGAGGACAGCGTGGCTCGCGGCATGCGGGTCGCCCAGTTTCTCGGCTGCGGCGGTCCATCCGGCGCGGATCCCCGGCGGCTGGTCGATGGCCAACTGCTCGGCCAGCGCGAGGTGAAAGCTCAAGTGCATGAAGGGATTGGTTTCGCCGTCTTCGGGATGCCAGGTTCGGGCGGCATAGGTATCCGGCGCCTCCAACACCGGGTGGTACTCGGGGTGCTCGAGGATGATCGGCAGCAGCGTGGTCTCTGCCCCCTGTAGACCGACGCCAGCGCGGTACTTGCGCCAGGTTTCGAACATGAAGCTGCGGACGTCGTCGCGGGAGGGGTTGAACATGGCAAGGGGCGGGGGAGAGTTGGTTCAGACCAGCGGCGTCGGTTTTGGTTTGCGCTGGGCCGCTTTGACTGCCGGCGACTCACCGGGCGGCGGCGTCTTGTGGCGGTAGTCGCAGAGATCGGCGATCACGCAGTCGTAGCAGCGCGGCTTGCGCGCCTGGCAGGTGTAGCGCCCATGCAGGATTAGCCAGTGGTGTGCGTCGACCTTGAACTCGGCCGGGATGTTCTTGAGCAACGCCAGCTCCACTGCCAGCGGCGTCTTGCCCTTGCCCAGCCCTGTGCGGTTGCCGACGCGGAACACGTGCGTGTCGACGGCGATGGTCGGCTCGCCAAAGGCGGTGTTGAGCACCACGTTGGCGGTCTTGCGGCCGACCCCGGGCAAGGCCTGCAGCGCGTCGCGGTCGCGTGGCACCTCGCCGCCGTGCTGCTCGAGAATCAGCCGGCAGGTCTCGATGACGTTTTTGGCCTTGCTGCGATAGAGGCCAATGGTCTGGATGTAGGGGATGAGGCCGTCGACGCCGAGCGCGAGAATGGCCTCGGGCGTGCCGGCCACCGGGTAGAGCTTGCGGGTGGCGGCGTTGACGCTGACATCGGTCGCTTGTGCCGAGAGGATGACGGCGATCAGCAGCTGGAAGACCGAGGCGTATTCGAGCTCGGTGGTGGGCGCCGGCATGATGGCGGCGAGGCGCTGCAGGGCCTCGCGGCGGGTGCTTGGGTTCATGGCGAGCCTGCCGGTGGCTTGCGCCAGACGCGCAAGCGATGCCAGGGCAAGAGCCGGTAATGCTGACTGCCACTGGTCTCGAGCACGCGCAGGTCGAGCCGGCTCGCGTTGAGGCGGGCTGACACCGGTGCCGGCACCGGCTGTCCTGGCTGGTGCAGCCAAACCAGCGTCTGCGCCGAGGCGGCGTCGCTCAAAGGCAGAGCGAGGCGCAGCGGATGGGCGCCGATCAGGTGGACGCCGGCTGCCCGCGGCGGCGGCGCGCTGGGTGCGCCGCCGCTCAGCCACAGTGCGTTCAGCGGCCGCAGGCCGCGGGCTTCGCGCGCCTCGTTGAGCGGATGCACGTGCAGCAGCATCTGCGCCTCGGTGAGCCAGCGCCGCCAGTCAGCGCCGCGCGGGCCGTCGGGCAGGTGCGCGTCGAGCGGCCGACCCGCGACCCGCCACACCGGCTGAAAGCGCGCTCCGGCCGGTGCTGCGAGATCGAGCAGAGCGAAACCCGCGTCATCGGCCGGCGCATGCAGCGCCCCCAACGCTGGCAGGTGTGCCAGCACGTCGGTGATCAGCTGCGCAGCGTCGGCAGCGTCCTCGGGCTGCTGCGGCAGGGCCACCAGCCGGTCGCGGGTGATAACCAGCGACAGTGCGTCCAGCTTGAGCCAGCCGTGTTGCGCTGCGGGCGATCCCCGTGTTGTTGCCAGCAGGGCCGCCTCGGCCTCGGCGGGGATGCCGTGTTGCGCCAGCAGCCAGTCGTCCAGTGCCAAGAAGTCATCACGCCGATGGTCGGCCCGCGCTAGTCGCGCCGCCAGTCCGGGCACGTCGCGCAACAGTTGCTGCGCGTCGGCGGAGGCAATCAGGGTGGAGCCGAGGGCGTTCGACATGCGTCGGAGTGTAGCCGCTGGCGTGTAGCATGGCGGGCTTATGCGGCTGCCCTTCGAACTCTTTGTCGCCTACCGCTACACCCGGTCGCGCGGGCGCTCCGGTTTCGTCTCGTTCATCTCAGGCGTGTCGATGCTGGGCATCGCGCTCGGGGTCGCGGCATTGATCATCGTACTGTCGGTGATGAACGGCTTTCAGAAGGAGGTGCGCGACCGCATGCTCTCGGTGTTGGCGCACGTCGAGCTGGTGGGGCCGGGGAACCGCCTGAGTGGCTGGCCTGCCGTGCAGCAGACGGCGCAGCGTCACCCGGAGGTGGTCGCGACAGCGCCTTTCGTGGTCGGCCAAGCGCTGCTAAGCCGCGGCGAGCAAGTCCAGGGCGCCGCGGTGCGCGGCATCGACCCGATTGCCGAAGCCGCAGTCTCGGATATCGGCCGCAGCATGCTTGGGGGCTCACTGGGCAGCTTGAAGGCGGGCGAGTTCAACGTGGTGCTGGGGCGCGAGTTGGCGCGCAATCTCGATGTGCGACTGGGCGACAAAGTGACCCTGATCATCCCGCAGGGCCAGGTTACTGCCGCCGGCATGATCCCTCGACTCAAGCAGTTCAACGTTAGCGGCGTATTCGAGATGGGCCACGCCGAGTTTGACAGCGGTCTGGCGCTGATCAGCCTGGCGGACGCGCAGATCCTCTACCGCTTGGGCGGTGATGTCAGTGGCGTGCGGCTCAAGCTCGCCGACCTGCACCGCGCCACCGAGGTGGCACGCCAACTGGCGCTGACTCTGCCGCCTGACGTGCTGCCGGTGGACTGGCCGTCGCAGAATCGAAACTGGTTTGCTGCCGTGCAGACCGAGAAACGCATGATGTTCATCATCCTGACGCTGATCATCGCGGTGGCGGCGTTCAATCTGGTGAGTTCGCTGGTGATGGCGGTCAACGAGAAGCGCGCTGACATCGCGATCCTGCGAACCCTGGGCGCGACGCCGTCGAGCATCCGCCAGATCTTTTTGGTGCAGGGCGTGGTGACCGGCTGCATCGGCACTGTGCTGGGTGTGGCGGGTGGCGCGCTGGTGGCGTTCAATATCGACGTCATCCTGCCGGCGATCGAGCACGCGCTGGGCTTCAAGTTTTTGGCCAGTGGGGTCTATTACATCAGCGAGCTGCCGTCGGATCCGCAGCTGGCCGACATGGTTTGGGTGGCCGGGGTGTCGATGCTGCTCTCGGTGCTGGCAACGCTCTACCCCAGTTCAAGGGCCGCGGCGACGCAGCCGGCCGAGGCCTTGCGCTATGAGTGAGCAACACGTGTTGTCGGCGCAGGGTCTGGCCAAGCACTTTGGCAGCGGGGCCACGGCTACGCCGGTGCTCGACGCGGTCGACCTCGAGGTCGATGCCGGCGAACGGGTGGCCGTTGTTGGCGCCTCGGGCGCTGGCAAGAGCACGCTCTTGCATCTGCTCGGTGGTCTGGAGCCTCCCGATGCGGGTCGGGTGTGCTGGTCGGGTGTTGACGTTGCCAGTCTCGGCGAATCGGCCCGCTGCGAGCGGCGCAATCACCACCTCGGCTTTGTGTACCAGTTCCACCACCTGTTGCCGGAATTCACCGCGCAGGAGAACGCCGCCATGCCGCTGCTGCTGCGCCGCATCGACCGCGACGTGGCACTGGCCACGGCGGCTGAAGGGCTGCGGCGGGTGGGATTGGGGGCGCGACTCGACCATCGCCCGGGCGAGTTGTCGGGTGGCGAGCGGCAGCGGGTTGCCGTGGTGCGGGCGCTGATCGGTGAGCCAGCCTGTGTGCTGGCCGACGAGCCAACCGGCAATCTGGATCGCCACACCGCCGAGCAGGTGTTCGGTCTGATGCTGGAACTGGCGGAAAGTCACGCCACGGCGTTCATCATCGTCACCCACGACGAGCGGCTGGCGGCGCG
>Ga0214921_10001995_pt1 | contig 34115 bp, 27 predicted proteins | sample LL1505_MetaG_FD_177992 | JGI IMG/M metagenome (GOLD analysis project Ga0214921, IMG submission 177992) | Freshwater microbial communities from Lake Lanier, Atlanta, Georgia, United States - LL-1505 | ecosystem: Environmental > Aquatic > Freshwater > Lake | place: USA: Georgia | collected... | reverse complement strand
GAGGCCGAGCGAGGCCAAAGCCATCGATTCGGTGCCGATGCCGCATCCGAGGTCGGCTACTCGAGTTGCCCCGGCTTCTCTAAAGCGACCGGCGTGTAGGGCGGCAACCTTGAGGCGAGTGGCCTGCTCGAGGCCGTGTTCGGTAAAGAGCATGCGGCTGGCGAATTCGCCAAACTTAGATTCGCCTCGGCGACGCAACTTTGCTTGCGAAAGCACCACCGCAACCAACGCGGGGGAGTGACCCTCGGCCCGCAGCTTGCCAACAAGCCTTAGAACGTCTGCTTTCGCCTCATAGTGAGTTTGCTCCAGCAGAGCCAGACCCTCGGGGGTCATCAGCTGCAAAAACTCATCACGGTTCACCCCTAAAGGCTAGCCGAGAGTTGTTCGCCAATAGCAAATCACCCTGTTAGCACTCGCGTTGCCTGAGTGCTAAGTGTGGTTTATGATTGGGGTAGTTCCAATCGGAACCACCAACCACAGAACTTTCAAAAAGAAGAGGTCAAAGTGTCGGTAACTATCAAGCCACTAGAAGATCGCATCGTCGTCAAGCCGGTCGAAGCCGAGCAGGTAACTGCATCGGGTCTGGTCATTCCAGACACCGCAAAAGAGAAGCCACAAGAGGCCGAAGTTGTAGCAGTCGGCCCAGGTCGCGTAGACGACAAGGGTGTTCGCATCCCTGTTGACGTAAACGTCGGCGACAAGGTCATCTTCTCTAAGTACGGCGGAACCGAGCTCAAGTACGAAGGCCAGGAGTACCTAGTGCTCAGCGCTCGCGACGTGCTTGCAGTAATCGTTCGCTAAACAGAGCTTTCAAAAGGACCCGGGCCTCGAGCTCGGGTCTTTTGCTTTAGGCTCAGAGGCGTGATCGAACAACCGAAGAACGTGGCAAGAGGGCTAACCCTCGGCCTGAGCGCTTATCTCATCTGGGGTTCGTTTCCAATCATCATCTCGCTACTGGGTTTTGCCACACCCTGGGAAATCGTGGTTTGGCGCATCCTGTTTGGCCTTATCGCCGGAGTGCTATTCATTCTGGTTGGGCGCTCCTGGAGAACTTTCGTCTCGGTCTTTTCAAACCGCAAGGCCCGACCTTGGCTGATTCTCTCGTCGATCATGATCATGATCAACTGGACGGTTTATGTTTACGCGGTTGCCATCGGCCACGTGGTCGAATCTTCGCTCGGCTACTTCATCAACCCGCTGGTCACCATCGTGCTCGCGGTCTTCTTTTTGCGTGAGCGCCTTCGCCCACTGCAGTGGGTTGCCGTTGGCCTCGGCCTAGTTGCGGTTCTAACCCTCACCTTTGACTACGGCCGACTCCCCTGGATTGCGCTCAGCCTCGCCATCTCGTTCGGGCTTTACGGCCTGGCCAAGAACAAGCTAGGCGATCAAGTAACTGCCCTGCACTCATACACCTTTGAGACCGTGGTGCTTACTCCGGTGGCAATCGCCATGCTGGTGTTCGTCGCATCGATGGGCCCGATCGAGTTCACCAGGCACGGATGGGCGGGTGCCACCGGCCTCGCGCTCTACGGGTTTCTCACCGCCATCCCGTTGATTCTGTTTGGCGTTGCAGCCAAGCACCTTCCGCTGAGTTGGATCGGGTTCATGCAGTACCTTACGCCGATCATCCAGTTCATTTTAGGCATCACCTATTTTCACGAGGCCATGCCCGCTGCTCGATGGGTGGGGTTTGCCTTGGTTTGGCTGGGGCTTTCGGTGCTGAGCGTTGACATGCTCAGGCGCGCACGCAAAAACAGAGCGTAATCAAAGGTTTGTGAACTCGAAACAAGATTGTTACAAGAAGGAAAATAGGGCAAAAATGCTTCGAAATACTCCGATAAGTGACAAATATCCACTGATTTCGAAGAAAATCACCAGATTTACACTCGGATTCGGTTACCCCATGTTGCGCTTCGTGAAGTTTTGTGACTTGCAAGCCCCACAGCCTAAAACTGCCTGACTAAACTGGCTCACATGCTCGGTTTCGTTATCGAGCGACCAATCCCTAATAGGAGACATAAATGACCGCATTCTCAAAGAAGACACTCGTCAGTGTTGTTGCCGTAGCAGCTGCTACCGCGCTTGCACTTTCGGGCTGTTCAGCTTCATCGAAGTACACCGGTGGCGATGGCGTGCTCAAGCTTGGTGGAGTTCTTCCACTAACTGGCGCACTAGCTTTCCTATCTCCACCTGAAATTGCTGGTGTTGAACTAGCAATCCAAGACATCAACGACGCCGGTGGCGTTCTTGGTAAGCCAGTTGAATGGACTCTAGAGGACTCCAGCGACGGTGACCACCCAGAGATCGCTCCAGCATCGGCGACCAAGCTTCTCGACGCTGGCGTTGACGCAATTGTTGGTGCAGCTGCTTCTGGTGTTACCCGTTTGATCATCGACCAGGTCACCAAGGCTAAGACCGTTCAGATCTCGATGTCGAACACCGCTCCAGACCTTTCAACTTGGGATGACGGTGGCTACTACTTCCGTACCGCTCCAAGCGACCTTCTTCAGGGTGCCATCGTTGGCAACCAGGTTGTTGCTGACGGTCACGAGAACGTGGCAATCATCTACCAGCAGACTCCTTACGGCGAAGGCCTAGAGGCGAAGGCAAAGGCAACCATCGAGGCAGCCGGCGCAACCATCGTTTCTGACCTATCGTTCCCAGAGGCTGAGACCAACTTCGACACCATCGTTCAGAAGACTGTTGCATCGGGTGCAGACTCAGTGCTTATCATCTCGTACGACGAGTTCAAGAAGATTGCTCCTGCACTTCAGAAGAACAACTTCCCAGGCAAGGACATGTACCTTGTTGACGGAAACCTTGCAAACTACTCGGCAGAAGGCTTCGCTTCCTACCTTGAAGGCGCAAAGGGTACTCTTCCTGGTGGCAAGCTAGACGAGGCTTTCAAGAAGCGTGCAGCCGACCTCTACATGACCAACCACGGTGAAGAACTCACCGAGTTCGCTTACCTAGCTGAGTCTTACGACGCAGTAATCCTCTTGGCTCTTGCAGCCGAGCAGGCAGGTAACGACACAGGTCTAGCCATCTCTGAGAACCTCCAGTCGGTTTCGGCCGGTGGCGACCCAGTGACCAACTACGCAGACGGTCTTGCAGCTATCAAGGCTGGCAAGGACGTCAACTACGACGGTTTCTCTGGCCCAATTGAGTTCGACGAGAACGGTGACCCAACCGGTGCATCGATCGGTATCTACCAGTACGGCAAGGATGGAACTTCCACCCTTCTCGAGGTAGTAGCCGGTAACTCGGTTAAGTAACTCGAACCAAAAAAGTCGAAACCCCCGAGAGCAATCTCGGGGGTTTCGCTTTGCCTGGGGGAGTTGTTGCGCGGTCAGGCTTGCAGGGCCGTAACCACCACTCGTGGTTTAGAGGTCGGCCAGGTTGCCTAGGTAGAGCTCTATCATCTTGGGGTCGTTGAGTAGTTCGCGACCGGTGCCGGTATAGGCATCCTTGCCCTGATCTAGCACGTAGGCACGATCGCAAATCTGAAGGCAACGACGAGCGTTCTGCTCAACCATGATTACGGTCACGCCAGCCGCGTTTACTTCTTTTACTCGCATAAAGGTTTCGTCTTGACGCACCGGCGATAGGCCGGCCGACGGCTCATCGAGCAGCAGCACCGAAGGGTCGATCATAAGTGCGCGTCCCATGGCGACCATCTGACGCTCACCGCCCGAAAGCGAGCCTGCGCGCTGGTGGCGACGCTTGCCTAGGTCGGGGAATATGCCGGTGACAAACTCAAAGCGCTCCTTGAAGCGCTTCGGGTTCTGAAACACGCCCATCTCGAGGTTCTCTTCGATGGTGAGGCTCGGAAACACGTTGTTGCTCTGCGGTACAAAGGCAACGCCTTTTTCGACGAGCTTGTTTGCCTTGAGGTTGGTGATGTCTTCGCCCTTGAGCAGCACGTGGCCCTCGCGAATCTCAACCTGACCAAAGATCGCCTTGAGCAGGGTTGACTTGCCGGCACCGTTTGGGCCGATGATGCCGATGAGTTCACCGTCATAGGCGGTGAGGCTGCATCCGTTAAGGATGTTGATGCCTGGCAGGTATCCGGCAAAGAGGTTGTCGGCGTGAACCACTAGAGACCTGTCGTTCATCAGTCGGTCTCCTGCGCGGTTAGTTTCAAGGTTGTGGTGTCGGTAGATACTCCCACGCTGCCGAGGTCGGTGTCGTGGTGCGCGCCGAGGTAGGCATCAATCACTGCCTGGTCTTTCATAACCAGGGCCGGCGGGCCTTCGGCAACAACCTTGCCCTCGGCCATCACGATCACCCAGTCACTGATGTGTCGCACCATATGCATGTCGTGCTCAACGAAAAGCACCGTGGTGCCGGTGTCCTTGAGTTCTTTAATGTGGTCGAGCAGGCTCTGGGTTAGGGCGGGGTTTACGCCAGCCATCGGTTCGTCGAGCATCACCAGCTTGGGCGAGCTCATTAGTGCGCGAGCCATTTCAAGGAGTTTGCGTTGACCGCCCGAGAGGCCCGCCGCGTAGTCCTCGCGCTTGGCGTCGAGCTTGAATCGCTTGAGCAGGGAGTCGGCGGTCTCGGTGATTTCCCGTTCGCGCTTAATCCAGAGCGGGCGAATCAGCGAGGTGAAGAAATTCTCTCCAGGCTGCTTCTGAGCGCCGAGTCGCATGTTCTCAATCACGGTCAATAGGCTCAGTGCCTTGGTTAGCTGGAAGGTGCGAATCATGCCCAGGCGAGCCACCTTATAAGAGGAAACTCCGGCAAGGTCTTTGCCTTCGAAAGACCACTTGCCCTGGTTTGGCTTGTCGAAACCGGTGAGAAGGTTGAAGAAAGTGGTCTTACCGGCACCGTTTGGGCCGATAAGTGCGGTGATGAGGCCGCGAGGAATCTCGAGATGTTCGACATCCACGGCGGTTAGACCACCGAACTGGCGCTTGACGCCATCGGCGATCAAAATCGGGTCTACCTTCTTGCAGCCCGGCCCAACCGCGCCAACCGCAATTTTTGAAACATCTACCGCAACTTCACTAGCCATTGAACTGCAGCTCCTTCTTGTTGCCGAACAAGCCCTGAGGTCTGAAGATAACTAAGAGCATCAGTGACAGACCGATGAGGATGAAGCGAATCTGCGCCACGTCTGGCTGAGTTAGGAAAGGCAACCAGCCCATCTCGACCAGTCCGCCCATGATGCCCTGGGTGAGGCTGATCAGTCCTAAGAAGATCATTCCACCGGCGATCGGGCCAAGGATTGTGGCAGCGCCACCTAGCAGCAGCACCGACCAAATGGTGAAGGTGAAGTTGGTGGTCCAGGTTTGCGGTTGCACATTGGAGAGGTTGAGCACAAAGATCATTCCACCGATGCTGGCGAACATTCCTCCAACCATGAGTGCCTGCAGCTTGTAGGCAAACACGTTCTTGCCGAGGCTACGAACGGCGTCTTCGTCTTCGCGAATTCCCTTTAGCACACGGCCCCAGGGCGAACGCATCAATAGACGAAGAACCAGTGCGCCAAGGATGATCGTTCCCCAACCGACCGCCAACACATACAACTGGTCGGAACGGTAGCTCACGAAACCAAGGTTGTAGTCACCCTCAGGAATCGGGTTCATGGCCCAAAACTCTTTTCCGAACTGGCTTAACCCATTTGAACCACCGGTGACGCTTGCGAAGCCGATGGTGGTCATGAAGTATCGGAAAACTTCAGAGGTTGCGATGGTCACAATGGCGAGGTAGTCGGCGCGAAGTCGCAGGGTGGGAATGCCGAGCACGAGAGCAAACAGAGCCGAGGCAACCAGGCCCATCAAAACAGCGAGCAGCAGAGGCAGGTGGAATGTGATGATTCCGATTGCCATTCCATAGGCTCCAACCGCTGCGAAGGCTGCCTGGCCGAAGTTGAGCAGACCCGTGAAACCGAAGTGCACCGAAAGACCGATGGCACACAGCACAAAAGTGATGGTGGTTGGGCTGATCATTTCGCCTAGGGCGAGAGTAAGAATGTTCAAGAAGTCCATGCGCTTATCCGATTCTCTGCTTCTTGCCGAGCACACCCTGTGGGCGAACTAGCAATACGACGATAAGAATGATGAGTGATGCGGCATATTTCAGGTCGATCGGAATGATGAGAGCCGATAGCTCAACCACGAAGCCAATGATGATTGCGCCAACGGTTGCGCCAAGTGCTGTGCCGAGACCACCGAGGGTGACCGACGCAAACAGGAGCAGCAGAATCTGCGCGCCCAGTAGGTAGTTGGCCTGGAACTGCAGACCGTAAAGAATTCCGGCGAGGCCGGTTAGTGCGCCTGCCATCACCCAAACGATGCGAATGATTCGCTCAACGTTGATGCCGGTGGCTGCAGCTAGCGAAGAGTTGTCTGAAACAGCGCGGGCAGCCTTACCGATGCGGGTGCGGGTTAGGAACCAGGCCACGAAACCGAGAGTCAGAACGCTGATGACCATTGACCAAATCGAAGAGGTTGTGGTGGTGATCGGCCCGATGTTGACGGTTTGGTATTCGCTCGAGAGCACCTTGGTGTCACCGTCGAAGGCCAAAATGTAAACCTGGCGAAGCACAATCGAGAGACCGATCGAAACGATCATCATCTGGTTGAGGCCGAGCCGGCGTCTTCGCAGCTGCTTCCAGAGCGCAGCATCCTGGAGCCAACCGAAGCCGGCGCTCAAAATTATGGTTAGCGCGGCGGCGATTAGCAGAGGCATTTTTAGTTCGGCGTGAAAGAGCCATGTGAACATGGCACCGAAGGTAACCATTTCGCCGTGCGCAAAGTTGTTGAGGCCCGTGGTGCCGAAGATTAGCGAAATACCGATGGCCGCGATCGCCAGCAAGAGCCCAAGGTTTAGGCCGGCGAAGAGCCGCACCAGAACTTGGTCACCGAGCGGCTGAACCACTCGAGTGTCTTTGCCGAGCGGAAACAGCACTGCTGCGGTGTTGGTGATGGTGAGGTTGGCTTCACGGATGTTTGCGGTGGCGTCTCGCAGGCCAACACCCTTGGGAAGAGTCTTTAGGTTGATTTCGACCTTATAGATGCCTTTGTTGGCAACCTCTAGAACCCACTTGCCGTCGGCACCCGAGAGAACCTTTTCGTCGACTCCGTTGCCGGTTACGTGAAACTCAACGCCTTCAACGGGTTTCTTCTCGTTTTTGACGGTGCCCTTGATTAGCAGTGCAGAACCATTTGGAGCGCCTGGGTCGGGAGTTGCGGCATTTGCGGCTGGGCCCATGAAGATGGCCACAAAAACAGCGAGCACGGCGGCTATTCGGCCGTATCGAGAAATCTGTGCTCTCAGTAGGTAGCTCACGCCAACCTCCATTGGTTTTTGCCAGGCGTTCATAGCCTGTTCGCTATTTCTGACCAGACTACCGCACGGGTAGACTTGGAGAACACACTTTCGGTGGAGGACTCCCGATGACCCAAAACGACCCGTTCGGCTTTGTTGGCCTGACCTACGACGACGTTCTGCTCTTGCCAGGTGAGTCTGACCTGGTTCCGAGCGGGGTGAACACTAAGACCCGCATCACCAAGCGCATCGAGATCAACATCCCGTTGCTTTCTTCAGCCATGGATACGGTTACCGAGGCACGTCTAGCCATCTCGATGGCCCGGCAGGGTGGCATCGGTGTGCTGCACCGCAACCTTTCGCTCGAGCGCCAGGCCGCCGAGATCGACACCGTCAAGCGTTCCGAAGCCGGCATGATCACCAACCCGGTAACCACAACTCCTTTTGCCACCATCCAAGAAGTAGACGCGCTCTGTGGTCACTACCGCGTTTCGGGTTTGCCGGTTGTCGACGACAACGGCGTGCTGGTTGGCATCGTGACCAACCGCGACGTGCGATTCGTGCTCGACGTTCAGCGCACTACGACATTGGTTAAAGACGTCATGACTCCGATGCCTCTTATTACCGCAAAGGTTGGAGCCACCCCAGACGAGGCGATTGCTCTTTTGGCTCAGCACCGCATCGAGAAGCTTCCGCTGGTTGATGAGCACAACAAGCTTCGTGGCCTCATCACCGTTAAAGACTTCGACAAGAGCGAAAAGTATCCGTTGGCTTCTAAAGACTCCGACGGTCGCCTACTTGTTGGCGCAGCCGTTGGCGTTGGCCAGGATTCTTGGGACCGCTCGATGGCGCTGATCGATGCCGGCGTAGACATCCTTGTGGTTGACACCGCGCACGGTCACAACCGCGCAGTTCTAGAAATGGTTGCCAAGCTGAAGGCCGAGCCATTTGCCAAGAACGTTGACATCATCGGTGGCAACGTGGCAACCCGCGAAGGCGCTCAGGCTTTGGTCGACGCCGGTGCCGACGGCGTGAAGGTTGGCGTTGGCCCAGGTTCGATTTGCACCACCCGCGTTGTTGCCGGTGTTGGCGTGCCACAGATTACCGCCGTCTACCAGGCATCGTTGGCTTGTAAGCCGGCTGGTGTTCCGGTTATCGCCGATGGTGGTTTGCAGTTCTCGGGCGACATTCCAAAGGCTCTCGTGGCCGGTGCCAACGCCGTGATGATCGGCTCGCTACTGGCCGGAACCGACGAAGCTCCTGGCGACATCACGTTCGTTGGCGGCAAGCAGTTCAAGACTTACCGAGGCATGGGATCACTCGGTGCCATGCAGTCTCGCGGCGAAGCCAAGTCGTATTCGAAAGACCGCTATTTTCAAGACGACGTTCTACGCGAAGACAAGCTCGTGCCAGAAGGCATCGAAGGTCGCGTTCCTTACCGCGGCTCGGTTGCTTCGGTTACCCACCAGCTAATCGGTGGCTTGCGTGCATCCATGGGTTATGTGGGCGCCGAGTCGATCGACGAACTTCAGGCCAAGGGCAAGTTTGTGCGCATCACCGCAGCCGGCTTGCGCGAAAGCCACCCGCACGACATTCAAATGATTGCCGAAGCACCAAACTACGGAACCCGCTAGGAGTAGCCATGAGCGAAGTTGAGATTGGCCGCGGCAAGCGCGGCACCAGAGCTTGGGCGTTTGACGACATCGCAATCGTGCCTTCACGCCGCACTCGCGACCCGCACGATGTAACCACCTCGTGGAACATCGATGCCTACAAGTTCGACTTGCCAGTTATGGCTGCTCCCATGGACTCGGTGGTTTCACCCGACACCGCAATCGCAATCGGCAAGCTCGGTGGCCTCGGTGTTCTCGACCTTGAAGGTCTATGGACTCGCTACGAAGACCCATCGCAGCAACTCAACGAGATTGCCAAGCTTTCGCCTGAGCAGGCAACCGTTCGCATGCAACAGATTTACGCAGAGCCAATCAAGGCAGAACTCATTCGCGACCGCATTGCACAGATTCGTGCCGCTGGCGTAACCGTTGCCGGCGCTCTCTCACCGCAGCGCACCGCAGAGTTTGCCAAGACCGTAATCGCCGCCGGCGTTGACCTCTTTGTTATTCGCGGCACCACGGTTTCGGCCGAGCACGTTTCGAAAAACCGCGAGCCACTAAACCTAAAGCAGTTCATCTATGAGCTCGATGTTCCCGTAATCGTTGGTGGCGCGGCCACTTATACCGCAGCACTTCACCTCATGCGCACCGGTGCAGCCGGTGTTCTGGTTGGCTTCGGTGGTGGAGCGGCTTCGACCACTCGACGTGTGTTGGGCATCCACGCACCAATGGCTACCGCGGTTGCCGATGTGGCCGGCGCTCGCCGTGACTACATGGATGAATCGGGCGGCCGCTACGTGCACGTAATCGCCGACGGCGGTTTGGGTTCTTCGGGCGACATCGTCAAGGCAATCGCTTGCGGTGCCGATGCCGTGATGCTTGGTTCGGTTCTGGCTCGCGCAGCCGAGGCTCCCGGAGCAGGTTGGCACTGGGGCGCCGAGGCTTACAACGCCGAACTGCCTCGCGGTCACCGCGTTCAGGTTGGCACCGGTGGCACGCTCGAGCAGATTCTGCTCGGCCCTTCAACCACCGCAGATGGCACTTCAAACCTGATTGGTGCCCTGCGCCGCGCAATGTCGACCACCGGATACTCCGACCTCAAGGAGTTCCAGCGCGTCGAGGTTGTTGCCGCTCCATACCAGGCCTAAATGAAACCAAGCTTCTGGCAAGTTGCAAGGCAACCCAAGTGGGTTGGTGGGCTGCTTATCGCCATCGCCATTGCGGTGCTGTTTGCGATGTTTGGCAACTGGCAGCTTTCGCGAAGCATCCGTGTAACGCCAACCGACACGAGCCTCGACAAGACCATTGCCCTAACCGAGCTGGCCACGCCTTCGAGTTCGTTCTTAGATTTGCAAGCCGACCGCCACGTGAAAACCACGGTGTTTGTAGCTCCTAGCCACTGCGCGGTAATCGCCGATCGTCACCAACTGCTCGAAGATGGCACCACCAAACCGGGTTTCTGGACGGTCTTCGACACTCTCGATCAATCGCAGGGATTAAACCCTCACCTTTTTGTCGCCAGCGCGTTTTTCGAAACTTACGAGCAAGCCTCGTCCTCTTGTGCCAAAGCGAGCTTGAACGGCTTAGCTTTCGACACGGCCATCGAGGTAACGGGTAGATACGAACCAAGCGAAGCGCCCGAACGCCAAACCCTTACCGATGTTGCCAAGTTCGAAACCCTCTCGGTGGAACAGCTGATCAACTACTGGCCGCTCAAATCGCCAAGCACCTATGGCGGCTTCGTCATTAGCGATCGCATGCTTGCGCCCGCAACATCCGATGGCGGTGAACCAATCAAGATTGGCGTCCGCAAGTCGCAAACCGAACTCAACCTGCTCAACGCTTTCTACGCCATCGAGTGGGTTGTGTTCTCGGGCTTTGCGGTGTTCATGTGGGGTCGCCTCGTGCAAGACGAGCGCAAGCGCATCGAGGCCCAGCCAAAATAACTTAGAAGTCCCAATAAACAACTTCCACGCTTGGCTCCAACTCCTTGGCGGCTATTTCGAATTCTGGTTTCACCTTTCGAAGGTGCAGTGTTTTGAGTTTTGGCATCTGTCTGAGCCAACTGAGCTCGTCGATGTCTGTTATGCCGTTGAGCACCAAAGTATCCAATTTTGGAAGTTCTGCAATGCTCTTTGAGCTTTTGAGCGAAATTTCGTTACCTTTTATGTGAAGTGCTTTCAACCCAAAAAACTGCTCTAAGTTCTTCAGATCGACCACTGCTCCGCGTCGGACTTCAAGAAGAAGACCCATAGTCTCCTGGGGATTCTTAATCTTGGGTATTTGATCAGAAACTCCCCCAAAAACTAACTCAGTCGCGTTCAGATCGAGAGCGTCTAGATCACCATGGATTTTTGAGGTCTCAAGTATCCGTAGTTCTCTATAAAATCTTCCTCGCAAAACAGAAAGGCTTTGCATCAAAGCGTTTGGATTAATTGTTAGGTCTGCTGAGAGAGGGAAGTAATCAAGCGAAATTCCCTTTTTGCCGTTGGACAAGAATTCAATGAAATCTAAGTTTGTTGTCCTCGACAAGAGACTCAAATTGGTGAAAACTCCTGGTCCAAGAAAAAGCCTGCGAACCTCTCTCCACTGCCGTTCATCAGCGCTGGAAGTTAAGGCGTCTAGCTCCGATTGATTGCCTAGAGTTAGGGCTCCGCTAGTCGTTACTTTCAATTCACTCCTTGGCTTCCGATGCGAATCATTTATCAATCCCTAGTTCAGTCCAGAATTTCTCGGCGACAGGCCATTTTGAGTTCAGTGTGAATCTACTAACTTTGCCACCCACCGCTATTAAAACGCTTGTTTCAAATGCTTCAACCTGTCGACGTGTGAGGTTTCCGGGTAAAGCGAAGGCAACAGCGTCGTTACGCCAGGAGTTTATCTGTTGCCCACGATTGGTCTTGAAAAGTCTGTTTCCTAAGCTTTTTGTGGTAGGTCCTACGTAATAGATTCTATTACGAGGGCGGCATCGAAACTCATGAGAAGCAGCGTTGGCCGTTTGTTGAAAATCGGCCCTAGGCAAATCCAGGCGACTCGCGATGGAATAGCCGGCTATGGAGTAGGTTGGCTGGGTAATTTGCTCTCCAAACGAATCTTGGATGCGATGACTGGCAGAGGGTAGTGCCGTGAATTTTGAAACGGTTGTATTTTGGTTTTGCTTAGCGGACTTACTGCTCCCACTACTTGCTTGGTATCTAGGTGATGCGTTTGACAGAAGTAGTGCCACGTTATTCTTTGTGGTGCTCGTAATTGTTCTTGCATTGGGGTCCGTATTTTTCACTCTAGGTTCGGAGCCCGAAAGAGTGTTTATCTTGGCACTAGGCGCGCTATCCGTGGGGCTTTCTGTAATCTTCTTTGGTTTTGGAAGATTCAAATTTGCTCCGAATGCTTTTTGGATGCGTGTGTTGACAGCAATCTGGGCAACGAGTTTTAAGATCTTGAACCATAGTTACCCTGAATCACAAGGGAGGAAGCAGAGGCCGAAAGGCCCAGGTGACTTAAACTAGAGTCATGCCCGAAACGAAAACCACCCCAGCATCCGCGACCACACTTAGGTTGTTTCGAATCGCGTCCATTGCAACAGGCATCTTTTTGCTTTCCATCACAACCCTCTATGTGATTCGGTTGGCTACCAATCAGGAACTTTGGGCGCTCGGGCCAAACGGTTTTTTAACGCTCGAAACCTTCACCGTCGACGCGGACGGTTTCAAGGTTGGCCTGCCGGGTTCGGGTATCGACCTCACCTCGATCTCTTTGATTGTTCACGGTTGGCTATACGTCTTCTACCTCTACACCTGCTTCAGAGTCTGGAGCGAAACCCGCTGGGCTTTCTTGCGCTTCATTGTGATGGCGGCCGGTGGAGTGGTGCCATTCTTGTCATTCTTTACCGAACGTCACTTCGGTCGCCTAGCCAAGGGAGAAACCAATTAACCAGCCCGTACTAGTTGTCGACTTTGGTGCGCAGTACGCCCAGTTGATTGCCCGCCGCGTGCGCGAGGCAGGCGTTTACAGCGAGATCGTTCACCACAATGTGACCGCCGAGCAGGTGCGCGCCAAGAACCCGGCAGCCATCATTCTCTCGGGCGGCCCTTCGTCTGTCTACGAGGATGGCTCGCCACAGCTTGACCCGCAGATTCTCGAGCTCGGCGTGCCTGTGCTTGGCATTTGCTACGGCTTTCAGACCTTGGCAAACCTGCTGGGTGGTCGCGTCGACCGATCCGGAATCAAAGAATATGGCGCTACCGAACTTCGCGTGAGCGATGCCGGTGAGATTCTCGAAGGTCAGCCAGCAGAGCAGATTTGCTGGATGAGCCACGGCGACCAGGTTATGCAAGCACCGGAAGGGTTCGAGGTTTTGGCTTCGACCGACATCACTCCGGTGGCGGCGTTTGCAAACTCTCAGCGCAAGATTTACGGAGTGCAATGGCACCCAGAGGTGAAGCACTCGCAGTTTGGCCAGAAGGTTCTAGAAAACTTCTTGCACAACGCGGCCGGTATCGCCCCAACCTGGAACTCGGGCAACGTTATTGCCGAGCAGGTTGAGAAGATTCGCGCCCAGGTGGGCACCGACCGAGTCATCTGTGGATTGTCTGGCGGCGTCGACTCTGCTGTTGCCGCGGCGTTGGTTCACAAGGCAGTTGGCGATCAACTGGTTTGCGTGTTCGTCAACCACGGCCTTCTTCGCCAGGGTGAGGCCGAGCAAGTTGAGCGTGACTATGTGGCTGCAACGGGCATCCGTTTGGTTGTGGTCGATGCCGAGCAAAAGTTCTTGGATGCGCTGGCCGGTGTCAGCGACCCAGAAACCAAGCGCAAGATCATTGGCCGCGAGTTTATTCGCACCTTCGAAGAGGCGCAGGCTGCGCTGATCGAAGAGTCGAAGGCCGACAACCGCCCGATTCGCTTCTTGGTTCAGGGCACGCTCTACCCAGACGTTGTTGAGTCGGGTGGCGGCGCGACCGCCGGCATTAAGAGCCACCACAATGTCGGTGGCTTGCCAGACGACCTGCAGTTCGAGCTAGTCGAACCGCTTCGCACTCTGTTCAAAGACGAGGTTCGTGCCATCGGTGCCGAACTTGGTTTGCCGCACGAGATCGTGCAGCGTCAACCATTCCCAGGCCCTGGCCTCGGCATCCGCATCGTTGGCGAAGTCAACAAAGAGCGCCTCGACCTACTTCGCAAGGCCGACGCTATCGTTCGTCACGAGCTAACCAACGCTGGCCTCGACGGTGAGATTTGGCAGTGCCCGGTTGTGTTACTAGCGGATGTTCGCTCGGTTGGTGTTCAGGGCGATGGCCGAACCTACGGCCACCCGATTGTGCTTCGCCCGGTTTCGAGCGAAGACGCCATGACCGCCGACTGGACGCGAGTGCCTTACGAACTGCTCGCCAAGATCTCGAACCGCATCACCAACGAGGTTGAGGGTGTAAACCGAGTTGTTCTCGACGTCACCTCTAAGCCGCCAGGCACCATCGAGTGGGAGTAACCAACCGTTAACCCGGTTCGCTTAATCTGATGAGTGTGAAACCTATAGTTTTTGGCCACCGCGGTGCCTCCGCATATAGGCCCGAAAACACCATGGAATCTTTTAAGCTGGCCTACGACCAGGGCGTTGTTGCAATCGAATGCGACATCGTGCCAACCAAAGATCACGTGCTGGTGTTGCGCCACGAAAATGCTCTATCTGGCACCACCGATGTGGCGTCGCGCCCCGAATTCGCGCACCTAAAACGTGCCGGCTACCTCGACGGCCTATCGGTTCAAGACTGGTTTACCGAAGACTTCACTCTCGCCGAAATCAAACAGCTTCGTGCGGTTGAACGCTTGCCCGAATGGCGACCGGGCTCGGCAGCCTTCGACGGCCAGTTCGAAGTGCCAACCCTTAGCGAACTGCTTGCCGCACCTTTTCTAAACAATCGCTCGGTCATTCTTGAAATCAAACACGGAGCTTACTTCGAAGGTCTCGGCATTCCGGTTGTCGAGCTTTTGGCGGCAGAAATTGAAGCAAGCGCGTGGCGTGAGCGGGGCATCCAGTTGATCATTGAGTCTTTCAACTTGGATGTTCTCACTCGAGCCCGCGCAAAACTCGGCGAAATCGGCCATTATGTTTTGTTGATCGACCGAGATCACCTGCCCGAGAAGACCCGTTATGTGAGCGACGAGTTCTTGAGCAGGTTGGTGGGCAGCGTGCACGGGGTTAGCTTCGACATCGACCTGCTGCTCGGGCAAAAACCCGCGTTCTCGAGCGCCGATTTTGGGTCGCCCACGGGTCTCACCGAACGTGCCCGTGCACTCGGATTCACGGTTTACACCTGGACCGCGAGAGTCGAGCAGGCGCTCTATTCGGTTGAGGAATACCTGCAGCACTTTATCGACACCGGTGCCGACGGAATCTTTGCCGACCACCCCGACCTATTGCTCAGCTATGTCGCTGGTCGCGCCTAAACTTGCCTAGTCATGACCCAGTTAGAACACTTTTCGATTCCCTCCGCTAGCACCGATTCGCTTCTAGACGGGCTAAACCCGCAGCAGCGTGCCGCGGTGGTTTATCGCGGGCCAGCGCTTTTGATTGTTGCCGGGGCGGGGTCAGGCAAAACCAAGGTGCTAACTCACCGAATCGCACATTTGCTCGCCACCAAAGAGGCGTGGCCTAGCCAGATTCTCTCGATCACGTTCACCAACAAGGCTGCTGGCGAAATGCGCGAGCGAGTGCGCAACCTGCTTGGAGAAGATGCCAACGGAATGTGGCTCAAGACCTTCCACTCGGCTTGCGTAATGATTCTTCGCCGCGAGGCCGAACGATTGGGCCACGACCCAAACTTCACCATTTACGACTCGGGCGATAGTCGGGCGCTCCTTAAGCGACTGATTAAAGAAACCGGAGCCGACATTCACAAGCTGTCGCCGGCTTTGGTGGCTTCGGTTATTTCGAACGCTAAAAACGAACTTCAAGACGCCGAAGATTTTTTGCGCAATGCCGATGCCGCCGACCCGGCTGCTCGCATGATTGCCGAGATTTTTTCGCGCTACCAGCGCGAGCTAAAGCGCAACAACGCGTTTGACTTCGACGACCTCATTTCTGAAACCGTTTTCCTTTTCCGCAATTTTCCAGAGGTGGCAGCGCAGTATCAGAGCAAGTTCCGTCACATTCTGGTTGACGAATATCAAGACACCAACCACGCGCAATACGCACTCATTCGTGAGTTCACCAAGGCTGTGCCTGCCGAGTTTGTTGAAGTAAATCAGCGCACCGGCGAGATGCTGCCGCCGGCCAGCCTCACCGTGGTGGGTGACAGCGACCAGTCGATCTATGCGTTTCGCGGGGCAGACATTCGAAACATCACCGAATTCGAAAAAGACTTTCCGGGTGCCAAGACCATCCTGCTCGAGCAGAACTACCGTTCGACTCAGCACATTCTCGACGCCGCAAACGCGGTAATCTCGCACAACTTTGACCGCCCCAACAAAAACCTCTTCACCGATATCGGCGCTGGCGAAAAACTAACCGGATACACCGGCTACTCGGCGCACGACGAAGCGCAGTTCATTGCCGATGAAATCAACCAAGCTCACCGAGAAGGCCGCAACTACGCCGATGTCGCGGTGTTCTATCGAACCAACGCGCAAACGCGTGCACTTGAAGAAATCTTCATTCGCTCCGGTGTTCCATATCGCGTGATCGGTGGCACCAAGTTCTATGAACGTCAAGAAATCAAGGATGCCTTCGGCTACCTCGTTGCCATCGCCAATGCCCGCGACGATTTGGCAACGCGTCGAATCTTGAACGTGCCCAAGCGCGGCATCGGCGACGCAACCGAAACGCAACTGGCGAGTTTCGCAGAGCGCAACGGCATCTCGGTGCGTCAAGCGCTCGACTATGTTGACGAAATGGGTTTTGGCCCCAAGATCACCGGCTCGATTCGGCAACTTGCCGAACTGCTAAACGAGATCTCGGCCACAATCGAAACCGAGCCGGTCGACATGGTGCTCAAGAACGTGCTCAACCGTAGCGGCTACCTCGATGCGTTGCGCGCCAGTCGCGACCCTCAAGACGAGGCTCGCGTTGAGAACCTCGAAGAACTCGTATCGGTTGCAAAAGAGTTTCAGCGCAATAACCCCGAGGGCCGACTACCCGACTTCTTGAACGAAGTGGCTCTGGTTGCCGCCGCCGACGACCTCGACGACGAATCGGGCACCGTCTCGCTCATGACTCTTCACACCGCCAAGGGCCTCGAGTATCCAATCGTGTTCTTGGCCGGTCTCGAAGAGGGTTTACTACCGCACCGAATGTCGTTCACCGTTGCGGGCGGAATGGCCGAAGAGCGAAGACTCTTCTATGTGGGCATCACCAGAGCCAAAGAGCGCCTGTATTTGAGCCTCGCGTTGAGCCGTTCGCTCTATGGCGAGAGCGAAGCATCCACGCCGTCTCGCTATCTGCAAGAGATACCAACTCACCTCGTGGAATGGCGCGAATCGGGTGCCGGCCGCGGGGGAGTGCCGCGCGCCTACACCGCCTCGATTGCCGAAACCACCGGTTTCAGAAGCGTCGAAAAACCAAAAACCGAATGGGCCGGAGCAATCACCACGGTTCGCAACAACGAAGGCTTGCAACTGGCTGCCGGCGACATGGTTACGCACGATGCGTTTGGCAAAGGCAAGGTGGTTTCAACCCAGGGCGAGGGCTCGAAGCAGACCGCAGAAATTAACTTTGGCAGCAACGGCATCAAGCGCCTGTTGGTCAAAGTTGCCCCCATTACAAAGCTCTAAAAACCTTGAAGCGATAGGTTTGACTCATGAGCAAATCTCGGTTGGTCAAGTTCATCTCAGCTCTACTAGCCTCACTCTTCATAGTCTTACTTTCTCCTCCAGCGGCAAACGCAGGAGTCGATGACTTCGAATTTGAGTCGATGCATGTGCACTACGGTCTATCGCTCGGAGATCACAATATCCCAATGCTGACAGCCACCGAGACGCTTGTCGCAGTTTTTCCTGAAACGGACCAAAATCGGGGAATCCAAAGACTGATTCCCGATGACTACCGGGGTCACAGCCTGGCGACCGAAGTAACCTCCGTGGTCGATGAGAACGGCGTTGCTCGCGACTTCACAACTGAGGCGCAAGACGGCTACATTCAGCTGATTTCAAGGCACACCGATGATCGCTTCGTCCACGGACGCCAAACCTACGTAATCACCTATAGCCAGAAGTGGGTTATCGGTGACTTCGGAACTACCGACGAGTTTTACTGGGATGTCAACGGCACAGGCTGGGCTCAGCCGTTCGGTTCGGTAACGGCATCCGTTGACATAGCATCCGCACTGTCTGATCTTCTGCGAGTCGACGATATATCTTGTTACCGGGGGCCCCAAGGTTCGAATCAGCCTTGCGACAGCGAACAGTTGCTCAACCGCACCACGACCACAAGAGTGGATTTCAGCGCAAAAGACCTCGCCCCAGGTGAAACCCTCACCATCAACTTGCCGTTTACGCACGGAGTGGTCAACACCGGAAACATCTCGCAGGTCACTGGTTCGCTCGAGTTTGTGTTCTATTGGGTGTTTGGGGGCATCATCCTTGCGGTATTGCTTTGGGCGATATTCTTCAGGGTTCAGGTGATCGGCGGGCGACGAATGCGCAAGTTTGCCACCGTGCAATATGAAGGGCCAAAAACGCCCGAGCTCAGCGTGGTTGCTCAGGTTATCGGCAGTAGGAATTGGCAGTCGGCTCTATTGGTGCAGTCGGCCGTGCTCGGTTATGTCACCATATCCACCGATGACTCTGATAACTGGGCGGTCACGAGAACTGGCAAAGAAGTGCAAGAAGTCGAACTCAAAAAGCTGCTATCCGGTCTATTTGAAAATGACTTAACCGTCGTTGCTTTGGGTCGTGGCATCGATGAGCCCGAATCGCGCCGAATCTCGAATGTGTTTGGCGAACTCCTAAGGGATGCTCAAAAGCAAGCGTTGAAACAAGGCTTTTACTCGCACCTTGCAATCAAGCAGGCATTCGGTGGTTGGCTCGTGATTGTGGGGCAGACGCTCGGAATGATTTGGGCAGGACTCTCAATGGATGCAGTCGTTGACGCGGGACTGGCCGCCTTGCCGATCTTGCTTGGCGGCGTTGCAACGATTGTGCACTTCTTGATTCTGCTCAGCAAGCGCCTTCCAACGCAGGCAGGTATGGACCTCAGGGTTTACATGGATGGGCTCAAGGAGTACATCCAATTTGCCGAGAAAGACCGTCTCGCATTCTTGCAATCCCCGAAAGGTGCAACTCGCGAGCGCGGCCAACTCGGTCAAACCGAAATTTTGCACCTCTACGAAGAAGTTTTGCCTTGGGCCGTTCTTCTGGGACTTGCCGACGAGTGGGCAAAGGTGCTGGCCACTTACTACGACGAACGTCACCAACCGAACTGGATTCCAGTTGCCACAATCGGAGCGTTTAACCTCTCGGGCCTTGATTCGGCTATCGCACAGAGCCTTGCCGTTAGCGCTGAAAGTGGCAGTAGCGGAGGTGGATCTGCCGGTGGTGGTGGTGGCGGCGGCGGTGGCGGCGGCGTTTAGCCGATATCGGCAATCAGCAGCACCTAACAGCGATAAACTTGAGGTTGTCGAAGGCCTTTTTTGAGTCTCTTTCGGCCTCTAATCCCATTGAAACGGAAAAGACATTGGATCTATTTGAGTATCAAGCCCGAGACATGTTCGAGGCTCACGGCGTGCCAGTTCTACAGGGCCTAATCGCCGACACCCCAGAAGAAGCCGAGGCAGCAGCCGCCAAGATTGGTGGAGTTGTTGTAGTCAAGGCCCAGGTAAAGGTTGGCGGTCGCGGCAAGGCCGGCGGCGTCAAGGTTGCCAAGACTCCAGAAGAGGCTCGCACTCACGCCGAAGCCATTCTCGGGCTCGACATCAAGGGCCACGTGGTCAAGCGAGTAATGATCGCGCAGGGTGCATCAATCGACCAGGAGTACTACTTCTCGGTGATGCTAGACCGCTCAAACCGCACCTTCCTTTCACTATGCAGCGTTGAGGGTGGAATGGACATCGAGCAGCTCGCCGTTGAGCGCCCTGATGCTCTAGCCAAAATTGCCGTGGATGCTGTTGCCGGCATCGACCTCGCAAAGGCTCGCGAAATCGCACTGGCCGGTCACTTTCCGGCAGAGCTAGCCGACAAGGTTGCCCCGGTTTTAGTCAAGCTCTATGACGTATTCGTAAAAGAAGACGCAACCCTCGTCGAAGTGAACCCACTGGTTCTGACTCACGACGGCCAGATTCTTGCCCTAGACGGCAAGGTCACCCTCGACGACAACGCAGAGTTTCGTCACGAGCGCGCCGAGATGGAGCGCGACGACCTTGACCCGCTAGAGGCTAAGGCCAAGGCTTGGGATCTCAACTACGTGAAGCTAGACGGTCAGGTTGGAATCATCGGAAACGGTGCCGGTCTGGTTATGTCGACCCTCGACGTGGTTGCCTACGCAGGTGAGCGCCACGGTGGCGTTCGCCCAGCAAACTTTCTCGACATCGGTGGCGGTGCCTCGGCAGAGGTTATGGCCAACGGTCTCGATGTGATTCTTGGCGACGCCCAGGTGAAGAGCGTGTTCGTAAATGTCTTCGGTGGAATCACCGCCTGTGACGCAGTTGCCAACGGAATCGTCGGTGCCCTCGAGAAGCTCGGCCCTGCTGCAACCAAGCCACTCGTTGTGCGCCTAGATGGCAACAACGTGGCCGAGGGTCGCCGCATCCTCGCAGATTTTGCCCACCCGCTAGTTACCGTGGTCGAAACCATGGATGAGGCTGCCGACAAGGCTGCCGAACTGGCCAACCGATAGACGCGAGAAGGAACACATAAGAAATGGCTATTTTTCTAGACAGCAACTCGCGAATCATCGTTCAGGGAATGACCGGCAGCGAGGGCATGAAGCACACCACCCGCATGCTTGCCGGTGGCTCGAACATCGTCGGTGGCGTGAACCCACGCAAGGCCGGCGAAACCGTTGAGATCGATGGCAAGAGCCTTCCGGTTTTCGGAACCGTGGCCGAGGCCATGGCAGCAACCGGTGCAAACGTTTCGGTTATCTTCGTTCCACCAGCCTTCGCTAAGGCCGCTGTGGTCGAGGCAATCGACGCCGAGATCGGCTTGGCAGTTGTGATCACCGAAGGTATTCCGGTTCACGACTCGGCTAGCTTCTGGGCTTACTCATGCTCGAAGGGCAACAAGACCCGCATCATCGGCCCTAACTGCCCAGGCATCATCAGCCCAGAGCAGTCGAACGCCGGTATCACCCCGTCGAACATCACCGGCCGTGGCCCGATCGGCCTTGTATCGAAGTCGGGTACCCTGACCTACCAGATGATGTTCGAACTACGCGACATCGGTTTCTCGACCGCTATCGGAATTGGTGGAGACCCGATCATCGGCACCACCCACATTGACGCACTTGCTGCATTCGAAGCCGACCCAGAAACCAAGGCCATCGTGCTCATTGGTGAAATCGGTGGAGACAGCGAAGAGAAGGCTGCCGCCTACATCGCCAAGAACGTCACCAAGTCAGTGGTTGCCTACGTCGCCGGATTCACCGCGCCCGAAGGCAAGACCATGGGTCACGCCGGTGCAATCGTTTCTGGCTCAGCCGGAACCGCGCAGGCCAAGAAGGAAGCCTTCGAAGCCGTCGGCGTGAAGGTTGGCAAAACCCCTAGCGAAACCGCAGCGCTTATGCGCGAGGTTTACCAGGCTCTCTAAACAACTGTGGCGAAGAGCGCATCAGGCACCACTAGGAGGCTAACCCTCCTGGTTGGGGCTTTGGATGCGCTCTTTGTCGTTTCTCTCACCTTCGTGATTCTCATCGCGATTGGCACAACCGTTTGGCTGGTCGAAAACGACCCCGATGTTCCGTGGGTTGCGTCTTTGCAAACCGTTTCAAACCTATGGTTTGTGGCGCACGGAGTTGGCATTCACATCGGTGAGCAAACCCTCGCCGGCATTGCGACTCCAGCGTTCACCTTTGCCTTTGCTCCACTGCTCATGCTGTTTGGGGTTTACCTCTTTGGCCGTCGCACCGCCAAAAAACTTGAAGGCGCAGCCGAATACTGGCCGGGATGGCTCAGCGCATTCGCCGTTTACCTAATCGCGTCGGTGGTGCTCACGCCGATAGCATCAAGCGCGGCCGTGCACCCCGACTCGAGCCAGGCGGCAGCTTTTCCCGCGCTCCTCTACGTTGGCTCGATGGTGGCAACCAACCTTTTCTCCAAGTCTGGCCGCGAGGCTTCGGCGGTTGAAAACCTGATGTGGCGTGATTGGTGGCAGAAGCGAACCGATAAAGCCGGATGGTTCTTCACCTCGGTTTCTGGCCCAGCTCTTCGCGCCGGCACCGCCGTTGTGATCGGGCTGCTCGCGGTTTCGGCGATCTGGATTGGCTTGAGTCTTGCCTTTCACTGGATTGCCGTGACTCGTCTATACGAAGGTTTGCAGGTTAGCGCAATCGGCGGCATCGCGGTTACGCTCGGTCAGCTTGCGGTCTTGCCTAACCTGATCGTCTTCGGTGCATCCTGGTTTACCGGGGTGGGCTTTGCCATAGGCACCGGCTCTGCGGTTTCGCCGTTAGGCACCGAACTCGGCCCAATTCCGTCGCTGCCGATTCTGGGCGGATTACCAATCGGCGATAACTTCTTGGGGCTAACCGCCATCGTGGTTCCGGTGGCCCTTGCGTTGGCCGCCACCATTCTGATTCGCCGCCACACTGCAGAGATTCGATTTCAATTCGCCTCACCGATTAGTGCTGCGCTTTCTCTCGGTTCGGCCATCGGTTTGGTCGCCGCCGTTGAGTTTGGAATAGTCACCTGGGTTTCAAGCGGCAGCATCGGCCCCGGTCGTCTGGAGACGTTTGGCGTGACCCCGTGGCTTGCAGCAGCCGTGATCTTTATCGAAGTCGCACCGGTTGCAGTGCTGGCCGCTTTCTACAGTGCTCGCCCCGAAAAGGCAGCCCCGATTCCCGACTACCTCAAAAGGTAAACTGGACCCATGTTGTCGGTTGTGGTGCTCATTTCAGGGTCAGGGTCAAATCTGCGAGCCCTTCTAGAGGCCACGGCAAACCCACTGTTTGGCGCAAAGATACGAGCCGTCGGTGCCGACAACCCAGCAACCGGTTTAGAGCATGCCGACCTCTTCGGGGTGCCAACCTTTGTGGTTGAGCCGAGCCAGTTTGGCAACCGAGAGCAGTGGGCTGAGACCCTGCTTGCAAACGTTCAACACTTTGAACCGGACCTCGTGGTTCTCGCCGGCTTCATGCGCATTCTGCCACCGGAGTTCGTAGCGGCCCTAACCCCAAACCTGATCAACACGCATCCATCGCTGCTACCGGATTTTCCCGGTGCTCACGCGGTTCGCGATGCTCTCGCTGCCGGTGCCACCCGCACCGGAGTGACCATTCACGTTGTCGACGAGGGTGTCGATACCGGACCACAGCTTAAACAAGCTGAGGTTCTTGTTCTGCCAGGTGAAACCGAGGCGCAACTTCACGAACGAATCAAGCTGGTCGAACGCGACCTGCTCGTTGACGTTGTGCGCGAATTCGCTCAGCAGAAGACTTCACTGCCCGCATAGCAATAAACAACGAAAGGCTGCCCGTGGCTTCTGCCGACCGCAACCCAAACGAATACCGTCATCGCGACCGCATCCAGGTGCGCCGAGCCCTAATCTCGGTTAGCGACAAGACCGGACTTCTCGACCTAGCCAAAGCTCTCGACGCCCAGGGCGTTTCAATAGTTTCAACCGGATCAACCGCCAAGACCATCGCCAATGCCGGAATTGCGGTTACCGAAGTTAGTCAAGTCACCGGCTTTCCCGAGTCGCTCGACGGCCGAGTGAAGACTCTGCATCCGAAGGTGCACGGGGGTCTCCTCGCAGACCTTCGCCTGCTTGACCACGAAAACCAGCTTCGCGAACTTGAAATCGAGCCGTTCGAGCTGGTTGTAGTAAACCTCTATCCGTTTATCGAGACCGTTGCGTCGGGCGCAAAGGGAGATGCCGTCATCGAGCAGATAGACATCGGTGGCCCGGCCATGGTGCGCGCATCGGCTAAGAACCACGCCAACGTAGCGATCGTGGTCGATCCTGCCAGCTATGCCGAAATCATCGACTCTCTCGGCAAGGGCGGAACCACTCTCGCTCAGCGTCGGGTGCTCGCGGCCAATGCATTTGCCCACACCGCGCGTTACGACTCGGCCGTTGCCGACTGGTTTGCCAACGAAATCGATGCTCAATGGCGCAAGGATGCCGGCCAAGATTCGTCAACCGAGGGCAAGAACGTTGGCTTTCCGCAGACTTTCAAGGTTGAAGCCGAACTTTCCAACGTTTTGCGCTACGGCGAGAACTCACACCAGGCTGGAGCCCTATATCGCACCAACGGTGCCGACGCGGTTTCGGGCATCGCCCAGGCCCGCCTGCTCGGTGGCAAAGAGATGTCGTTCAACAACTACGTAGACGCGGATGCCGCGTTGAGAGCCGCCTTCGACCACCTCGAACCGGCCGTCGCCATCGTCAAGCACGCCAATCCGTGCGGGATTGCCTTGGGCGACCCAAAGGCTGCAGACCCAATCGCGGATGCTCACGCCAACGCCTATGTTTGCGATTCGACATCGGCGTTCGGTGGAGTCATCGCGGCTAACCGTCAGATAACTAAAACCATGGCTAATCAGATTGCGTCGAGCTTTAGCGAAGTGGTGATTGCGCCGAGCTTTGAGTTTGAGGCCCTCGAGATACTCACCAAAAAACAGAACATGCGCATCTTGCAGTTGCCTTCGAACTATTCGCGTGAAGCGCTCGAGCTGCGGCAGATTTCGGGCGGTCTGCTCGTGCAGCAACCCGATAACTTCAGCGGCCTCACCACAGCCGGTTGGACTCTCGCATCCGGCGCGCCAGCATCCGAGGATGTCATGCGCGACCTCGTTTTTGCTTGGCGAGCCTGCCGAGCGGTTAAGTCGAACGGAATCCTGTTAGCCAAGAACGGTGCCTCGGTCGGCATCGGCATGGGTCAGGTCAACCGTGTCGACTCATGCCGTCTTGCGGTCGAGCGGGCGGCGGGCAGGGCCAAGGGTGCCGTTGCGGCATCCGACGCTTTCTTCCCCTTTGCCGATGGGCTTCAGGTGTTGATCGACGCCGGTGTTACCGCGGTGGTTCAGCCCGGAGGCTCTAAGAGAGACCCCGAAGTGATCGCAGCAGCCGAGGCTGCCGGCGTCACCATGTATTTCACCGGCGAGCGTCACTTCTTTCACTAACAGTGATTGGCAAGCAACAAAATCACCACAAAACAACGAATAGGCTTTAACCAAGCCAGAAAACATCTAGAGGAGTTATCCATGTCACGTCACGGAAAAGTTTCGGTTATCGGAGCGGGTTTCTATGGCACCACCACCGCTCAGCGTTTAGCCGAATACGACATCTTCGAAACCGTCGTGCTCACCGATATCCTCGATGGCAAGCCTCAGGGCATCGCCCTCGACATCAACCAGTCTCGCGCAGTTGAAGGCTTCGAAACCGAAGTTGTTGGCGCAACCACCCTGCCAGATGGCTCGGGTTATGAGGCCATCGCCGACAGCGACATCGTCGTTGTCACCGCGGGCCTTCCTCGCAAGCCAGGCATGACCCGAATGGACCTCCTCGAGGTCAACGCAGGAATTGTCGGCGGTGTGGCCAAGAACATCGCCAAGTTTGCTCCAAACGCGGTAATCCTCGTGGTTTCAAACCCACTGGATGAAATGACCGCACTGGCACAGAAGGCTTCGGGCTTTCCAAAGGAACGCGTAATCGGCCAGGCCGGCGTGCTCGACACCGCTCGATTCACCAACTTTGTGGCCGAGGCAACCGGCGCTAAGGTTGCCGACGTCAAGACCCTAACCCTCGGCTCGCACGGCGAAACCATGGTTCCGGTGCCAAGCGTTTCGACCGTGAACGGCAAGAAGATTGTTGACGTTCTAGGCGCCGAGAAGGTTGCTGAGTTGGTCGACCGCACTCGCAACGGCGGTGCCGAAATCGTTGCTCTTCTAAAGACCGGTTCTGCCTACTACGCACCAAGCGCTGCCGTTGCCCGCATGGCCAAGGCTGTTCACGAAGACTCGGGCGCTGTGTTCCCGGTTTGCGCATGGGTCGATGGTGAGTTTGGCATCTCGGGTGTTTACCTGGGTGTTGAGGCTCAGCTTGGCAAGGGTGGCATCAAGAAGGTTGTTGAGACCCCGCTAGACGCCGAAGAGCTCGAGGCACTGAAGGTTGCAGCCGAGGCCGTTCGCGCCAAGCAGGCCGACGTAGAGAACCTCTAGGGCTACCGCTCCAAACCCAAGAACTCGGATGCTCGCATCCACCAGAAAACCGCTTGCGAGACGCAGGCGGTTTTCTTGGGTTTAGTGCAATAACTGGGCGAAAACGCGTGTTAGCCTACAAGGCTGGTCTGATTTCGACCCATAGATTTTGTCTCAACGAAGAACAAACCGAAAGTTTTAGATTGTCTGAAAAAACTGCCCAGGCCGGCACCATTCGCACGCTGATGCGCATCTTGCCATTTGCCAAAAAAGCGATGCCGCGCATCGCATTGGGAATGGTGGCCGCTCTAGCGGCACACATGCTGGCTCTCTCGATTCCGAAGTTTTTGAGCAGCCTGGTCGACGGCATCACTTCAAAAACCACATTCAACGAAATCATGACCCCGGTGCTTTGGGTGCTTGGGCTAGGCGTACTCGAAGCCCTGATGGTGCTCGGTCGCCGCTGGTTGGTTCTAACCCCGGGCACGCACGTTGAGGCAAACCTTCGAACAACACTTTATGCAAAACTCCAGAACCTACCGGTTGCCTTCCACGACCGCTGGCCAAGCGGACAGCTTCTCAGCCGCGCCACGCAAGACCTCAGCCTGATTCGCCGTTGGCTCTCGTTTGGGCTGGTGCTACTGGTCGCTAACGGAATCACCATTGTGATTGGTCTGGGTGTGCTCTATTCCTACTCTTGGATTCTCGGAACCATCTTCTTGGTTATTGTTGCCCCGCTCTGGATCATCGGCTTCCGCTTTGAAAAGGAATACCACATCACGGCTCGCAAGAGCCAAGACCAAGCCGGTGACCTTGCCACCTCCGTTGAACAGAGCGTGCACGGCATCCGTGTTTTGAAGGCCTTTGGCCGTGGCGGCTTCATCACCGATAAGTTCGCTCGCGATGCGGCAGAACTACGCAAGACCGAGCTGGTCAAAGCGCGCATGGTTTCTGTGCTCTGGTGGTACCTCTCGGTTATTCCGGAACTAGCCCTCGGAGTCTCGCTATTCGTTGGTGTTTGGTTGATGCAAAACGGTCAGCTCACCATCGGTGGTCTGGTGGCCTTCATCTTCACCACCCGCGTGCTGCACTGGCCGATGGACTCGATTGGCTTCTTGCTATCGATGACCATCGACGCTCAAACCGCCGTAGAACGATTCTTCGAGGTGCTCGATGAGCCGGTCGGGATCGACGACCCAAACAAGCCGATGCAGGTCGAAAAAGTTGAAGGCCGTCTAGTTTTCGAAAACGTTCACTTCAGATATCAGGATGCCCCTGAGAGCGAGCCCGACCTACTGCGTGGCATCAACCTCGAACTTCAGCCGGGGGAATCGGTGGCCCTCATCGGAGTTACCGGCTGTGGCAAAACCACTCTCACCGCTTTAGCAACGCGCCTCTACGAAGTAACTTCCGGTTCCATCAAGGTAGACGGCATCGACATTCGCGACCTAAACCGAGTCGAGCTACGCAGCCACATTGCCATGGCGTTCGAGGATGCCACGCTGTTCAGCGCTAGCATCCGTGAAAATGTTCTGCTCGGCAACCCGGATGCCAGCGAAGACGATCTTCGCGAAGCCCTAGCCATTGCGCAGGCCCAGTTTGCCTACGACCTACCTGACGGCCTAGACACCATCATTGGCGAAGAGGGCCTGAGCCTTTCGGGAGGACAGCGTCAGCGATTGGCTCTCGCCAGAGCGGTTGCCGCTAAGCCTGCCATTCTGGTGCTCGACGACCCGCTTTCGGCCTTGGATGTTGACACCGAAGCAATGGTCGAAGACGCCCTTCGCACGGTACTCAAGGCAACCACTTCGCTAATCGTTGCCCACCGCCCTTCAACCGTTCAGCTGGCCGACCGCGTTGCACTGATGCAAGACGGCAAGATCACGGCGTTTGGAAAGCACTCCGACCTTCTCGCCACCAACGAACACTACCGTTTTGTAATCAGCAGCCTAGATGCCGCTGGCGAACTGATTGAGGTCAAATAATGTCGATGGACGGCGTTCAAAACGAAGAGAAGATTGAGCTCAACAAGGCCGAATCTAAACAGGTTCGCGCGCGTTCGATGCGGTTGCTTGGCTCGCTCGTGCGACCGATTAGGAACCGCCTCTGGGTGAGTCTCGCCCTGGTGGTCGCGGCTCAGGGCTTGCGAGTTTCACTCACCTGGCTGATTGCCACCAAAATAATCGACGAAGCGCTCCCTCAGGTTATGCAGGGAAACTTCGACCCGCTTTGGATAACGGTTTCGGCGTACCTGATCGGCGCTATTTTGTCTTCGGCTCTAATCGCCTACTTCGTGCGGTTTGCCGCCCGAATCAATCAAGACATCATGCTCAATCTGCGCACCCGCCTATTTAGACACACGCAAAAACTGAGCGTAGAGTTTCACGAAACCTACACCTCGGGTCGTGTGATTTCGCGCCAAACCAACGACCTCGACTCAATCATGGAACTTCTCAACTCCGGTGGAAACGAGATGATTGCCGGCCTGCTCTACATGATCTTCACGGCCATCGGTCTGATTCTGCTTGACCCGACTTCGTTTGGAATCGTGCTGGTTTCCTTTGTTCCGTTGTTTTTCTTGACTCGCTGGTTCCAAAAGAACACCCGACTCAACTACCGCAAAACTCGAGTGGCTTCGGCCAAGGTGATCGTGCACTTTGTTGAAACGATGACCGGTATTCGTGCGGTCAAAGCCTTCAGAAAAGAGAAGAGTAACGAAGCTACCTACGGCGGCCTCGTCGAAGATTACCGAGAAGTCAACGCCAAGGTGATTCAGCTGTTCGGTATTTTTGATCCGGGTTTGATTCTGATCGGTCGCATCACGGCTGCGATTGTTTTGCTGGTTGGTGGCCTGCGAGTTGCCGATGGCGACCTAAAGATTGGAGCGCTTCTCGGATGTGTGCTCTATGTGAGCAGCTTCTACGACCCAATGGAACAGCTCGCTATGTTCTACAACTCATTTCAGTCGGCAAACTCCGGACTTGAAAAGATTTCCGGAGTGCTCGAGGAAAAGCCATCTGTGGTTGAGCCAAGCGATCCAATCACTCTCGCGAACCCCAAGGGGCACATTGAATTCGACAAGGTTCGCTTTGCTTATTCAAACGGCAAGGAGATTCTGCCTGAGTTTGCCCTGAACATTCCTGCTGGGCAAACCATCGCTCTGGTTGGCACCACCGGCGCGGGCAAGTCGACCCTAGCCAAGTTGGTTTCGCGGTTCTACGATCCAGTTGCTGGAGAAGTTCGCCTCGATGACATCGATCTAAAGCGCCTCACTGACGAAAATCTTCGTCGCGCGGTGGTCATGGTGACTCAAGAGGCTTACCTCTTCTCGGGTTCGGTTGCCGACAACATCGCTCTCGGCAAGCCTGGGGCGAATGCAGCCGAGATTGAAAGTGCAGCGCGTGCGGTTGGTGCTCATGACTTCATCAAGGCTTTGCCAGACGGCTATGACACCGATGTCAACAAGCGCGGGGGTCGCGTTAGTGCTGGTCAGCGTCAGTTGATCTCGTTTGCACGTGCATTCATCGCCGACCCTGCGGTGCTGATTCTCGATGAAGCAACTGCCTCGCTCGACATCCCGAGCGAACGTCTGGTGCAGCACGGCCTCAAGACTCTGCTCGCCGACCGCACCGCCATCATCATCGCTCACCGACTTTCGACGGTGTCGATCGCCGACCGAGTTTTGGTTATGGAGCACGGTCGAATCATCGAGGATGACTCGCCAGCCAAGCTAATCGCCGGCACGGGTAAGTTTGCCAAGATGCACAAGGCATGGCGAGAAAGCCTGGTTTAGAACCTAGCTCCTAGGGCTGGCAAAGCGATCGAATCGCTGTTACTTCAGCTTGGTGAACGCACCGAATGCAATAGCTCCGTAGGCCGGCACGGTCATAACCGCTTTGCCTAGTTTGTCGACAACGATTTTGGTGCCGACACAGGTTTTGGTGGTCTTCTTAGGTGCCTTGCCGCCACTGATCAAGTCGCAGTAGCTGCCCGCGGGCATCCAAGTTTTAACAGTGGCCTTTTGGCTCACCGCGGTTGGGTTCATAGCGATGAAGTTGCTGCCACGGTTGAACTGCAAAATCTTGCCAACCGCGTATTTCGTGTAATAGCTGCGGGTCTGCTTGTTGGTGCCCGCTGCATCGCGCCAAGCGATCATTCCCTGAATCGCGCTCCAGCGCTGCACGCAGGTGTAGACGCCATCGGCCACGATCATGCTCGGTTTGGTTGTGGTGGTCGGGCATTTGGCGGTCATGACCTTGCCGGTGTTCGGGTCGCGGTTTGGGCCGCTGTTCTCGTCACTGAAGCTGTAGCCGGTGTAGATTTCCGGGATTCCGAACTTGGTTGCCAACATGAAGATGTGCGCGAGTTGGAACTTCTTGCCCTCCCAGTAGGCGATGGATGTTGGACCGTGGTGTTCGGTGTCGTGGTTGCCGACCATGGTGATGGTCTTAGCGCTGCCGTTGAAGGAGATGGTCCAAGAGTCGCTGGTTCCCATTCTTAGGCCCTGCTGCTGCAGTGAACTTTGGAGCATGTTAGGCATGTCCCAAGCCCAGGCGTAGCCGAACTCGGTGAAAGGCGCATTGCTGCCACCGCTGCCGATTACCTCAGACATGATGATTGGCTGTCTTCCGTTCACCGGATTTAGCTTGTCGACGATGGCCTTTAGGTCTACCGAACCGATGTGCTTGGCGGCATCCACGCGGAAACCGGCAACACCGAGGCTAATCATGTCGTTTAGGTAGGCGGCAATCTTGTTGCGCACCGATTCCTTCTCGGTGGCGAGGTCGGGAAGCCCGCCGAGCATGCACGACGTGGTTTCCCAAATGTCGTCGTAGTTCGAAATGTTGCTGTCACAGTAGCGAGGCTCGTCCATCGACATGGTGCCGTGAAAGTCGTTCTCGCCGAAGAGCCCCGGGTAGTCGTATTTCGAGAATTCGGTGCCGGCGTAACCGATGCCGTTTGAGTTGGCCATGTGATTGATGACAGCGTCGGCGATGATCATGACGCCGGCCTTGTTGCAAGCCTGAACCATGGCAGCGAACTCGGCACGGCTACCGAGGCTCGAGTCGAGCTTGTAGCTCACCGGTTGGTAGTGAACCCACCACTGCTCCCCATTGATGTGCTCCTGAGGGGGAGAAATCTGAATCCAGTCGACACCGGAGGGGCCAAGCACGTTGGTGCACTCGCTGCCGATGAATGTCCACGGATACATGAACATTTGAATGCCCACGGTGCTCTCGTTGACCACCTTGTTTGGCGCTGGCGTATTCGGCGTGCCAGCAGCCGCGGGGCTAATCGATGCACCGGTGAACAGCAGCGCGATGGCTGCAACGATGGCGATTACACGACGAATTGGGCTGAGGGTCATAACCAAAAGTCTAGGTGTTCAGAACCGATAGGCTTAAGGAGACGGTGGCTTTCCCACCCAATTCCTAGTAACGAATGGATACCGACGTGTCAAAAATCAAAGTTGTTGGCAAGGTTGTCGAGCTCGACGGCGATGAGATGACCCGAATCATCTGGCAGAACATCAAAGACTCACTTATTTTGCCCTTTCTAGACATAGACCTTGAGTATTACGACCTTTCGATCGAGCACCGAGATGCCACCGACGACCAGGTAACCATCGACGCCGCTCACGCCATCAAGAAGCACGGAGTTGGCGTCAAGTGCGCCACCATCACCCCAGACGAGGCTCGCGTTGTCGAGTTTGGTTTGAAGAAGATGTGGAAGTCTCCAAACGGCGCCATTCGAAACATCCTTGACGGTGTTGTGTTCCGCGAGCCAATCATCATCTCAAACGTTCCTCGCCTCGTGCCGGGCTGGACCAAGCCGATTGTCATCGGCCGTCACGCTCACGGCGACCAGTACAAGGCAACCGACTTCAAGGTTCCGGGCAAGGGCCGAGTCACCATGACTTGGACGCCAGAAGACGGTGAGCCAGTTACGTTCACCGTTGCCGACTACCCGGAGCACGGTGGTGTTGCTATGGGTATGTACAACTACATGGACAGCATCCGTGACTTTGCCCGCGCCTCGTTCAACTACGGTTTGGCCCGCAACTTTCCGGTCTACCTATCGACCAAGAACACCATTTTGAAGGCCTACGACGGTGCTTTCAAGGATGCCTTCCAAGAGGTTTTCGACGCCGAATACGCCGACCGGTTCAAGGCTGCCGGCCTCACCTATGAGCACCGCCTGATCGACGACATGGTTGCCGCAGCGCTCAAGTGGGAGGGTGGCTACGTTTGGGCTTGCAAGAACTACGACGGCGACGTGCAGTCTGACACCGTGGCTCAGGGCTTCGGTTCGCTTGGGCTGATGACCTCGGTTTTGACCACCCCGGATGGCGCAACCGCGCTCGCCGAGGCGGCTCACGGCACCGTGACCCGTCACTACCGCGACTGGCAGGCCGGTAAGAAGACCTCGACCAACCCGATCGCTTCGATCTATGCCTGGACTCGTGCGCTAATGCACCGCGCCAAGCTTGACGGAACCCCGGAGGTTGCCCACTTTGCAGAGACACTCGAAGACGTAATCATCAAGACCGTTGAGTCGGGTCACATGACCAAAGACCTAGCGCTCTTGGTTGGCAACGGCCAGGCTTTCCAGAGCACCGATGAGTTCATGGCGTCTCTTGCCGAGAACCTTCGCGCTCGACTTGGCTAGTTGCCCGTTCGAATCTGTGAATAACTCCTAGACCTCAGGGTCTGTGGAAAACTCCCGTCAACAATTTGGCGGGAGTTTTACATTTCCTGCATGAAACATCTCAAAAAAACAATTCGCCTGCGAGCTTTGATCGCAGCATTCGCATCTATCGCCACCATTTCGGCAGTCTCGGTGGCTTCTCCAGCTCAGGCCGTGAGCGTCAACCCAACCGCATCGTGCACCAACGGCTCGTGCACGATGACCTTCGAATACACCGGCGACTATTACCAGTGGACCCTCCCAGCAAACGTTCGCTCCATGTGGTTCGACGTCTACGGCGCTCAAGGTGGTCGCTCCGGAGGTCTAGGCGGCAAGATCTCTGGTCAATTCACCACCATTCCAACCACGCTGTTCGTTTATGTGGGTGGCCAAGGAAAAACAGGCTCGGGCCTAACCGGCGGATTCAACGGCGGCGGCACCTCGGGCACCGGCCACGGTGACGAGGGATCCGGTGGCGGAGCCAGCGACCTTCGCAGCTCGACTCTCGTATCTGATCGCCTAGTGGTTGCTGGTGGTGGTGGCGGAACCGGCGGTTGGGTCGGTGGTGCTGGTGGTACGGGCGGTTCAACCATTGCGGGCGCAGGATCGGCCGGTCAGGGTAGCCCGGGTAACGGCGCAACCCAACTGGCCGGCGGATCCGGTGGTGCTGGCTATTCGGCCGGCAACGGTGCCGCAGGAACATCGGCCACCGGAGGCGCTGGTGGAACAGGTTCGACAGCCGGTGGTGGCGGTGGCGGAGGCGGCTACTTCGGTGGAGGTGGCGGAGGTGGCGACGGAATTCCATCCGGCCTCGACGGTGGTGGCGGTGGCGGAGGTTCCTCCTACGCCAGCATCGCTAACACCTCTACCATCTCGCACTCGCAGGGTGTTCGTTCGGGCAACGGTCAGATTGTCATAACTTATAACTTCGCACCATCGGTTAGCACCTTCGCTCCGAGCGCGAGCATCAGCAACGCGACATCCGCGACCTTCACGCTCGCTTTCAACCAGAACATCCAGGGCCTCGAGGCAACCGACCTAACCTTTGCGGGCACGGCATCGGGGTGCACAGTCAACTCGATTACGGGGTCGGCGGCCAGCTACACGGTGACAGTGGGCAACTGCTCCGATGGCACGGTGCTGCTCAACCTCGCTGTCGACGGCGTTTTCGGCGCGACCACCGGACCAGTCTCTGTGGCAACCTCGAGCACGCTGACCTTCGACCGCAAGAAACCGGTGTTCACCATCACTGCGCCAG
>Ga0214921_10001994_pt1 | contig 34118 bp, 31 predicted proteins | sample LL1505_MetaG_FD_177992 | JGI IMG/M metagenome (GOLD analysis project Ga0214921, IMG submission 177992) | Freshwater microbial communities from Lake Lanier, Atlanta, Georgia, United States - LL-1505 | ecosystem: Environmental > Aquatic > Freshwater > Lake | place: USA: Georgia | collected... | reverse complement strand
ATTTTTTTCTAATATATTATTATTTTTTGGACATAATTCGGGTGTGTCAATGCCATCAAGCCTACATATAAAATTAACAAATGAATTCATTATATAAAAAACAATATGAACTGTATCACCATCATATACATATACTACTTTACCTATTAATTTTTTACCTTTTAAACTATATTTTGGAACATCATCATTTACTAATTTTAATTTATTTATTTCTTGAACAGTTAATTGTTCCATTATATTAGATTAGATAATAAAATAATTTATTATCTAATATATAGAAATATAAATTTTACATAGGGGGGTAAATCACCCCCCTACAAAAATAATACACTTAGTGAATTTATATATATAAATCTTTATTTAATATTCGATAATAAATTAACTAGTATACCATATGGAATTGGATATACTTTAGGAACATTACTATTAAGACCAATATGACATATTTTTTTAGTATCAATAATTACTATTTGATAAATTATATTTGGAATAATATATTTAAAATTTTTATCTTTATCTAACCATATATTATCAGTTGAATTATCATTAGTATCATACTGTGTAAATAATTTATTATAATTATAATTAAAAGCACCCACAATTATTCTTGTTGGTTTATTATATTCTTTAATAATATTATATGTATCTAATTCTAATTTATTCCATATATTTGTATTAAATTGAACATGCTGTGGAATTATATTTGACATTAAATAAGTAGATTTATCATGAGACATTAAAAAACTAGGACATAGATGACCTCTTGTCCAATTATTTGTAAATATTTTTGATTGTGGATCTAATTGATAAATATTATTATTATCTAATCGTATATCTCTTTTATAATTTTCCCTGTAATATTGTGCTGATTTTATTTGATTAAATGAAATATCATAACAAATAAATAATGGTCTGCCTAATTTTTTAGAATAATGAATAAAAAAATTATTATTAACAAGTATAATATTTTTATGTAATATAGAACACATAATATTAAATATAGTAATATATTGCTTTATATTATTTCAAATATAATAGAAAAATAAAATTATTTTTCACGAATGCAGAACGGGACGTCAGCGGTTAAAGCTTGTCCATCAGTTTCCTGCAAATTCTTATCCAGTAGATTGTGCTTAGTAGTTTTTCCACACATTCCAACTGACCCATCAATTGCTGAACGAATGACCATTCAACTATTGGTGGGTCCGATGGTTGCCTGTCGGGTATTTTGCGTGACAACTCAATTACCTGGGCTGCAAAGAGATACCATTGTGTTTCCCACATGCTAAGAACTTTCTCCTGAAACTGTGCGATATTTGTAGCCAGAAGAGGTTCAGTTTCTTTCAGCCATGAGCTAATCGCTTCCGCGTAGGCAGGTGTTGCTAAATCTGCCCGAGATGCGCATCGAATGATGTTTTCCCTGGTACAACACCAGGGGTGAAACTCGATTTCGGCTGGGGGATTTTCAACCAATTCGCGGATAGAGTTTGGGAACGCCACAGGCAACGTAGGAGGCAACATTGACGAGAGGCACTCAGGCAACAACAACTGTTCTTACAATCAGTGATGCCCTCTAATTGTAATAATATAATCGAACCACTAAATATTTTAAATTTCAATTTTTTTATTATTATATTATTACAAATTAAAATCAATCTCATAAAAATTGATTTTAATTTCATTTAAAAAATTATTTGTTAATCAATAATAAAATGTTATTTAATTTAACTGTATGTATTACTGAATATAAACAATGTTTTAATATCTATAATTATTATACTACTTATAAAACAATTGATGAGGCTAAACAAGGATTAATTGAAATTATTTTTAATAAAATTAAAATGTTAAATATTGATTTCCCATTATGTTTTGATCATTTTGAAAATATATGGTTTCAGGATCAATCTATTAATTCTAATATGTTTTCTTATAAAATAGTGCAAGATAATAAATGGATTGAACCATGGTCTCATCATGAGATTTATCTTGATGTGCTTGATAAAATAGAATTATATGAAAATGAGAATATACCAGTTGTTCAATCTGATGATGATGATTTACCAGATTTAATTCCAGAAGAAAATACGGATACTAATTTTGAACAAGAATTAAGAAAAATAATTGATCAAGCAAAAACAGTTCATCATGTTAGTTTATAATTTATATATGATTTATATTATTTGTATTATAATCTATTTTAGTTCTAATATTTTCAACAATAACATCAATTTCTGCTTGAACTAATTTATCACATGTATATGTTTGTTTTAAATTTAATAGACCATTTATTGAATTTTTAATTTCAGTTGTTAAACGGAATAATAATTTTGTATTATTATTATTATCTTCTTCTTTTAAAATATTATCACAATATTCAAATGATTTATTAATAATTAAATTTAAAAAGAATAATGTTGATTTCCTATCATTGCCATAAAGCCACCGTGTTAATGGTTGAATATATGTAGTATCAATATTAATAAATTTATTATTTATTATTAATTTATCATTAACTTCTATTTTAGATATTAAATTTATATTTACAAATATTTCTTCTAATGTCATTTCTTTTACCATATTAATTATATCAGTTCGATTATGACCAAATACAATATCTGGTTTATCTGGAATAGTATTTAATACTTCTTGTTTATATTCAATATTATTAGTCTCATATTTTGATTCATTAATTTCAGCAATAGTTGTTATTTTTGGTTCACTGATTTCAGCAATAGTTGTTATTTTTGATTCACTAATATCAGTAATTGTTTTCATATCTGTTGTATTTATATCATTAATAAAAGGTTTCTTATAAGGTTTTTCTGTTTTATCCTTGCTAATATAATTAGGTCTACTTCCTCGGTTATGATTTATAATATTTTGTTTCCGTTGTTCTAAATCAACAATTTTATTAATTTCATTATCATGTTCAAGACTTTTTGCTACAAAATTAACAAAATCCATTAATATTACTAAGAAAATAATATTTTATAAAAATTTAAAACCGCAATATAAAAATTGATTTAAATTGATATAAATATAATTATTAAATATATTATATTATGTCAAAAACTAAAATACTTATAATTGTTGAATCACCAGGTAAAATAAAAAAGATTTCACAATATTTAGGTGAAGAGTATATTGTGAAAGCATCATATGGACACATTGAAGATTTAGATAAATCAACTTTATCTGTTGATGTTCAAAACAATTTTAAACCAAATTATATAATCACCGATGATAAAAAAAAAGTTGTTAAAGAATTAAGAGATTTAAAAAAAGATTGTAAAGAAGTAATCCTTGCAGCGGATGGTGATCGTGAAGGTGAAGCAATTGCATGGTCATTAGCAAATGTTTTAAAATTAGATAAACCGAAAAGAATTATTTTTCATGAAATTACAAAACCTGCTTTATTAAAGGCACTTGAAAATCCTACTATTATTAATATGAATATGGTAAATGCACAACAATCAAGACGTATATTAGATAGATTAGTCGGTTATTCTATTAGTCCTGTATTATGGAAATATTTATCTCATGAAGCAAAATCAGCAGGGCGTGTGCAATCAGTAGTAGTTAAAATTATTGTTGATAAAGAAAATGAAATTAATAACTCTATATCACAATCCTATTATAAAACAACTGCGCATTTTGATTTTGGTACTGAGGATATTAAACAAATAACAGGTGTATTATATTTAGCTAAACAAGATGCAGTTATTAGTAATAAATTATATCATTTTGATTCAGAAGAAAGTATTACATCATTTTTAAATGTAATTAATAAAAAAACAAAATATAAAATTATATCGGTTGATAATAAAAAGAGTATTAGAAAACCATCACCGCCATTTATAACTTCTAGTTTACAACAAGAAGCAAGCACCAAATTAAGATTTAATGTTAAGAAAACAATGGATGTAGCACAGAAATTATATGAAGCAGGATTAATTACTTATATGAGAACAGATTGTCCAAATATAAGTAAGGAAGCAATAGAATCTGCAGAAAAATATATTATTGATAAATACGGTAATGAATATTCTGATCCAAAAAATTATCAATCCAAAAATTTAAATACACAAGATGCCCATGAATGTATTAGACCAACCCATATGGATAAACCAGATATAGAAAATAATAACAGTGATTTAAAAAAATTATATGGATTAATTTGGAAAAGAGCCATTGCAAGTCAAATGACTAATGCTAAAGTAAATATACAAACAATTTTAACAGATTGTATTAATAATAGAGAATCTATATTGGTATTTAATAATAATCAAACCTATTTTATATCAACTTTGGAAAATGTAGAATTTCCCGGATATTTAATAGTATATGATAATTCACAAACTGAGGAAATTACTAAAGGTGAATTAAAAATTAAAGTAGGTGATATATTTTTTATGCATAAAATTATTATTAGTGAAGAATATACACAACCACCTATGAGATATAATGAAGCCGCGTTGGTTAAATATATGGAAAAGAATGGTATAGGACGTCCATCAACATATGCATCAAATATTTCAAAAGTAATTGAGAGACAATATGTAGAAATAAAGGATATAGAAGGTGTTAATAAAAAATCAAAACAATTTGAATTAAATTCTAAATATAATATTAAAACAACGGTTAAAGATGTATTTATTGGAAAAGAATCAAAAAAGATAGTTCCAACAGTAATGGGAATACATGTTAATGAATTTATGAATACACATTTTAATACTATAATGAATATTGATTTTACAGCTAATTTTGAAACCTATTTGGATAAAATATCAACAGGAGATGCAAATTGGATAACTGTATTGAGACTATTTTATGATATGTTTAATCCAATTGTTGAAAAATTAATTGCTAATGCACCGACTATTAAAAAAGATAGTAATACAGATAGATTAGTAGGAACTACAGAATCAGGACAAGAAATATTTACAGGAACAGGTAAATATGGTCCATATGTTAAAATGAATATATCTGATAATGATAAAATAAAATGGAGATATGCCAAATTAAAAGATATGACTATAGAAAATGTTTCATTAGAACATGCAATAACATTATTAGAGTATCCTAAAACAATAGGTAAAATAGGTAATTCAATAGTTACATTACATGATGGTGAATTTGGATTATATATTAAATGTGGAAAACAGAATTATTCTATTAAAGATGAAATTGATCCAGACTGTGTTGATATAACATATGCAAAAAAATTAATAGATTCGGGTGATCCATATGCATTAAAAACATTCAAAATGAAAGACCAAATTATTAATATAAAAAAAGGTGAATTTGGTAATTATATACAAATAGTAAAAGGTTCTAATAAACGTAATGTGTCAATACCTGCAAAAGTTAGTATTGATACAATTACAATAGAACAAATTTTAGAAATTATCATGAATAAAAAACCTATAAATAAAAAATATAAGTCATATTAATAAATGAATAATATTTTATCTGAAATACCCAAACCAAATGTGACAGCAGAACTTCCTTTACAAATGCCAAAAAGTGAATTATTACAAAGTGAGTCTATTACAAAACCAAATGTAACTGCTATACTTCCTTTACAAATTCCACAAAGTGCAGCTATAGCAAAGCCAATTGCGACTGCTGCAATTCCTTTACAAATACCACAAAGTGAATTATTACAAAGTGCAACAGCATCAATTGATTTAATAATTCCACCAACCAAACAAACTACTAATACACAAATAACATCTACTATAACAAATAAACCAGATAATATTCCTAATATTCCGGATGGGTTATATAGAGGAAGATTTGATACAAATCTGAATATACCACGAGTTGGATTATTTGATACAAATCCGAATATGCCACGTGTTGGATTATTTGATACAAATAGTAATTTCCCACAAACAGTAGAAACAGTATCATATTCAACTAGTTGTTCATCAAATTATATTACACATTTATTCTTAGTAGTAATTGCGATATATATAGCATTAAGACGTAATGGGGGATTTAGTGTAGGTCCAGTATTAGCAGCATTTTGTTGCCCTCATATATATGTATTATATGCATTTTATAATGGTTTTTGCACAATACCATAAATAATATGATAAAAATAAATATATATATTAAATTAATGATAATAACTATTATTAATTTTTTACATATAATACTAATATTATTTTTAAGCTTTTCAGTATTTATTGATAATTATAAAATGAAAAAGACATCATTAATATTATTAATATTAATTTTTGGTCAATATATTACAAATCATGGTAGATGTGGATTAACTGAAATAGAATATTTATTTTTGCGAGAAAGATATCAAGAAGGTTTTATGTATAGATTAATTAAACCTGTAATTACATTACCTGAAGATTATTTTAATAAATACTATTATGTATTACATATTTTATGGATTTGTATTTTGTGGTTGCAAATCCGTTAAATGTTTCATACATTATAAAAAGGGGTATACTCGTTATATACCCCTTTTTGAAATCAAAACCGATATTACAGATTTGTATTTTGTGGTTGCAAATCCGTTAAATGTTTAATCATAAAAATAGAATCTTCACTAGGTAAAAAATATTTATTTTTAATAATTGCAATTTGTATATATCCCATACTTTTATATAATTCATATGCATTACTATTTGATTGTCTAGTATTTAAACATAACATTGTATGTTTATCTTCATTATCTATAAAATGTTTTTCAATTAATTTCTTGGCAAGTCCATGTCTTCTATATCGCGGATCAATACATATCATTATAATTCCATATATTTGTGTATATTGTTTATTATTTTTAACAAAATCTATAGCAATAGTATTCACATCAATATCATCACTAATTTTATTTACAAATATATCTTCTTTATATTCACTTGATTCTTGATCATCTAATTTTATTTTCTTATTACACGGTGTTATATAATCTTGTAATAATACACCAATTATTTTATTATTAGCAACTTCAATAATAATACTATTTTCTAAATGAGGTTTAATAGCTGATTTATACCAACAATCAGATAAGGTAAAGCAATTAGTATGTAAATTATATACACCGTCTAAATCTTCGTTAGAACCGCGTCTAATAATTAATTTCATATTATTATAAATAAATATTAATTCTTTATTTAGATAAACTTTAATATAGCCATTTAGAATAAAAAAATTGTATAATTTAAATTTAAACAGTATATAAATATAAATATTAAAATAATGAACTTTACTATTATGAACATTAAAGATTTTATTGACTATATTATAACTTGTAATAATGTTGATGATATTTTAGAAAATTGTAAAACACACTCTGAAAAAGGTTTTATTTTTGAAAGATTATTTGATATTGTTATTAAATTTGGTTTTTGTGATATTTTTACTAATAGTAATTTTAATCATTTAATTGGTAATTCTAATAATGGCAAACTTAAAATTTTAAAAAATATTAATAAATATATAGAGGAAAAAGTTATTAGTGGTAATTCGAGCGGGTGTTCTGATATTACATTACAAAATAAAAATGATAATACTTTTATTTTTATTAGTTCCAAATATCCTAAATCAACAGAAGACATAACTTTTTTTTCTAAAAAAGAAAGTTATACTAAATCACAAAATAGTAAAACTTTTTGCGATAAAGACATTAAAAAACAAAAATTGGTTGATTATTATGATATACAAAAAATTGTTGCTATGACTGATGATAATAAACATATTTATAAAAATTATAAAATATATTTACTTGTTCATAATAAAAAAAAAGTATTAAATAAAGTTAAAACTGCAAATAATTCTAGCAATTATATTACTAAATATATGACTGAAGATAATATATTAGATAAAAATGACTTGAATAAATATTTTCTAGCATTTAAACAAGATATTATAAAAAATAAAAATAATAATTGGAATGAAATATATTTATCACCAAAAGAAAATTTAATTTTACGATTTCATCAAGAATTAATTACACAAAAAACAAGTAATTTAATAACAGAAGGTAATAAATCTTTTTTATGGGGTTGTAAATGCAGAAGTGGAAAAACTTATATGATTGGTGGTATTATTATTAAACAGTTTAATATTAAGAATAAATTAAATGTATTAATTATTACACCAGCACCAACAGAAACAGCGCCACAATTTACTAATGATTTATTCAATAAATTTAAAGATTTTGATAAATTTAAAATTCATCATATAGAAGGTTCTAAATCATTAGATAGTATTGAAATAAGTGAAAATAATATTTTTGTTATGTCTAAGCAATTATTACAAAAATACATAAATGATAAAACTATTATGAAAATTAAGAATTTAAAATTAGATATCATTGGATTTGATGAAAATCATCATAGCGGTACTACTGATTTATCAAAAGATATTTTAACATCATATTCATCAAAAAACACCATTAAAATATATTTAACTGCTACTTATGCAAAACCATTAAAAGAATGGAATATTTTACCAGATTGTCAAATGTATTGGGATATTGAAGATGAACAGTTCTGTAAAGAAATTTACAGAACTCTTGAGTTGAAAAAGAATTCTTTTTCACCTGAACAAATTTGTAAATCTATATTAGTTGATGAAAATAATTTAGATAAGTTAAAAGAAAAACATGGTAATGAATATATTACAAAAACCATTAAATATTATACTGATTTAGGATTATCATTATATGATATATTTAAATGTTATGAAAAAATGCCAGATTTACATTTGATAACTAATTTATTTGACCAACAAAGATATGAAATAATAAAAGAAAAACTAAATAAAGAAAATAAAATGGGTTTCTGTTTTGATACTCTATTTGGACTAAATAAAACAAAAACAAAATTTAGTTTTGAAAATGAAGTTAAAACAATTTTAAGATATATATCAGGCTCTCAAAAAGAAATAGATGGTGAAAAAACAATATTTACAAGAATAAATAATATTTGTTCTGAAAAAGAAACAAGATTACCATTTACACAAATTTGGTTTTTACCATCTGATAATATTAATGAAATATCCGAATGTCTTAAAAAATTAATGCTAGATGATAATATCCTTAAAAAGTATGATCTTCTATGTATAAATCGTAAAAATAAAGAATTAGCAAAAGATATTAAAGAGGAAATTAATAAAACAGAATTAATAGCTAAGGCTACCGGTAAATTAGGTGTAATACTTCTTGCTGGTAATATGTTAACTTTAGGTATTACACTAAATTTATGTGATTTAGTTATTCTTATGAACAATGCATTGTCCTCTGACAAGGTATTGCAACAAATGTATAGATGTATGACAGAATTTGTTCCAAATGCTCTCTTAGGTGAAAATAAAAAAATCGGTTTTGTTGTAGATCTAAATATAAGTAGAGTATTAAATACTTGTGTAAATTATACAGTTTATAAAAATGAAAAAAGTATTGATGATAAGATGAAGTATTTAATTAATAATCATTTAATAAACATAGATGTTGATATGATGGAAAATAAGAAAATAAACTCAGATATGATAGTTAAAAAATTAATGGACATATGGAAAGAAGATCCTATAAATAGTTTTAGAACACTTTTAAGAAAATTAGATAATGATTATGAAGAATTTGATAATTCAACTCAAAAATTAATAAATAAAACATTTACAAAATCATTAAAAGATGATAAAGTAAGTTTAGAATTAAAATTAAAAGATATAGATGATGAAATACAAGATTTACCAACAGGTAAAGAAATAGTTAAAAATGATAGTGAAAATGAACATTCTGATGCAAAAAACACAGAAGAAACACAAATATCATTTACAAAAGATGTATTACCTTATGTAATACCATTAACATGTATATTAACAGTTAAAAATTCAAATATGGATTTTGTAAAGATGTTAAATGATATTAAAGACAACCCTGATTTATTAGATACATTTGATGACCAGTGTTTAATATGGTGGAATAAGAAAGATTTAATAGATTTAATAAAAGATATAGTAATTAAATATTTTGATAAAAATTCAAATACATATAATATATCAGTTCAATTTAAAATGTCTTTACAAAGTTTAATAGATAATCCGAAAGAATTATTAGAATTAATAAATGATTGCTTAAAACCAAAAGATATAGAAAAAAAACAATTTGGTGAAGTATTCACACCCATGAAATTAGTGAATGAAATGTTAGATAAATTACCAATAGAAGTATGGAAAAATACAAATCTTAAATGGTTAGATCCTGCTACAGGAATGGGAAATTTCCCAATAGCAGTATATTTAAGATTAATGGATGAATTGAAAGATGAAATCAAAGATGAAAAAAAAAGAAAAAAACACATATTAGAAAATATGTTATATATGTGTGAGTTAAATAAAAAGAATGTTTTAATATGTAATCAGATATTTGATATTAATAATGAATATAAATTAAATATTTATGAAGGCGATAGTTTAAAAGTAGATTATAATAAAGAATTTGAAATAAAACATTTTGATATTATTATGGGTAATCCACCTTATCAAGATTCAAATGCAACTGGTGATAATAAATTATATTTAGATTTTACCAAGATATGTATAAAATTATTAAAAAATAATGGTTTATTATTATTTATTACTCCTAGAAACATTTTAGAATATTTATTACTTGTAGAAAAAAATCGGAAATATATAGACCAATTTTATCAATTAAAATATATAGCAATTGAAACAAGTGCAAAATATTTTCCAAATGTAGGTTCTACATTTACTTATTTTGTACTAGAAAAACAATTATATTATGAGAAAACAATAATTGAATATATGTTTTGTAATAAAATTGACACAATAAAAGTAATGTTAGAATTAGGATTTAAAATTCCAAGAGTAATAACTAAATTAGATATAGAAATATTATCACAAATAACATCAAAAATAAATAATTATATATTATATGATTTTATGTTTGGTAATAAAACACAAAGAATAAGAAAACAACATATAGATAAAAATATTGTATCTATTAAAGAAACAAAAGAAAATAAAATTAAAATTATTGATACAATTAATAAAACAACACCATTCCCTGGCAAGTATTATTATTATAATTTAAAAGATAATGATTTTAATAAAGATAAATTAATATTATCAAAAAAAGGTTATTTAATGCCTTATGTTGATACAACAAAAACTTATACATATTCAGATAATTTTAAATATATTATTGATAATAATTTAACACAAATTAAGTTATTATTTGATTCTAAAATAATTAAATATCTATTATTTCAATATTCAAAAAATGGTTTTGATTCAATAGATATTATAAAAACAATTAATAAAAAAAATTTAAATAATATTACAAATGAAAATGAATTATATAAATTATATAATTTAACAAATGAACATATTAAACATATTAATAATATATTAGGAACAACTAGTAAGACATGTAAACTCAAAACAGTTGTTACAGATATTGAGAGTATTGAAAAATAAATATTAATTCTTTATTTAATTAAAATTTAAAATATTAATATAAAAAATATATTTTTATATTAATATAGTATGACTAGTTATGTTAATAAAAAGGATCTCCCACGAACAATTATTATTGCAAATAATAAAAAACAAAAGGCAATAAAAAATTTATTATTAATGAGAGATGAAATGATTAAAACTAATACAGATAATAATTTAATTCAAAGTTTTGTAAATGAACAATATTTAATTATTAATAAAGAACATGAAGAACGAATAAATAAATATAATAAAACTAAAACAGAAGCGAAAACACTTAAATTAAAAAAAGCAAAAGCAATTGAATTTATTTTGAAAAATAAAGCAGTTTTAGAAGATAATGGTGTAAATAAAGATTATATAACATTATATGTTAATAAACAATATGAAGAAATCAATGAATATTATAGTAAAAATAATGAAGAGGATGATACTGTTAATTTAGAAACAATTAATTTTATTGATTAATTTATATATAAATAAAAAAAAGTATTTAATATTAATGAATTATATAATTAAGAAAGTTAGTTATGATATAACCAATACAATACTTATTACAAAAAATATAATTGATAAAGAACTAATAGTATTTGATCAATATATAAATCAAAATAATATAACATTAGAAGACACAACTGTATCTATTACAGATCTACAAGATCCGCCAATAAATATACCACAATATACAAGATTTAAAATAATAGCATATATTGGTAGAGGAACTACAGGTCAAGTTTATTTATTAGAATCAATAGATGATAATAAAACAAAATATGTAATAAAAATCTCTAATCGTAATTATTGTAATAGTTTAATAGATGAAATGAAATTAATTAAATATTATTTTACAAAATATAATATTTCACATGTATCATATCCTATAAATTGTGGACATTTTAAAAAACAAAAAGCATATGGTATTATATATCCTTATTTTGGTTTTTATAGTTTGGAAAAAATAAAAACAATATCACATACTATAAGTGTTAATGATAAAATTAAAATGATAATTCAAATAATTAATCAATTAAAAAGTTTAACTAATGTTATACATTGTGATATAAAACCAAGTAATATAGTTATTGATACTGAAACAAATAATGCTACAATTATAGATTTTGGTTTAATACAACCTTATACTAGTAATTATCTTATATCAACTAATTATATAACTTCGCCCGAAAGTTTATTAACATTAGATAAATACTATGATTGTGTAATTCATAGAGATGATAAAGATTTATCTAAACATGATTATTTTGGATTATTTAGTATAATAATACATTTATTTATAAAAACATCATATTGGACTATTTTACAATTGTATTTACTTGATAAAAATTATACTAGTAATGAAATAATTAAATGTAATGCTTATTATATCTATGTTTATAATTGGTATAAATTTAATTATAACACAGCAGGACAAATTAAAAATAAATCACTTTATAATATAATTAATAAAATAGAATTCATTTATCCATCAATAATAGATAGAGATTTTACCAGTTTTGATGATTTCTTTAATAAATATATAAAACCATCTATGTATGAATCAATTACAGATGAAAATATTATTATTCATTTTAAAAGTTTTATTGAATTATTAATAAAATTTGATCCAGTAGATAGACCATCATTAGATGATTTATTAACACATCCATTTTTAGTTATAACTGATGATAAAAATTTATAATTGATATCAACACTTGATTAAAATTTATAATTGATATCAACTTTACTAGCCCATTCAAATCTTTTAATTAATACTTTAGTAAATAACTTTTCAGGTGGTATATCAAATCTTTTAATAAATGCAAAAATAATCCGTGGATCAATATAATTATTTTTAGATGTTCCAAGTGATACATTTTTCATTTTATTTTTAGTATCTTTTTTTAATTTTAATTGTTTAATCATTTTTTCTATTTTACGAGCTTTTTCATTATTTTTCTTTTCTAAATATTGTTTCTTTTTAGTTTTCAGTTCTTTTAATTTATTATCTATTTTAGTTAATAAATTATCAAGTGATGTATTTGTTGATTTTTGGTGATTACATAATAATGCTACTGCTGTATTAGCCTGATTAAACATTGCAATTAAATAATTTAATTTTTCATTTGGGTCCATTTGATTAATATGTTCTTCTTTTATTTTATCTAGTTCTCTTTGAAATAATACACTTGCATTATATGTCCGCCATACTTTTGCGGTTAATCCTTGTAAAATAGAACTTAAATACTCATTTAAAATAGGTGATGTTATTAAATTAAATAAATCATCTTTTTTTCCTTTATTTAATATAAATTCTTCTAAATTTTTATATACTTGTGAATGAACTGTTATTTTACGACAATACCTAACTGAATCTTTCCCTAAGAAATCTAATCTAATCATATTATTTTCTAGTAAAGTTATATGTTCTACTCTTAATGATGTTACACCTACTGTATCTGCTTCTTCTTTAGTATCTTTTGATCCACCAACTCGTAATGCCAAATGGTCAATAAAATATAAACAAGTTGCTAATTGTCTATTTTTTAGATTATTATCTGATAATTGTAATTCATAATCACTACGTATAGAACTTACTTTCTTTTTCAATTGTCTTGCTAGATCAAATTTAGATTCATCTGATTTAGATTTGAAAAAAGAGTCTAAACTAGTGAAAATATATTTATTTTTCCCAGTTATTTCTTCTTTCCAAGATGCAAGCCATATAACCGTTTGATCATGTATAACATTACCCCATTTATGGTCTGGTATATTTGGTGTTGGAACTTTAGCATCTTTTGATATATTAATAGTCACATCTTCGGGCATTATACGTTTTTTTATTCTTCCAATTTTAGGATGGTTGCCTCTACCTAAGAATATACCAGGTGGTTCTATTTTATAATTACCAACTTGTTGTTGCACACCATCTATAATACAAAATTTATATGGCTCTTCTTTTGGATCAATCACATCTGTTTGTTTTTTTATTAATAATTTTTTTTCTTTTTCTATAATTAAATAATTTTTAATTAATGTAAAATCAATTTGATCAAGTGTTAATTGTTTCATATTATCAGGTAAAACAACTTTAAAATCTTTCCAAAAATTCTTTTTAAAATTATTATTCTGTATATAGGGTGTATCAATAAATCTAGCATACATTGTTGCATATTCTTCTGCTTGTGGTGGTAATATTACATTATTATTATTTATAATAACTGGAGTATTATGTGGTATATATGCTGGTGGAAATAATGGACCATTATGTTGTAATACTGTCCATTGTGGTTTCCCACCACCAAACATATTGTTTATTTTCCAATGAATAGAATTACAACATATATTATTAGGTGTGCATATTATAGAACATTTAGATCTATTAGTAGATTTATTTCTTAATAATTCTACTTTCATATTATATTAATAGATTACATTTTATATTGATAAATTATATAAATAAAATTGAAATTTTTTTTATTTATTGGTTAATTAATTAAAATATTAGTAAAACATTGTAGATGGAGTGGGTGCAACTTCCTCCGCATAGCGCACTTGTCTATGCGATTCGACAAACACCTCCCGAGAGTAGCGATGACTGTCAAGTCCATCGCACACTGAACGCTAAAGCGCAGCTGGCGTTAGATGCTATGCGGGATTGCGCGCCTCCGCAAGGTGTTCACTCCTGTACGCTCCCCGGAGGGATCCAGAGAGAGATCACTCTCGTTGTCATGGATGGTGTGTTTTGGTTGTGCACACAGAACGCCTCATTGAAGGAGATCACATACAAGAGGCTCCTCTAGTTGGTGCATGACAACCGATGAGTCGAACGAAAATAAATTTTTATTTTTATCGTATAATCTTACAGTTTGTGTAATTATATAGAATGTATAAAAAATTGATATTTTATTAATTTAATTAATTAAATTAATAACAATAAATTCAATTGATGAGTGATCTCACCGAATGCATGCAATATCGTATATTATGTTTAATTATTCCATTTTTACCATTTGATAAAATACATTTATTATTACGTGTATCAAAATATATGAAAGAAATAGTTATAAATGCAAAAATGCAAATAACAAATGTTAGCATTGCAGATAAAGAGCTCAAACCTGAGCGTGTAAAATTATTATTACATAATATTTCACAAATGCCACAATTAACAACTATTAATTTGTATAATAATAGGACAGGACAATGCAGTGATGAATTAATAACTGCACTTTTACACCTACCACAATTAACAAATCTTAATCTAGGATTAAATTATCTTAAATTATCTAATAAAAGTGTAATTAATACTATAGGAACACTAACTAAATTAACATCACTTAATTTAGGTCAGAATAATTTCGGTTCTGATTCTGGAATATTATTGTATAATATGCTTTTATCATTAACACAGTTAAAATCACTTGATATTAATGATATTTATATTTGTGAATATAATTTTACAAAAATAATACCTGCATTAAATAAGTTGTCAAAATTAGAAAGCCTTAATATCAGTTCAAATGATATTAATAATACATTAATTGATGTATTAGAAAATTTATCACAACTTACAAATCTTAATATTGGATATACTTATTGTAATTACTATGATGTGTGTTTACTTGCACCTATATTAGGTAAAATGACCAAATTAAAATCATTTAATTTTTCTGGAAATTCTATTACATCTGCAGGAATGTTAGAATTAGCACCTGCATTATATAATTTGACTTTAATGGAAGAGTTATCTTTGACACATACTGATATAAATATTGATGGTATAACATTATTAGCACCTGTTCTTGAACGTATGTCCAATCTAACTCTTCTTGGACTAGGTATAAATAATATATCTTCAACAGGTGCAAGAGTATTAGCACCCGTGCTATTACAATTAACACAATTAAAGTCATTAGATCTCAAACAAAATGCACTTTATACTAATGGAGCATTATCATTAGCACTACCGCTTAGTAAGATGACACAATTAACTTTCCTTAATTTAGAAGGAAATCAAATATTTATAGATGGAATGGATGCAATAATATCTGCTGTATTAAATATGAAAAAATTACAAACACTTAAGATTGGTTGCAATTATACAGGCAATCCTGATCTTGCTCGTGTTAAAAAAATATCACATCACACAATATTAAAAACAACACTACCTACACTAAAAATAACATAACTAAATAATATTATTCACAAGATAAAATGTGAAAACAAAAATAAATTTTTATTTCTGTAATATTATTTAAAGATTTCATTATTTTATAATAAATAATGAGTTCTCATATAATTAAACAATTTAATGAGATTTTAAGTTCATTTTTAATACAAATATCACCATTAGTAGGGACTACATATCATCATCATTTTGAAACTATTATAAAATATAATAATATATTACCAATTGAACAATTTTTAATTCATGCTTTACCAATTCGTGATAAAATATTAAATAGAGATGAAAGTTATTTTACTGATGAGAATATTATAAAAGAAAAAACACAAAATGATACAACAAATATAAATGAAATTTTACGATTACAAAATATTTATACTCAATTAGACGATGCATCAAAATCAAATGTATGGGATATTTTTCAAGCAATGTTAATTTTAGGTGAAGATTATATTAAACAAAATCAAAATAAATTTGTATAATAAAAATTACTTGATATTTTTGTAATAAAATTGAAATATAATAATTTATAATTCAATTTTATTATTACTAAAAATGGAAATGCCATTATTTGGAATTGGAACATATACAGTTACTGGCAAAGATTGTTCAGATATTATATTTAATGGATTACAATTAGGTTATAGATTAATTGATACAGCTGAATTATATGATAATCATAAAGATATTGCAGCAGCTATTTCTTTGGCTCAACAACATAATATTGTTAAACGTAATGATATATGGATTAGTTCTAAAATACATAATAGAGATCAAAGAAGACTTAATATAGCTCCTGCTATACAAAAAATATTATTAGATTTAAATACAAATTATATTGATTTGGTAATGCTTCATTCTGCACAGAAAACATATATTAATGCTTATAAAGAATTATTAGGTGTAAAGAATTTTTTGAATATTAGAAACATTGGTGTTAGTAATTTTAGACAGGATGAATTAGAAGAAATAATTAAACAAACAGGTATAACACCATATACAAATCAAGTTGAAATCTCACCATTTAATCAGAGATTACAATTAAGGAAATATATGAAAGAAAATAATATACTTACACAAGCATATGGTTCATTAGTATGTGGTAAAATGTTTGATTCAGAATATTTAAATCATGATAATAAAACACCAGATCAATTATTATTAGGATGGGCGAAATATTATAATGTAAGACCAATTCCAACATCACATACATTAACAGAATTACAAACAAATTATAATATTTTACAATATGATAATTTAGATATTCAAACAATTCAACAATTAGATTCTATAGATGAATATGTATGTAATTATAAACATCATGCAGATAAAATAATTTAATTTATAAAAAATTGATAATATATTATATAAAAATATATTATATTATATATTAAACATGAAGAAGATTTTCCCATATATTAATACACTTAAGACTACTGCAAAGCAGAGTCAATTGCATGCTCAAATTAGTGCATGTGTATTAAAGAATAATAAATTAACAACTTTCCCATGTTGCAATACAGTTAATATTTCTTGTTGTAATCAAGGAAGCACTCATGCTGAGATGAATGCAGTTATGGGATATTTTGGCACTGCCGGCGAGTGTTCGGCTAGACACCGGTATCGTCTTAAAGGTGGGACAGACAAAATTGAATAAGAATAAATTAAGAAAGTTAGATATAGTAGTAATTAGAATAAATGCATTAGATGAATTATGTAATGCTAGACCATGTTATAAGTGTTTAGAGATGTTAAAGTCATTAAATTTTAGATATGTATATTATTCTGTTTCTTCAACTGAGATTATTCGAGAAAGAGTTAGAGATATGATTAGTATTGAGGCATCATCAGTAACAAAATTATTAGATACTACAAATAATGCATTATATAATGATAAGGATACATATTATAGTGATTTATTAGTTAATTATTTTCCAAAAAATGTAACATTATATAGTTTAAATTGTTTCATAACATATAATTTACAAAATTTATTACCTTTATATACAGTAAAAATTATTAATACAGTAGATCGATTAGGGTCGACTATTACAAAGTATGAAACAGTAATTATATTAGATGAGAATAGTAATATAGTTGTAAAGGCAATAATTATTTAATAGCGCGTATTTATTATTTTATATAAATATATATAATAATAAATGAATAATTTATTTAATTTTAAATCGATTCAACTATATAATTTATATAATAATTTATTATTTCATAAATATAAGGATAAACTGGATATGATATTAGAACCATTACAATCCATGATTCAATTAGCTATATTAAGTGTAAAACCGATTGGAACAAAATTAGCTATACAAGAAAATATATTATATATTCAAGAGCCATCTATTATACAACCAATAAATAGATGGTATAATTCTGATAAGAAAGATGATTTATATTTTTTATTTCAGGTAATAAAACGATTTATTAAATGGTATAATCCAGAGAATAAAATAATTAGTAGTGAATTATATAATTTAATTTGTTCAATGTCATTAACAGGTTTAGATAATTTAGTTAAAACATATAATAATACCGATAATAATTCAATTATACAGGTATTACATTTATATAAAAATTTATTAGAAGTGCCAAATAGTAAAGAATTAGATAAACATACAAATGAAAAAGTTAATATTGATGAAGTATTTGAAAATATTATTAGTTTATATGAAACTGGAAAAACCCATGCGGCTCATGATAATAAAACTAAAAGCAAGTTAAGACCAAAGTTAAAAGGGGAGACTGATGATATAAATCAAACAATAGAAGGTATATCACCTATTGTAAATGCCAAATATTCACCATCTGAAAAATTAACTGATTTATTTGATGATGAATGTAATCAAGCAAAAGTAGATAGACCTAATACGATAGAACAACAAAATACACCATTATTATTAAATATTATTTATAGTATATTAATGTTAATTAATAATGAAGAAAATCCAGAATATATTTCAAGTTATATTAAAAGTTTAAATTATGTAATGGAAAAAACAAATACAGAAATACAAAATTGGATTAAAGTTAATCTAAATGTATGATCATACTAAATGTATAATCAACTAGTGTAATTGATCATACTAAATGTATAATCAATTAGTGTAATTGATCATACTAAATGTATTGATCAACTAGTGTAATTGATCATACTAAATGTATTGATCAACTAGTGTAATTGATCATACTAAATGTATGATCAATTAGTGTAATTGATCATACTAAATGTATAATCAATTAGTGTAATTGATCATACTAAATGTATTGATCAACTAGTGTAATTGATCATATTATTTTCAACCATTATTTTCTTTGTAAATAAATCTTTCACTTTTTCATTATGTGTAATATATAATATTATTTTATCTTTAAAAACATCACGTAAATTATTACATATTTCAATAGCAAGATCATTATTTAAATTTTCATCAATTTCATCAAATAATAATACATTATAATGTGATTTAGTTACATTATAAATGATACGTGAAATAATTAATCGCATACGTTCACCGCCAGACAGAGTTTCAATATCAATAAATTCATTTTTATTTAATTTATCATGAATTTTTGATTTTTTAAGAGCATATTGTATTAAATTATCATCTAAATTATTATCATAATTTGATATAATATCATATAAATTTCCACTATATAAACTTTTATGATTAGATAATGTTAAATAAGTTTGATGTGCAATATCACCAATAGATGGTGTTATATTTATATAATCTGGTTTAACTATACCTTTTAACATATATAATAATGTAGTTTTTCCACTACCAGATTCACCATTAACTAATATATGATCATTTTCATTAATAATTATTGGTTTATCACTTGACAATAATGGTTTTTTATTATTCATTGAATTAATTTTAATATTTGTAATTTTAGTAGTGCTACCTATAACTTTTTCTTCTGGGACAAAACTATTTAGATATTGTAATCTTTCTTCCATCTTAACAAAATAAACTTTTGTTTTATAATAATCATTTATCATATTACTAATAAATTCAATATCATATACAATTAAAAAGTAATAGAAAAAGTCCATATGTGTTAATTCATGAATTTTTAATCGGATAACTAGTATAATTAAACAAAACATTAATATATTTACTTTCATATCTAAATTGTAATTTAATGTTAAAATATCATTGTTAACTTGTTCATATTTTGTAAAATTTTTAATTAAATATTTTTTATTAAATTCATCATTAATTAAAAAGTGTTTCCCATTAATTACATAATTTCTAATTATATTTTCATATTTAAAAAAATCTTTTGTTAATTCTGTTTCTTCTACATTTTTATATTCATTTAATAATTTTACTATTATGAAAAATACAATGAATAAAGCAATTAATATAGTGAATTTTTTATTTAATGCAATAATAATTAATGTGATAGCTTTAATAGGAATATCTAATTTTCTTTTAATATTAGATACAAATTGTTCCAAGTTTTCATTATAGTGATCTAATATATTAAAATATTCAACTAAATTAAAATTTAATAATTCTTTTTTGGACATATTTATTATTCTATCATAAAAATAATTATTATTAGCAAGTTTAAGTTTTTCAATTAATTCTGTTTTAGCATGGTGAAAATGTCGTTCAATTGGAATATTTAAACCTAATATCGCAATTAATACAATAGACAATTTAGACATTAATGTTGGATCAGTTTTAACTATATCACTAAAATATATTAAAAACCAATAAAAACTTTCTTGTAAAGTAGTTGTTAATATTGAAAGAAATATATATTTTTTATAAATGTAATTTAAATTATATTTATTTATTAAAATATCAAAATGTTCATAAATATCCATATTATTATAAGATATATATTATTTCATTATAAATACTAAAATTAACCATTTTTAATTTTATTAATAATATCCGTGGTTGATGTATTTGAATAATAATCTATTTCCATAAAACATTCATGAGTTTTTATTATTTCATAAAACGTTTGTTGATTTTTACGATCTGTCTCATTGGAAAATCCATGAACAACTATATCTATATTATGATCATTAATAAAATTCATATCAACAATTAAAGGACATGGGAAAATAACTTTATCAACTAGTTTAATATATTTAATAATCTCAACACGGTCTTGTTCATTAATAATAGGTTGTCTTTTATAAGATGCACATGCAGCATCAGATACAACACCTACTAATAAGAAAGTATTCTCAGGATCATTAAATATATTTTTAGCTTTAATTAAAGATTCTAAATGTCCGCGATGAAATAGATCAAACACGCCATCTATATATACAATTTTTTGCATTTATTAATTAGATCATAAAATAAATTTATAGATTTAAATATTTATAAATATAAATGATAAATAAACAACGTTTACAAGAAATAGATGATTATGTTGATAGTGTTAAACCAGATGATTATATTAATACTATAATAAATAAATATGATCTGAAAGATTATAAATATATTGATTCAGTAGAAGCATTTTCATTACTAAGATTAAGAGGCACTATTAAATATGTTAATAAATATGATCAAAAATTAAGATATGGAGGATTAGTTGTTAAAATATATAAACGGGAAACTAATCAACAATGGTATTGTATTATTATAAAAGAAAATAAAAAATATTATGTTTCATATAATTCTAATTATATTTTCTATATGGAATCTAAACAAGATGCTTTATTAGATTGGGCTAACTGTTTTATTTCAGATTATGATAAAGGATTATATGAGACGCATTGAAAATTTTAAAATTTTAATCATTGATATTTAAAAAAAAAAAATATTAATTATAATATATTAAAATATTAATTATAATATAATATATTATAATATATAATGAGTAATTTAAATAATATTTTTAATTGTATTAAATACAAAAATTGTGTAATTAATGGTATTACTTCTATATTACATAATTTATATTATTTTTATATATTAAATAAATTAATACAAAATTATCAAGATTGTGAACCAGATAGTAAATTGTTAAATAATAAAGAAAAAAGTATTAATGATATTTGTTTATTATTTAATAATCAATTTGTGTTAAATGAGCAATTATTAAATGAGTTAATTATATATATAAAATCACATATAGTTAATTTTAATAATATTGTAAATGAAACTATTATTCATCATATTAATACTGAAAATTTACATGTAATAAAAGATTATATTAGCTATTATAATAATCCATTATTAATTAAATGGATTGTTGATTTATCTCAACCAATAAATACAGATATTATATTAGATGCTAATTGTAAAATAAATTCTTTTTATGATGAGGTTAAATCACGTTTACCTATTGATATATGTGATACAAATTTATTTGCAATACAAAATGATAAATATTTATATAATATTCAATTATTAAATAATTATTTTAAATATAATATTTTGTTAAATAATAATCTGGTTTCAAAAGATATATTATTAGATGATGTGATAATAAATAATAAAAATACATTTGATTTAATTTTTTTAAATATGCCTACAAATATTCATAATATTATTCATGCAAATTGTTGTAAGAAAATTAAAAATTTAAAATTAAGAGGCACTAAAGCAGAACCATTATTATTACAATTAGTTATGCAATCATTAAATCCAAATGGTCGAGCAGTTGTAATAGTTCCTGATTCATTTTTATATAATGAGTCTATACAATTAATTGAAACAAGACAATATTTAATAAAAAATTTTAATATAAAAAAAATAGTAGAAATAGATGAAACTATACATGAATATGCAAATGTTACAAAAGATATTAAATCAATTACTTCAACATATAAAAAATCAATTATTTATTTTGAAAATACTGGAAAAACAACTAATATAGTATGGAGTAAAATAGAATTACATAATAATCAAATAACTGAAAATAGTATAGATATAAATGTAGATATAAATAATTTAGAATCAAATATGTATTCATTATATTATAAAACTTATATAAATAGATATAATAAAATAGACACAATTCAATTTATTCCGGTATCTGAACTATTTAATATACATGTACATGAAAATGAAACTGACCAAATATGTGATTTGCAAATGAATAATTCTAATATAAATGAATCACAGGAGATATTAGGTTTAACAACATATTATAAAACAAATGAAAGTATTAAAATTATTAATAAAACAGAAATACATTTATATAAAATTATTTTATATGAAAAAATAAATGAATCATTATTTATTACAAATTTTTTAACACATTTTTTAAAATATAAAATAATAATTAACTCTAGGCAATTTATCAAAGGGAAAATGAGTCATTTTGATATTAATAAAATAATGTCATATAAAATACCTATATTAAATAAAGAAACACAACAGTTAACATGTAATTATTTAAAAATAACAGAAAAATTAATAAATGACAATAATAATAAAATTGAATTATACAATAATTTAATAAAATATACTATGGATACCATACCAATGACAAATTGTGAAACATTAGATATAATAATAAATATATATCAGATTACTGATCATAATCCAATTAATTTATTAGTTGGAATTATTAAAAATGGTTTAAGTGCTGGGACGGTTTTTTTACCTACTAAGCATTTACCAACAAACTCTCATTTTTTAATTTTAAGAAATGAGAATCAATATTTGAGAGATTATGTATATTATTACTTAAAATACATAGAAACTCAAATAATAGAATTAGCGAATTTAACAACACAACCGAATTTAACAAAATCACAATTATTATCACTTAAAATTCCCAAAATAGATATATCACAACAAAAACTTATTATATTAGAATGTGAAACATTTAATAATAATATAATAAAATGTATAGAATCAAATAATGATATTAAAGAACGGGATATTTTAGGAACAATAATTAAATTAAATAATTTATAATTTTATATTTTATTTATTACAAAACTTAATCTATTTTTTCAATTAATATATAACTATTTATTGCACTAAATATACCCGTATTTGTTATGGGTTGTATAGTAAGTGTACCTGTAGTTGAATTTAATAATGTTAAAATAGAATTATCCGCCGGTGTTTGTATAATACATGAACCATATCCTGTATTAAATGTAGATTCTGGTAAATGAATATTATTTATAAATAATGAAAACTGACTTGGTTGTGGTATATTTACAAAATAAGATACTTTATATATTCCAATATGTACTAATGTAATATATCCATTCAAATATATTATCCCAGGTGTACTATGTACTATAAAATCAAATTCTAATATATCATTTGCAGTTAGTGTTCGTCCTTGGGTGCTATAATAATATGCATATTCAGCTAACCCCCCTTTTTCACCAGTAGGTCCTGTTGCGCCAGTATCACCTGTTGCACCAGTAGGACCAGTAGGACCAGTAGGACCAGTATCACCGGTAGCTCCTGTTGCACCAGTATCACCAGTAGGACCAGTAGGACCAGTATCACCGGTTGCACCAGTATCACCGGTAGCTCCTGTTGCACCAGTATCACCGGTAGCTCCTGTTGCACCAGTATCACCTGTATCACCAGTAGCTCCTGTTGCGCCAGTATCACCTGTAGCTCCTGTTGCGCCAGTATCACCTGTATCACCTGTATCACCAGTAGCTCCTATTGCGCCAGTATCACCTATAGCTCCTGTTGCACCAGTATCACCCATATCTCCTTTTGGACCAATATCACCTTTTAATCCTGTATCACCAGTATCACCTTTTAATCCTGTATTGCCAGTATCACCTTTTAATCCTGTATCACCAGTATCACCTTTTAATCCTGTATCACCGGTGTCGCCTTTTAATCCTGTATCACCAGTATCACCTTTTGGACCAATATTACCGGTGTCGCCTTTTAATCCTGTATCACCAGTATCACCATTTGAACCAGTAGGACCTGTTAGACCTGTAGGACCAGTTGAACCTGTAGGACCTGTTGAACCAGTTGGACCAGTTGGACCAGCTGGACCAGTTCGTCCTGTCTTTCCTTGTGGACCACGACAGCCATTCTTTCCTTTAATAATTTGAAAATTGAAAGGAATATTTGTATATTTATCAGCAGTTGAACTAGATGACTCTGATGAACTTTCTTCTGTTGTTTCATGTTTTTTATGTTTATGTTTTTTTTGTTTTTTAGGTGAATTAGATTTTATACTATCTGAAAAATAAGTATCAACACTATTATTATCACATATCATATTATTATCATAATCAATAGAAGAGTCGGATATAGAACTGGATTGAGAGGTTTCTGAATCGTCAATTTTAGTGCCCTGACGCGACATATATATTATATTATAGAAAAAAATATTTAGATTTTTCAAAATAATGGTATAAATATTTTAAAAAATCTAAATATTTTTTCCTAATTATATTATATGTATAAATCTTTTATAAAAGATTATGCAAATAATATAAATAAGATTAATGACATTTGTCATAAACCAGATGAAACTGTAGCTAAAGGACAAGCCTATTATAAAAAATTATATTATACTTTAACAATGAATAATATAAAACGTAATAATAATATATTATTTGAAGGTTGTGATGCACACGGATTATTTTATTCATGTAATTATCAAGTAATTATACCATATGATAAAGTTTTAATTCCATATGATTTAGATGATGAAATACAATTATATCCAGAATTAACATATGAAGAAGAAATGCAAATGTTTTCTGAAATAAAATTAGCTGATGAAATCCCGTTATTTTCTAAATCAAAAATAAATGATGAAAAATATATATTTCCTGAATCAAAAATAAATGATGAAAAATATATATTTCCTGAATCAAAAATAAATGATGAAACACAAATATTTCCCGAATCAAAAATAGTTGAGATAGATAATTTAAATTCTAGTTCAACTATAAATAATAAAATTATATTTAATAAATATGATAATATATTAAATATTGAATTTATACAAGAAAATGGATATATTAAAATACTTAAATCCGGTGTATATATTGTTAATTTATCATGTCAATTTAATGAGGAAGGTGAATTGGTAATATGTATAAATAATATTCCCGATATGTTATCTATAACAAAAACTATAATACCACATAATTTTATTACAGTTCATCATGTATTAAATTTAAAATGTGATGATATATTATCATTTCATAATACTTCATCTAGTCCATTAACAACATATGTAATAGATGAAAATAGTGAGATTGATAATGTATGTTTGCATATATGGATGATTTCAAGTCAATTAGTATAAATAAAATTATTTACATGGACTTGGTTCAGTTGAGTTGTCCAAGCGTGACACTGATCTGATCACGGAGGAAATCTTGATAGTTTTGACTTCCTGCAGCTAGGCTCGTTTCCTCCACAAGTTTACGGAGGTAGCTAGTTTGCTTTTTTGGTGTGTCAGAATCACTATAGTCTGGTGAAGGTATTTCCATACCCGTAATTTCGACGAGTGACCCACACCCTCCTGATTTTGGCGTTGTAAATAGGAAGATCCTCTTACTTGCCATCTTTACATTATAATAAATAGATACACACTAATAAATACTTTTATTTTCAATTTTTTATACCATTATTTTAAAATAAATATTTAGATTTTTTAAAATAATTTATTTTCTAACTTATATTATATGCCCAGTTCTCGCGAGTCTAAACATCAAAAATGCCAACCGCGTCCTGTATCAGATTCTGATTCCCAATTAGAATGTTTCACTAATGATAAACCTAAACATAAACACCATAAGAAAAAGGACTCTTCATCATCATCCTCGTCCTCATCTTCATCTAGTGAAACTATTGATTCAACCTATGAAATTAAACATAAGAAACATAAGAAACACCATAAACATCATAAACATAATAAACATAATAAATCAGAATCAGAAGACAGTTCAGAGTCTAGTTGTCATGAAAATAAAATAAAATTCAGATTTTGTGATATTTATAATTATTTTAAAAATAGATTAATTACCGATGAAGATTTAATGATTGGTGGTTCATCTGCATATACTAATAGCACTAATAATGAAACAGATATATTACCAACAAATCATGCACTCAAGTTAAATAATAATGTATTTATGTATAATATTGATAAGGTTACACCTTATGCCCCATTTTTTGTTAGAGAATCAGGTATATATGTATTTTTCATTTGTGTAAATACAGATAACACTGCACAATTTACAATATTTGTTAATGGTGATATTGTTCCAAATACATGTGTTGGGACAAACTCTGGTGCAGGACAATTAGTAAGCCGTCATTTATTAAAATTAAATAAGGATGATAATATTGTAATCAGAAATTATATATCTGCAGTTCCATCCATTGCAATTAATATAAATGTAGGTGGATTACAAATTGGTAATTCTGCAGTTGTTGTTGGTTTTAAAATAGCACCTTTATGTCCTGCATATGTAGAAAAAGATTCAGAGGTAGTATTTAAAAAATCATTAACTCATAAAAAAAGAAAATTATTTAGAAATCTTACAGAAAAATTAATATGTGATAAAACATTAATGCCTAAAGGGTTTAATGTAATAGGAACATTTTATAATAAAATACAACAGTCTGTTTTAACAGAAAGTTCTGTAGAGTTTAATGAAACATCTAATGTTAATGGTTTAATATGGGATCCTTTATCACCAACACAAATTAAAATAGTTGAAGATGGTATATATAAATTATTCTTTTTAGTAAATACAAATACTGCAGGGCAATTTTCAATAGCAGTTGATGGCATTCCAATGACTCATACAACACAAGGAACTAATAGAGGGGCTGGACAATTAACTGTAAGGTGTATTTTAGAATTAACACAGAATCAAGTAGTTACTGTTATGAATCATACATCTGCAAATGGACAGATTATTATTTCATCTCAAGCTGGTGGTGAATATTCATCTGTAAATGCAATATTAACTATTATTAAAATAGCACCCATTGTTAAAGCAATGCAAGTTTTAATAGATCCCGAATTAATTAAACATTATGAATGTTATTATTTATTATTTAGAAATTATTTATTATATAACAAGTATTTACAAATTAATGGATCTGGTGGTTTTGCATCTGTTTCATCCATGGTAATACAGGATATACCTGTAGGTGATTCTGTTGATTGGGATAATCAAATAGTGAAACGTAATATTGGTTTTACACAAGGTGAACATAATGTAACTATTGAAAAAGAAGGTATTTATGATGTATTTGCAGATGTTATTACGGATGAACCAGTGCAAATTACATTATTTATTAATAATATACCTGATTACAATACAACATTTGGTAGAGACTCTGGTGCTTCTAGAACATTAATCAGACAATTCTTATATTTAAAAAAAGGCGACGAATTAAGTATTCACAACTGGACCGCACATGCTGGGACAGTGCATAGTTCACAAAATGCAGGTGGTAATTATCCAGGACAAAATTCAATGTTCTTATTATTCTTATTAACACCTATATGTTCGCAATCAAGTCTACCACCATGCCCACCAAACCCACCATGCCCTCCGGGACAAACTGGTGAAACTGGACCATGTGGACATCACGGACATCATGGACATCACGGGCATCACGGACATCATGGGTGCACCGGAGCAACTGGATGCACCGGAGCAACTGGATGCACTGGAGCAACAGGGTCAACCGGGTCAACCGGGTCAACCGGGTCAACAGGTGCAACTGGTCCATAGATTCTAATTAAAACTATTATAATTAATCGTGTATGAAAAAAAAAATATCTAAAAGTATTTAAAATATAAAAAAATGATTTTAATAAAAAAAATACTACTTTTACTATTATTAATATTTTTAATCCATTATTTATCTGAAGGACAGTTAATTAATAAAATTAATAATTATTTTAATAATTGTAAAAACACTATTGAAAATTTTATAGATATAGCAAATATGAATTTATTTAAACCTGCTGCACCTGATATTCCATTTCAATTACAAAAAGATTTCCAATATAATAATCAAAGTGATCTTAATAATTTAGATGAGGATACCTATAATTTATATAAATTTTTAAATAGTATAATTACTATAGGAGTTAATACTTATGAATTAACCCCGTCTAATAATATTAGACTTAAAGTTTCTGATGAGTTTAAAAAAGAAATATATGATCAATTGAATAAACAATTTAATTGTAATTGTTTAGGATATAAATTTAATAATATTAAAATATTATCTGATATGTATTTTTATGAAAATGCTCGCGGTGGTGAGATTGAACCATTTGAATTATCTGCAGATGTTGTATTTAATAATTCTCCTATTGGTTCTGTAGTAATTTATATAGAATGTTTTATGAAAAAAGATAAATTTTATTATAATTCAACAAATTCTGGTTATCTTGCAATATTAAATATTAAATTAATTAAAAGAATATATAGTGATGGTAAATCTAAAGAACAAGTGTGGAAATCAGCTTATAAATTAATACCATCAAATCAAGATACAACACCAATACAACAGATAAGAGTAGAATCATTTACCAATAATTATACTAATGAAAATGATATATTTATTAAACCAGATAATCAATATCAAAATGATACTGAAGATAGTTTAATACCAAGCAATATTGAATTATCACCAATTTCTTAAATATAACAAAAAAATACAAATTTGTATAATATTTTATTTCTTTATAATTATATAAAAATTATAAAGAAATATCCTGTTTGTAATAATAGACTATTCCTAATAGCATAATTGTAATTTCTAATAGCATAATTATACTACATTTAATATGTCATGTTACTTTTTTGTAAAATAAAAATTTATTTTTTTGGTTGCACATGCAAATCATTTTTACAAATGATGTGCACATGCAAATCATTTTTACAAATGATGTGCATGCGAACCATTATTGCAGCAGTCACCATTTTGGTAGTACCAACAGCCTTTCCCATAGGGGCACTGTGTGGTATTCACGCGAAAATGATTCAGGACTGCCGATCCTGAAGTATTGGTGGGAGGGGCGGTCGTGTTGACCGTAATGTTGATGATGTTGACTTGCATATTCTGTGGTGCCTGTCCAACAGGCGGAGCTCGTCGCGCTTGCCTAACTGCTGGCACCCATCCAACTGGTGGTAGTGGCGCCCAGGCAACAGGTGGTGGTGGCGCCCATCCAAGTGCCTGTGCCTGTCGAAAGTTCATCAAAGGAAGTTTCTACTAAATAATATATAATAAGCACCAGTAAACACTTAAAATTTCAATTTTTTTATATATAATCATTATAGTAATATAATAATTATATATATTAAACATGACTTTTATTATACAAATATAAATAACATACAATATTGTTAATAAAATAAAAATTTATTTTTAATTATTTACTATGTATTTCCTCAAGTGTTTTCAGTTTTTTGTGCAGTTCTTCATTTTCTATCTTGAGCCTTCTTAGTCTCTCTCGGAGCTTTGCATTTTCCTGTTTAAAAATTGCATTAGCTTTTGCACGGAGTTTCTTATTGTTATCTGAAGTGTTCTTTATTTCTTCAAGATATGTGGATACTTTACCGCGCCATTCTTGACTTTCTCTCAAATTCTCTAACAATGGATCTTTGTCCATATTAATTGCCATTGTTGATGACATGATTAAATATATATTATAATTAATGATAAATACATTTAATTTCAATTTTTTATATAAAATATAAAAATGATATACTGTAGAATTTAATAAAAAATAAAAATTTATTTTTCACTTTACCGCAGGTAGTTATCAATGCCCGAACTCGCACCCGGCTCTCTCACATTTGCGACCGAACTTGCACTGTGGCGGATGCCACTTTTCTTTCCTGCACTTGGCACTCGTGCATTTGTCTGAGAATGGGCACACCGGGGGGTGTGAGAATACGCATCGGTTGCCTATTACGTACTTGCAAGTTAGACCGTTCCGACAGTCATTGTCGTGGTTGAAGTGACACCCCTTAGGGTACTTGACATGATCGTTGTGGAATGGGCAGACACACCCACTGATACAAGGGACGTTGGCGTTTGTGAAGGGATGCAACCCGCTACACGTATGCGTGAATCTTCCTTTACACATGGCGCCATTTGGGCACACCTCACGTCTTCCGTGTGGATGTGAGTCCTCACACGTGGGATCAGTGCACTTCACACCATAAGAACAACGTTTCACTGGGTGTGCAACCGGTGGAGCCATGGATCTGACTTAATGATATAATTTTGATAGCACCAGTAAACACTTAAAATTTCAATTTTTTTATATTGAAATATACTATAAAAAGTCTAAAATAAAATTATTTTATATAGTTGCAATATGTAATTTACTCAAAGCATTTAGTAATTACCATTCCAGTTGCTCTTGTTAATATTCTATCTTTCTTATTTTTTAATACATTAATCTTATTTTTAGTTACATACTTTACACCTTGTTTAGTTGCAATATTCCAACTATCATTTTTTTCTTGACAATATACATCAAATGTATTATGTTTATAATATTCCGTAGTAATATAATAATCATAATAATTGTTTTCATTTGATCTGAAAGTGTCAAATGGTAATTGTGGATTATCTAAACTGTTTAATTTTTTATTTACTTCAATCCATCTATTTACTGATTTGATTTTATATTTATTAACATATGCAATAAACTCATTAACTGTTATCTTCATTTCTTTCAATTTATTTTTAACATAATATAATGCATTATTAAAAGATATATTATGAAATAATACAAGATTATAGGCTTGACTTTTTAATGGATCTTTAATAAGCCAACTTGTAAATGTAATATTATAAGTTGGATGTGTTTGTTCATATTGTTTAAATAATTCTGGATTATTTAATGCAATTTGACAATCATTTCCTACAATATTAGGATTTATTTCATTTGAAATAGAAACCGGTGTTTCTTCAACGATTTTATTTTTATTTGATTCATATACATGTAATTTAAATTTAATATTTTGACTGCAAATATCAGTATAACTTTTTTTATTAATAGATACAATTGTTTTTATTGTATTTGTGGATAATAATGGAAATTCTGTTTCATAAGTAGTATTAATAGTTTCAGTTGTATTTTTAACAGGAACTTGTAATGGTTCATGACCAAAATCTCTTACTAAATGTATGTATGGATATTGTGTATTTGATAATGTTTCATTACAATCACAATGACCAAATGTTAAATCTTTAATACATACTTGTTTACTATTTGATCGATGACCAAAATTGCAATTCTTACCGTATATACAAATTTTTGCGGTTGGGAAATTAATTTTGTTTTCATCTATTTTACATGGTGAAACATATCTTAGTGCCATTAAAGCTTCTGTATCATCTTCTGTTTCATAAAGTTTAAATTTATTTGAATAATTATTTTTTGGATTACGAGCAAATGTTGCTAATGTATGCCATATTTTATATAATTCAATAAAATTTTCTGGCGCAATATTTGGTATTTTTGGATTATATTTTAAATTTTCACATATTTCTTGAATAACTTTTTTATTAATATCATCTGATAAATATAATTTTTCTAAAGCATCATATATTTTTTTATAATTAATAGTATTAATTTTATTATCTAATTGACCAATAAGTGGATTAATATAAGATTGCTGATTTATACCATGAGCAAAATTACAATTTAAACCATATTTACAATTGTCATTGTTGCACAATACAGTCTTGGATCGGTTGGGGGCTGGCATATTTGATGCTAGCTGTTAAAATGCAGGTTTGAATATGTAAAATTGATATATATATAAATTTAATATATATATAAATCAATTTTTTTATAATTTGTTGTAAAATAAAAATTTATTTTTTTGTCTCATTATGAGAACATAACGGGATTGACTCACGTCGGATGCTTCAGATCCTTCTGATGCATCTTGCATCGCCCGTTGCAGTGGATTCCATACCAACAATGGGATCTACTCCACTTATTCGTCTTGGGATGGATCCTCTTCAATCGGCACTTGATGCTTGTGCATTTTTTTCCGTGGACGCAGTGGCTTGCGCGCCATCCCGAGGAAAACCTCCAGGCATTGTTCTTCCATATAACAGGAGGCACAGGGAGACCACCGTGCAGCACAGGGGGACCACCGTGCAGCACAGGGAGACCACCGTGCAGCACAGGGAGACCACCGTGCAGCACAGGGAGACCACCTGCAATGGGAACATGAGCACGATGACCACCACCTGCATTGTGAACAGGAGCAGGAGGAAAACGACGAACACCGATCATGGTGCGTTAACTACTTTATATTGTTAAATAGGCACTAGTAAACACTTTTTATTTCAATTTTTTTTAATGAGTGGCTTTATAAACATTAAATATATAAAATTACTTGCAATTATCATAATCAATGTAATTACAAATTTAAATATTATATTATTAGGTAATTCAATAGCCATTGTTTTATTTTCCT
>Ga0214921_10001993_pt1 | contig 34128 bp, 39 predicted proteins | sample LL1505_MetaG_FD_177992 | JGI IMG/M metagenome (GOLD analysis project Ga0214921, IMG submission 177992) | Freshwater microbial communities from Lake Lanier, Atlanta, Georgia, United States - LL-1505 | ecosystem: Environmental > Aquatic > Freshwater > Lake | place: USA: Georgia | collected... | reverse complement strand
TTTAGGTGCGGGTGTTGTCACAACTCGTGTTGATACAACTGGTTGAGGTAGAAGTTCTTGTTTAGGCGCGGATGTAGGTGCGGGTGTTGATACAACTCGTTGAGGTTGGGGTGCGGGTGCAATTGGTTTAGGTGCGGGTGTTGGAGGTATGATAGATTGTGGTCTAGACAGGGATGAGGGAGTATACACAATTTGATCTAGATCACCAATGTTAAAATCATCTAACTGAAGCTCATCAAAATTGTCTAGACTACTATGACTACCTGCAGTTTTATTTAATTTTTTTTTGAAATTCATATATTATTATATAATAAAATATTTTATTCTTTACAATGCTAAATCCTCTAGTTATACGTTTTATCGCGATAATCTATCTTAATAATCTCGCCACCTCGCCAGGGTGGTTTTTCTTGTGTAGATGGTTTTCTTTGTATAGATGATGGTTTTCTTTTTATAGATGATGGTTTTCTTTGTATAGATGATGGTTTTCTTTGTATAGATGATGGTTTTCTTTGTATAGATGATGGTTTTCTTTGAGTACTTGATGCTGTTGGGTTCATATACGTTGAAGTTCGAGAAGAGAGTGTAGGTGAGTTTGTAGTATTATTTGAATTTGGAAGTAATTCTACTGGTCTCTGAGGACGTGACGTTTTGTGCTTCTTAAGTTTTCGCTTCTTTGAGACCTCAGAGGTTGTAGGTAAAAGTGAAGATATCTGGGGTCTTTGCTCCTTTTCCTCGGGGTTCTCTGAGATTGTAGGCGAGAGTGAAGGTAATGCTTCTGAAATCTTCTGCTCTGCTTTACTTTCTAAGAGTTGTGCTGGTCTGTTTTCGACATTAGGAACTTTTGGTCTTCTAAAAAAATTAATGATATTTTTCATATATTACTATATAATAAAATATTTTTATTCTTCAAATAGAATACCAAGCTTTTTCAAAGCATTTTTAGACGCTTGTTGTTCTGCATTTTTTTTTGTTTTGGCTATACCTTCTGCAAAGTATTTTTCACCACTACTCCACGGGTTAAGAATTCCTATACTATATATCTTAATATTTTTATTTTCTTCAACACTGATTTCTATAAACTGTGGATGTCCTAATTTATTGAGGTGAAAATACTTAAACAATTGCTCTTTGTAGTTGGAATCAAATAACTGAAGCCTTGCATAATCAAAGTCGTGATTTACATTATCTAACAGATTAAAGATGAACTGGTAGCAAGTATTAAAACCATTTAAGTTGTCTACAACAGAATCTTTGAAAAGTGCACCAATAAAAGCTTCGAAAACATCTTCCAGCAGATTTTCTGAGTGTCGACCACTCTTTTCTTCTACACCAAGAGAAATAAGAATATATTTTTGAAAACTAAGGTTTTTCGCTACTTTAGATAGGGATACACCACTTACTATTTTGGATTTTAATCGTGTATAGAAACCCTCACTTTGGTCAGGAAATCTTCGAGTTATGTAAATTACAGTCACAAAGTCTAGTACTGAGTCTCCGAAAAATTCTAATTCTTCATAGCTTTTATCACGTAATTCAATAATTGGATCACTAAATGTTTTTTTCTTTTCTTCCAGTTGTTCTTTTGTCCAACACGTACGTTTAATATAAGATTTATGCGTAAATGCTGATCTGAATTTCTCAATGTCCTTTACCTTGTAAGAAACGTTATATTTATTCAGTATTTCTTCTACATTATCAGACGTAATGAGATGTAAATTGTTTGGGTTATAAGGAACTTCATTATCTTCAACATCCATAATTATAGTTATTTGTATGTCACCTTTTAAATCAATTTTTCAATATTTTATTTTCTCCCTTTTTGATTTCTGAGCCTGTAAAATCATCCAAGCGCAGGTTATCCAATTGTGTGCTTTTAACTCCAGGTTCGTATCTATACCTCAGTGGTTGATTATTCTTTTTTCGTTCTTTGATTACCAAATTCTTGGATCGTAGAGTAGTAACACTATTTCCTTCACAATTAATAACGAATTCTTGAAAGGGATTATTGGGATCGGTAATACTTGTTTTTGTTAATTTATAAAAGTTTTTCTTGGCTTCAATTAGGGCCATTAACATTTTCCCCTTAATTCTTACTTTGTCTAGAATTTTTTCATTCTTAGTGCTATAGTAATCTGCTAACATTTTTTGCCTTGTTATCATAGCGTAATAAAATGTCCCCTGGATTGTAGATATTTTATAGCCTTCATCATCGTATTTGTAGGGAACACATCTATCTGTTTCATCGTATATCTGAACAATATTATATTTTTTACCTTTGGAGTGGCTTAAAATATCAGCTCTTCTTCCTAAGTAATCTAAGAAAGGGTAAAATTCTCTTGTTTCCAAGTCTCCAAATTCTTTATTAAGGATTTTATATATTTCTTTGACATCTTCTTTAAAGTTTGTGGATACAATAACTAGGTATGGAGAAACCAAAATGCTTAAATCTAGATTAGCTTTATTGCAATAGTAATTATGAGCTTCAATATCTATAAAGATAATGCTCGACATTTTTTTTAGAAGGTCCTTGGATCTTATTAAAAATGGATTATCAATACCTTTGACAGATAACGTCTTTAGTGTATCATAATAAAGAGGATAATATTTCATCAGGAGGCTTGCTCGCTTGTAAGTTTTGCTAAGTCTAAAATAATTCATAAGTGGATACTGGTATACCTTGTAAACATCAATGTATAACCATAAGGGATTAGCAAACAATAAGCCTTCCACTTTAATGGTCGGTATAGTTTCTAACATTCGTGGTGGAATAAACGTAACATCGCAATAATTTTCCATATTCACGCTTATCTTAAATGTTGTAGGGTGGACACCTTCTTCTGCCATTACATACTTGAAACCCTCTTTGTGCAATATATCACAAAGTTGTTTGATATCTCTTAAAAGATTTGTTGTATAAAACTCCACATCAGGAAAGTCCAGATCACTATAAATAAAATCCTTCTTACTCTTTTCCATTATTAAAACGTGATAAGCATAGCCACCATAAATGACGAATTCATTTTTTTGTATGTAATCAAAAATGACTTTTTTAACTTTAAGTCGTTCTTCTAGGAATGGCTCATTTTTTTGTAAATCAAGTTTTCTCTGTTCTGCACATATGGTATCAAGTTTACTTATAAACATTTTATCCTCCTCAGAATCGTGGTAAAGTGACATTAATTATATAGATATTTTTTATTACTATAATTATGGATTTAAAGCACTATCACAAAATATTATCTTCAGGTCATAAATTATTATTAATTCCTATAAAAGATATTAAGATGTTTCAATTAGAAATATTCTATGGTGTGGGTCTACATTATATGACAGATATGGATAAGTTGGAACTTCCACATTTTCTTGAGCATTTATATACTAAACTAACATCTAATAAATATCCAAGTGCTCAAAAGAACAAGAGTGCCCTTGAACTTCGTGGAATAATCTTTAATGGACATACGGGAAAATACGAAACCTGGTATGAATATCAGGGTCAATCAAAATATTTAGAGTACCTGTTAGACCTCGTTTTAAATTGTTTATCGAGTTTTGAGATTGACAGAGAGATTATTGAAAGTGAGAAAAGTGCAGTCGTTAATGAATTAATGATAAAGTCTGGAAGGTCTGAACTGAGCACAAAGACGGAACTCTTTATACGAAGAAGGAGCCATATAAAAGGTTCCACATTTGAAAAAAGAATAAAGAGCGTTGGGAATATCACAATCGAAGACGTCGTGCAATTTAAAAATAAATATTATTCGGGTAGAAATTGTGTGATTGCATTATCTGGTGATTTCAATCCTAAAGTAGTATACAAATCCATAAAATCACATTTGTCCAAATACAACCACTTAGATAGTATTTATCCTCTACTACCAAAAGTTCATATACCATTACATAGACCCCGAGGTATCTATTTAAAAGATAATGATAAAATGTGTGATTTGAACATTATTTTTTTTAATTACTTTACAGTTATGTCCAGAGATATGGATACAATTAGATTAATCCACGGACTTTTGTGTGGTACTAGAGATTCTATTTTGATGCGAAAATTAAGGAATGAAAAGAAATATGTGTATAATATTTCAATAAGTCATTTTACAGAAAAAGATAATTTTGGCTTTGAACTAATCAAGACTAATGTTGAGCATAAAAATATAGTTGATACTGTCAAAACAATCCTAGAAGAAATAAAAAAATTTAAACACGAACTCATCGATAATGACGAAATATTTAAAACCAAAAATACTTTACTCAACTCCTTTTACCAGAAGACGTATTCAGGTTTGGATGAAAAGATTGAAGATGTAGTAAATTATTATTTATGGGATAAGCCTGTCATAAGCAATAAACAGCGTAAGAGCAAAATTCAAAATATTGACCAGACCATTATTAGGAATATTGCGAAACTTATGTTTGTAAAAAGTAGAGTTCTGATCACGTATTCATCACCGGTCAACTATAACAAAGAGATAGAAAAGCTGTTTCCAAAGTCTGGTATTACCTTTCTTGAAAAAAATTGATATTTGGATGTTTTCGTGTAACTAAACAAATCACATAATGCTCAGGAAATACCGTGTTTATAATGATGTCCACAATTACGTCCTCCTTACTAAAGAGTTTGGTTGCTATCAGATAAATGATACTGATAGAGAAGTTGTGAATGAATTACACGAATTTGTATCAAGACAAAAACACACTGATTTTGGTCTAGCAGAAAAGCACTGTGATACGGTTCCAGAGCTTTTGTATTACGACATTGATTTGTTAACAAATAAACCGTTTTCTGTTTCAGATAAATTTATTATTTCTATTTTGAAGTGTGTGCACAAAGTACTCGTCGAATTTGTTATTTCTCCTAATTTGGAGTCTGTTGTAACCATAAAAGGAACTGAAAGTCTTCTTCGAGATGAAAGCCACTATAAATTTGGACTTCATATTTATTTTCCTTTTGTTTGTCTTTTCCCAGAAGAAAGAATGTTCATATACGAAAAGGTAATTCAAGCTGTTAGTGCAGCAAAACTTTTTGACTCTCTAGATTTGTATGAAGAAAATATTCGCGAAATTATTGATTATCGTGTTATCCGATCAAATGCTATTCTCTTATATGGTTGTAATAAACCAGGTACAGAGCGTTATCAGATTTATAAGGTATATGATGAAGAGTTAAATGAAATAACACCAGATTATAATTTTATTGAAGTGCTAAGCATTAGAAAAAACTTGTGGTTAGAAGATAAATTACAAAGCACTCTAACTCTCTCTATTGGTAAGGAAGAAAAACCAGAATACGAAAAAGAGAAAAGACCACCACCAAACCTAGATGAAATAAGGATCCTCGTAGATATGCTTTCTATAAATAGGGCATCTAATTATTCAGATTGGGTTAAGGTTGGATTATGTCTTCATAATATAGATGATGGCGATGAGACCCTCAGTGTGTGGGCTAACTGGAGCAACAAGTGTCCTGACAAAAGTAAGAAGACCAATTTCAAGAAAGAATGGAAAAGCTTCAAACAACGACAAGAAGGACTAAATTTTGGAAGTTTGATACACTGGGCAAAATTAGATAGTCCAGAAAAATTTGCTATTTATAACTACGATAAAATCGTCAAATCTATCAAGAGCAGTTTACTCTTTGATAAAGCACCATTTTCGACAGACATTGCGAAAGTTCTTCGGCACAAATATTATAAAAAGAAATTCATTTGCTCTAATATTAAGGCCAATATTTGGTACGAATTCAGAGGTCATCGATGGTTTATGTGCCAAGAAGGAAATTCTCTTTACAATCACATTTCTGACGAACTTATAAAAGAGTATCAGTTTTATGAGATTGAAGTAGACAGAAAAGTTATTGATGTCAAACAGAGGCTATTACTTTCAAATAATGAGAGTGAAACAAATAGATTAAAATCAGAATTAGAAGATCTCGGTAATGAAAAATTTAAGGTATGTAAGCTAATTGATTCACTTAAAAAGTCATCATTCAAGAAAGATGTTTTACACGAGTGTCGGCATCTTTTTTACGATGAGAATTTTGATACTGAAATAAATAATACAAAAAATATTATTGTTTTCAATAATGGCGTCTTTGACTTGGACGCACTTACCTTCCGTAATGGAGAACCAGGTGACTATAGTTCATTCAGCACAAATAATAACTATTCAGACTATGATGAAAATAATCCAGATGTTCAAAAAGTGTATGACGTCTTTTCACAAATTCATCCAAATAAAACACTACGTGATTTCTTTTTTTACACATTAGCATCTGCTCTACACGGATATAAAAGAGAACAAAAGTTTGATATTTGGACAGGTGTTGGGTCTAATGGTAAGAGTATAACGGTAGAATTTATAAGTAAAGCACTTGGTGATTATTTTTACTCACCGAGTATTCAATTGCTAACACGTAAAAGAGGTTCTAGCTCAAATGCTAGTCCTGAATTGATTAAACTAAAAGGCATTCGTATTGCGGTTCTACAAGAACCAGAATTTGATGACCAAATTCATCCAAGTCTAATGAAACAACTTACGGGGAATGACTGGATTGAAGCACGTGAGTTATATTGCTCACCTATCAAGTTTAAGCCACAACTGAGCCTTGTTATGGCGTGTAATGACTTGCCAAAAGTTCCTAGTAGTGATGGCGGGACTTGGAGACGTATGCGTGTCTTACAGTTTAAGAGTAAGTTCGTAGATAATCCAACAAAGGATGGCGAATATCCTGTAGACCCAACACTCCAATCACAAATCGAAACACTTGGTGAAGCTTTTATGAGTATTCTTATTCACTACTACAATAAATTAAAAAAGAATAAGAATTTGTATAAAGAACCCCCTGAGGTAAACCAATATACAAGCGACTACAAGAAAGATAATGATGTTATTCAAGACTTTATTGATGAAAACGTTGAAGAAGGTGGAGACAAAGACCACCTTAAGACAGTAGATGTGTATAATACCTATTTGCCTTGGCTCAAGGAAAATTACCCAAATACTAAACCTCTTAATAAGCTGGATTTCAAGAGACAGCTGTGCTTCAGGTTTGGAGAATTGTCACCACACGCTAAAGGCTGGCACGGTTATCGAATGAAAGATGGTTATAGTGCCGATGATAACGGACTGTTTTAAGAGTTTTATTCATATAAAAGGAAAATATTTTTTTATTGTATGAAGCTCCCTAGTATTTTTTTTATTCTTCCTGCTCAAGAAATTTGGTCTCCATCGAGCTGGAGGACTAAAGATGTTCGACAAATACCCAAATATCCAAATGCGCAACTCCTAGAAAAGACAGAGACAGAATTAAGACAACTTCCACCATTAGTATATGCTGGCGAATGTAGAAATCTGTTAAATGACCTTAAAGAAGCAGGAGAAGGAAAAAAATTTGTTTTAACTGCTGGAGATTGCGCAGAAACATTTAAGGATTTTAGTATTCAGAGTGTGATGAACCAATATCGTATAATCTTACAGCTCACTTTAATTCTGATGTATGGAATAAATAAGCCCATAGTTAAGATTGGTCGTCTTGCAGGACAATTTGCTAAACCTAGAACAGAACCCTACGAGACAATAGATGGCATCACATTACCCTCTTATCAAGGAGATATCATTAATGAGCATACTTTTACTTTAGAAGCCAGAATACCCAAGCCTGAAAATATGATTAAAGCGTATCATCAAAGTTGTCAAACACTCAATTTACTTAGAGCACTATCGAGTGGTGGGTATGCTAGTATTGATAGAATTCACCAATGGAACCTCGATTTTGTTAAAGATTACGATGTTAATCAAAAATACAAAAAACTGGCAGATAGTGTTCAAGAGTGCCTAAATTTTTTGCATTCTCTTAACTTGAAGAATGAAGATGTTCTTCAGAAAGCACAGTTTTATACGGGACACGAAGGACTATTGCTACCATACGAAGAGGCATTGACACGTGTTGATTCTACAACACGAAAACACTATGATTGTTCATCACACTTTATCTGGATTGGTGAGAGAACAAGACAATTAAATGGCGCGCACGTTGAATTCTTTAGTGGTATTTGTAATCCTTTAGGTATCAAGATTTCTGCCGATTACAATCTCGATGAAGTTATCAGAAATATAAGAACTCTTAATCCTACAAATATAAAAGGAAAGATATCCATTATAACACGTATGGGAAACAAAATTGAAGATGCATTACCACCACTAATCAAAAGAGTAAATGATGAAAACCTCAATGTTGTATGGATGTGTGACCCAATGCACGCAAATACAAAAAAGCTACTTAATGGATACAAGACCAGATTTATGTATGACATAAAACGAGAACTCGAACTGTTTTTTAAAATCCATAAACTCTACAAAACCGTTCCAGCCGGAATTCACCTTGAATTGACAGGTAATGATGTGACTGAATGTATTGGTAGTGATATTTTAATAAACTCGACTAGAGATATAAGTCATAATTATAAAACAGCGTGTGACCCGCGACTTAATGCAGCTCAAAGTCTGGAACTTGCTTTTTGGTTATCTGATTTTTATAGAAACTATAGTATATGAAATTATTAAATTTCATATTTTTGCTATCCACTCATAAAGGTATTTATAAGCTGAGAAATACCGCGCAAAAACCAAATCTCATTATTACACAAGATACCATCAAATGGATTGGAACATCAAGAAATGTGTCAAAAATAAATGACAATAAATTCAATATAGAGTGGTGTAATAGTGATATACACACAGAATTAAGTATAATAGATGAGAAAACCTTACTTGTGGAAGAAAACAATAAATTATATATTTTTGAAAAAATGTATACTTATGATGCCTCAAAAATTCTTTTGTTTATACTAATCACATCAAATGTGTGCTATACGGTCTGGCTACATTATTTCCTCTTAAGGTTCATTGAGTTTGTTCTTAATAATAAAATGATTACTTAATTTTAGAAAATTGTATGTCTAGTGTTCTTTGATAAGTGTATAGGCCTGCATCTTGTATAGGCAAGACTATGGCATCTTCATTTGATTCGTTGTGATGTGAATGCCACCAACCGGGTGGTGTAATAAACATACCATCATTTTTCCAATATACCTTGGTGGGATTTTTAATCCATCCATCATCGCCTAATTCGAGACCCATTAAAGTATACACTTTATCACTTCCACCACTAACACACAGATCTAGAGCTACAGAATTATGACGATGAGGAGGTTGTTTTCTTCCAGCCGGTATGTAGTTAAGTAAGCACCACAGAGTATGTGTAATAGTTCTTGTATTACTTTCTGTATGTCTGTTACTCAAAAGAATACCTAGACGATTAGATGTTTCGTGATTAGTAGTATGAATGATTTCATTTAGCTTTTGATATAAATCATTTTTCTTAAAGAGTGTTGGATGAAATTTTTTTTCATTTGGTGAAACTCCTAAAAAATTCAAAAGTGGTTCATCGTTAACAGAATAGATTTTTGTATCAGTAATAGACTTCAATTTTATCTCACCACACTGAACAAAGATATCACCTTTTCCAAACTCGAAATCTTCTGACCAACCAGCACCATCAATTACATAAAAAAGATGAGATGTAGCATTAGAACTGATAGTAAGTGTTTCGTCCTTTTTAATAAAGATAAATCGTGCTAATAGATTAGGCGTAGTTGCTGTATATGGGATGCTCAAATTATGTGAGAGGTCAATGTCTTGGATTCTTGTATTCGTGTCTTCATTTAGTAAACTAAATGCTTGTGGTAAGATTGGTTCTAATTTGATATCAGCACAGGTGGAGTACTCATTCATCTGTTATGTTAATAACACAGTTCTAAATATATTAAAAAAATGAAATTTGAATATTTAAAGATATATAAAACATTATAACTTAGACAACAATGATACCAAAATCAATAACACTGGAAGATATTACAATGTTCGCGCGAGACCGCGATGGCTCTCGAAAACGCTATTTAGAACTGACTTGTGGGTATGGAGAACCTTATTATTTCAAGCCTAATAGTAGTAATAGCCGTATACCTAAAATACCATTCAAGATTGGTGAAAAGAAAATTCTATTTCCAAAATATTACTATCGACTAGGTGAAGAATGCCCAATATGTTTAGAAGAAATAATAAATGAAAGGACTGGATGGAAAACTAGCTGTGGACACCTGTTCCACAAAAAGTGCCTTCGGGAATCTTTCTTATCCGCTACAGAAAATTGTCCTTTCTGTAGGGGTTCAATCGGTAATATTGAATTTATTGAGGGTATCACTTATTCAGTATACGAAATTTGCTATGAAAAGAATGCTCTTGACGTGCTAGAAGAAGTAGACAATTTAGTAACAAAACTGTGTTATGAATGCGATGGTGATTTAGGAATGAATAAAGATTGTCAAAAATGTCTCAATTATCGACAAGATGGTTCTAAGCAAATGTAGTGATATATTTCTTCATAGTCTACCAAGTCGTGTAGAATACAAGAAGTCTTGTCAAATCCATAAAACTTTGGTGCATAAAATTTTATCTTTTGGTAAATGGTATCTCTCAGTCCTTGGGCACGTTCACTACTACAATTGAATTTTTCTTTTATTTTGGAAAGAGAAGCATCATACTTATTCTCCGTATTATACTCTTTCTGTCCCAAAATATTCAAGATATTTTCATACACTATCTGTTCGTCTGCTGCTTTCAATTCATTCAATCTAGATTTGAGAGACAAATGTTTATTTGTGTAGTAATGGAAACTTTCTAAGCTATCAATAACTTTATCAAAGTTATCATAATATGTTAAATCGTATTCAAAAATTGCACGCCATAGATGAGATGATATCATATTATAAAATATATTAAATTTTTTCTAATTTATCTGAAATCACTTTTACCAGATTTATAGTTTTTTCAAGTGGGACACAAACGTGCATTTCTTTATATCGGTGTTCTAAACATAATAGTTTGTTGCATTCACAATTAATAACTCTTTCTACAAGTTTGAGTTTGTTACCGCAAACGGAACACTTTGGCTTCATATATATAATATATCTTTTACAAAAAAATTAAATTTCAATTTTCTTTCTTATGTAATGGAAGAATGGTGTTGGTATGAACGTAGCAATTTATTATCTATTATTACTAGGACCTGCAAGTGGATAATTACACCGACCAAAAAGAAAAATGAGACAAAACTATATTAAAAATAATTTGTTTGATTTAATATTATGAGGATTAAATTAAGTGAAAAATACCTAACTGAAAGAGAAGAAATATGTAATAAAATTATTTCCATATTAGGTTTGAAAGAAGACAATACTTTTTTATTGTGCGAATTAGATGAAGACATAGAAAAACAAAATAAAATAATGGATTTAAAGGAAGAAATACAAAAATATCTCAATGGTTCCAATTCTATTTCAAGAGCAAAAAAAGAATCCATACTGATGACAGGTAGTTAGTCCATACTAAAAAAATCATATTATTAGAAAATAATTATTTCCATTTTGCTAGGTACTCATCTACTTTATTCAGTGAATATAAGTTAACACGACTTCCTTCATAGTGACGAAGAGTATCAATCCATCTTTTATCAATTCCTTCCATACCGTAATATGCACCTAATAGCCCACCTGTAATACAACAATTGGTATCTGTATCACCACCGCGCTTAAGAACAGATAATATTGATTCCGCAAACGATGACCCATTTACTAATTCATATATACAATTCTGAAATGCTATACCACAGAAACCTTGGAATTTTGGATTATCTGTAAAAACTTCCACACCATCTAAAATACACGGTTCTGGTCTCCTTTGAGCATTGAGAAGAAGTAAATAAATATTTGGTATAGTAGTTTCTTTCAGTAGATTTTCAAAAATCTGAGTTCTATCTATACCTTGAAGACACTGTAAAATTGCATAAACATACAACCAAGTTATTTCACAAACAAAGGGATGAGGATGTGTAAGCTCGCAATCTTTTTCTACAAACGATTTCATTGCTTTGAGAGAGCATTTTTTATATAGAATAGAAATAGGTGCTATTCTCATCAGTGTTCCGTTACTTAGTGATGTAGAATTGTACCTTGAACTATTTGTAATCATATCTTTTTTATTTTTGGATTTAAGTGTAAAACTAGAAATGGCTTTTTCTATGGTATTTCCTTTATCTATGGGGCCGGTGTGAAACCAATGGATATATCCTTTTGCTGCACCATTTTGACTGTATTTTTTGTCTTTGACAATACTCAATAAAAGTTCAATTGCCATTTCACTATCATCGGTAAGTTGTCCAGGTTCTAGGTTAAAAACTCCTCCACCTAAGATAGGCAAATAATTGTCTTTTTTATCTTTTTTAATCATATCTTTAATTAGGTCTTTAGTCTTAAATTCATATCTTCCACCGAGGGCGTCTCCGATACACAAACCATATAATATTCCTTTTATACTCATAAATATGACAATAAAAAAAATTTGATATATATATAATAAACAATTGAATATGTATTATATTATGGTACTTGTTATAGTCGAATCACCGGGAAAAATCAAGAAGATACAATCTTATTTAGGCCCTAAATATACAGTTATGGCATCTGTGGGACACATCCAAGACCTCCATCCAAATTCTTTATCGGTTGATATTCTAGAACAGGCAAATAGTAAAGTTTTTATTCCTAAATACACAGTTCTTGAAAACAAGGCTGCCGTCGTGGCTAAATTACGAAAGGCGTGCAAGGAGCACACGGAAGTCATTATTGCTTCTGATGAAGATAGAGAAGGCGAATTCATCGGATTTTCAATAGCCAGTCTCCTACAATTAAGTAACCCAAAGAGAATAGTCTTCAATGAAATATCTAAAACGGCAATCGAAAAAGCAGTTGCTAATCCACGGTTTCTTGATACACATATGATTAATTCACAAAAAACCAGGCGGATCCTTGACCGAATTATTGGGTATAAAATAAGACCACTGCTTTCAACGGGACAAAGTGCTGGTAGGGTTCAGTCTGTGGTTGTGATGCTTATTATTGATAAAGAAAGAGATGTAAAGAAAAATTTGGAAAATCTTAAATCTCAGTACACAGTGAATGGTGTCTTCGAAGGCATTGAAGCCAAATTGGTTCATCGAGAAATTGCGGATATTAAACAAGAGCTTACTTATCTATGGGGGATAAATCCTTATTTTGTTGAAGACGTAATTATAACACAGTCACAAAGAAACCCACCGGCACCTTTCATCACTTCTACGCTTCAACAAGAGGCATCGAGTGTCCTAAAAATGTCAGCACAACAAACTATGTCTGTGGCTCAAAAGCTTTATGAGGAAGGACTTATCACATACATGAGAACCGACTCCACAGCTATCGGTCCAGATTTTAGTAGCAAGATTGAGGCTCACATTTTAGAACACTTTGGTAGCAATTATAACCACCCACGAATATATAAAAATAAGGAATTTTCACAAGAAGCACACGAATGTATTCGTCCAACAGATGTGAATAGAAAAGATGATAATCCATTGTACGAGTTGATTTGGAGACGAACAGTAGCATCCCAAATGGAGAGTGCTGTTTACGATAATCAGAAGATTGTAATTAGTAATCTCGATGCTAATTTTAAGCCAAGACAGTTTGAAGCAAATAATAAACAACTCGTGTTTGATGGCTTTCTAAAAGTATACGGACACGAAATAGAAGAAGTCTCTAACTTTATCACGGTGGAAAAAGGAGTTCCTATCAAGTTAGAAAGTTTGAAGGCCACAGAGACTTTCAATTATAGCAACTCTCGTTATACAGAAGCAACCCTTATCAAGAAGATGGAAGCCCTAGGTATTGGTAGACCATCGACCTATGCTAATATAATAAAAACAATACTTGACAGAGGATACGTAGAGGTCAAAGATGTGGAAGGCATAATCAAAGACACAACAGAATGGACAATTAAAGGTGGAAAAAATGCTAGAGTAACAGAAAAAGCTAAAAAAGTTAAGATTGGGTTTGAGAAAAAGAAGTTTGTTCCTACTCAGAATGGGATTGATATCACAGAATTTCTACTGAAACATTTTAGTGAAATTATGAATTACAACTTTACTGCTGAAATGGAAAAAACGCTAGATGACATTGCAGAAGGTAAAAACCAAATGCAAGTAGTATTAAATACTTTTTATGATAAATTCAATCCTATCATTGAAGGACTTGTAAGTGCTCCGAAAAAGAATAAAAATATTCTTGGTATTGATACGTCTGGAAACGAATACTCAATTGTGGCGGGAAAATATGGCTTGACCTTAATGAAGAAATACACTGAAGGTGAAAATACTGTTCAGTTCTTCCCACTACCTAAGGAAGGCCTAACACTAGAAGAAGCCATTGAAGCAACAAAAGATAGCAGATTACTTGGTATTTATCGTAAGAAACCAATCTTTGAAATAAGAGGTAAATTTGGTCTATACCTCAAATACGGAGATAAAAATTTTAGTTTACGAGAGTGTGGTCCAGTTGAATTTGATATTGCTAAGAAACTTGTCTGGAAAAGTGGCTAAATTAAAAGATTTGTGCTGTCAGTGATACTACAAAAAACTTTTTCATGAGGTTCAACATTAGCAATTAATAATTCTGAGCTCTTTGGCATAATAATTCCTTTTGATGAATAAATATTATTACTTCCTTTATTAAAAAATTGTTGATTGTTAACCCATTCAAAAACGGATTTTCCCACTAGTGGCTTGACGAAATCACTACTTGCTAGAGTAGGTACACTCTTAACATAGTCTGGATACTGAGATTTCCCAATATCTACTATTTCAACTTTAATTTCATTCTTTTTTATTATTTGTAATAATTCAATACAATATTTACATTTTGGACTATAATAAAGTTTTATCATAATATATAATATATCTTGATAGAAGAATATCAAACGAGAAGAGCTTAGAAGAATAAAGATTTAAAATATAATGAATATTTTAGTTACAGGTTGTTCTGGTTTTATAGGTTCACATTTATGTGAACGACTTATTGAATTAGGTTATAATGTTCAAGGCATTGATATTAGAGAATTACCTGAAGATTTTAAATATCGAAATGCAATTGATTTTTGCGTGCAAGATATAAGAGAGCCCCTCACGATTAATGAAATTGATGTTATTATTCACTTGGCGGCTCTACCAGGTGTATATAATAGCACACAACAACCATTAGAATATATTACGACTAACATTTATGGCACAGTTAATGTTATTGAGGCAGCACTTCGTGGAAACTGTAAAAAAATAATTTATGCCAGTAGTAGTACCGTCTATGGAAACGAAAACAATAAAGATAAACTTCACACTACAAACCACTTATTAAGTCCATATGCCATTTCTAAAAAAAGTTGTGAATTACTCTTTGATTACTATTCTAAAGAGTGTAAGTGTATTGGATTACGATTTTTTAGTGTATACGGTCCCAGAGGTAGAAAAGATATGGCACCTTACATTTTTATTAATAAAATACTAAATGGCGAAAGCATTCTACTTTATGGAAACGGTAGCACAAAACGAGATTTTACCTATATTTCTGATATTGTAGATGGAATATGTAATAGTGTGGAGTACATAGATAAAAATGATTTTCAACACGAAATTTTTAATTTAGGAAACAGTAAAAGTGTTACCATCAAACATTTTCTATCAATCATCGAAAACCAATTAGATACCAAAGCTCACGTAAGACACCTTGAAAAGAGAGAATGTGATAGTGATTTTACACACGCAGACCTACACAAATCCAGTGCGTTATTAGATTATCGACCTGTAATAAGCCTTGAAGAAGGTATAAGTAATACAATAACTTGGATGAAAAAAAATGTCTAATACTCTTTATTATCTTTCAGGGAATTTGTATCAACAAAAAAAATTTGAAAACTATTTAATAAATATATCTTTTTATTAAGTATGGACATTCAAACTGATAAATACGGTCGCAAAATCTTCAGACTTAAGACAAATCACGCAGTCGTAAATACTTTAAGGCGAACTATCTTTCAAGATGTTCCCAGCTATGCTTTTGACCCCGCGCAAATCGTTTTTCAAATTAACACAACTATTTATCATAATGACTATATGAGAAAACGAATATCTAATATTCCAGTTTTTGGTGTTAAGAATGACTACAAACAGTTTGAGCTTTATTTGAAAGATAACTATGATTGGGTTATTAATCACATTAAACCAGAAGAAAAGCCAGTCAATGCAGCAGACAAAGACCCTGTCTATGATAATATTGATGTGGATACTTTTGAAGCAGATACGGATACACACGTTCTCACAATGTATTGTCATAAAAAACACGACAGCAAAACAGATGAATTTGTGAATGTAACAACCGATGACTGTGAATTTACACTCAATAATAAGAAAGTAAGTAATCCGTATCAAAATCCGATGTTACTGTGTAAACTAAGGTTTGGAGAAGAAATTAAGTTTTCGGCAACGAGCAAATATTCAATACCGTATGAATCACCTATTTGGAACGTAATGGCAAACTGTTTTTTTGTCGAGAAAAGTGATGAAGAATATGACTTTTATATCATCAAAAGAGAAATAGACGAAGAAGATGTGTTGAAAAGAGCTCGAACAGTAATTATTGAGAAAATCAAGAATATTTTGGAAATCCTAAAAAGCAAAGAAGAGATATCAACACAAGGAGAATTGAAAATTGAAAACGATAAATTCACAATCCCAGCTTTACTCACTTATTATCTTCAAGACCATCCAGAAATTGAATTCTGTGGCTACAAGGCAGAACACCTACTGGCCGATACATCTGTCATTTATTACAGAGCAAGAGATGGTAGTGATATGGAAAAAATCCTTAAGGAAGTGTCTCAGACAATAATTAGAGTATTGGAAAGCAAAATTAATATAAATAAATAAATAATATTATTGTATATGTCTGGAGACTTAATTAAAACTTATCGTGATTTTCTTAATCAGCTTCTTAACACTAAATGTTTATACAAGGGAGATAAAGAAGATGATAATTTTGTGCTAAGAAGACAAGAAATACTTTTAACACTTAGTGACGAGATTGTAGAAGATAATTTAGACACACTTTGTAAAAATTATATATCTTTTTTTAACGATATAACTAATACAATTCGTGAAAAGAAACCAGTCAATATAACAGATAAAAACTTTTTTCAATATTTTTGTAAAGTAATTGAAAAAAAAAGTAATAAGTGTGGTAATATTTTCTTTCTTAATACAAACAAAGAGAAAGGGAAAATTAATATTGGTGCAATTTACATTAATGAAAAAAAGAATAATGCTGTGCAAATAAAGAATTATGTGTATATGTTATATATTCATTCTTGTAACTTATTGTATCCCAATATATTTACATCAAATGTTAATGTCCCTTCAAATACTTATAGTAATTATCACGACCTTTTAAAGGATTTTGAAATTCCCGAAGATAGTGGTTCAAGTGATATCAAAGGTGAAATAAGTAGTATTCTCCGGGATGTTTTCCCAGACACAGATATGGCTGAAGGATTTGGTAATATAATGAATGACCCTAATTTATCTAAAATTATTGATACAGTAATAGACACAATGTGTCCTAGTGATAAAATAGATGAATTAAGAGAAGACATTAAAAATGTAAATATGGATGAGCTAAAATCAACTATTAATTCACTCAAAGAAAAAATTTCTACTGTAAATCTTGACAAAATATTTGAGACTGTGCTCAGTGGTGATTCTGAAAACCCAATAGAAAATATTGCAAAAACGTTTGAAGTCCTTAGAGGAGAAGGTTTGATGGAAAATATTAATCAGGAAGATGTAATGAAAACATTTCAGGAAACCATAATGAACGAGTCGCTTAAGGAAATCTTTAACGAAAAAAAGCTATAAATATATATAATGAAAAATCCTTCAAATCCACATGAATTTGTGAAAGAACTACACAGTATCAAGCCAACTTATAAAATGTTATGCATAACAAAACATGGATGTCCAGCTTGTGTAGGTCTAAAACAAGAAATACCCAAGTTAGAGAGAAAATACAATGGCAAAATAAGTTTTATTAATCTTGATGTTGACAATTTTATGGATTTGGTACGTCAAAATAATATTGATGCCGTTCCTACAAGTATAATGGTGCAAACTAGTGGTGATAACATCGTATGGTCATCTAAAAAGCTTATAGGTTATGATGATAATGAATTTGAAAAAGTTATTTCTTCTAAGATTAATTAATTTCTTCACAAAATTAATGATTGAATTATTAATTTTACTTATTTTAATACTATATGAAGTGAGTGCACCGTATATTATTTTATATTGTTTTCTGGTTCTACTTTACAAATACTTACAGAGGCGTGAAAGAATTGAACCTTTTACTCTACCACAATCTTACTTGAAGACAAAAGATCCCGTTAACAACATTATGTTGAATGACTTACCTCTTGAAGAAAAAATTGAAGTATCAGAAGAAGATAAAAAACGAGTTCAAAATTATATTGCAAAGAATAGTGAAACATCAATGAAGCAGTTGTATTATGAAAATATTTTCAGACCGGTAGAAGATTATTTTGATAAAAAGAATGGATACCGGCAATTTTATACAATACCAGATGTGTCAGGTTTCATTGATAGAATTTATCGTGATATGCCATCTTGTAAGGATAATCCAGAATATTGTTTTTCGTATAGAGACATAAGACACAAATAGAAAATTAATTTTTCTAAATATAATTATATGAAAATTAAAATTAATTTTAAAAAAAGCAAGAGTGAAAAAAGCGGAAATGTTAGAGAATTAGAAAAACGTATACAACAGTACTCGGAACAAATAAGAGAATTCGAGGAAGAAAAACGTATGGCGGAAACAAAATTAAAAGAAATAATTAGTTTACTCATGAGTAGATTAGAAGATATAAAAATAGAACATGATACAGTACTTAAATCACTAGACAAAAAGGAGAAAGACTTAATTAGATTAGAGACAGAAAAACGTGCGTATGAAACAGAAATTGAACGACTTAAAAGGTCTGGAAGCGGTTATAACAGAGATGAAATTGATTTACTCCGGAGTAATATAAGAAAAATAGAGATGGAACGTGATACAGTACTTAATACACTAGAAAATCAGAAGGCAGAGTTACAGGATTGTCTAACAAAAAATGATAAATTTACTCAACAATTAGCGCTTCTGCAAGATAATATAGCACATTCCGAACAAGACCTCCAAATGACACGTGAACTACTTGACGAAAATCAACAATTGTTTCAAGAACAGTTAAATAGTGCCCAAGCAGAAATTCAGCGTCTGGAACGAGATTCAGGTCAAATACCTGAAGAATTTCAAATACGATTAAAGACTGCGCAAGAACAGGTTGAAGAGTTAAGAAGACAGTTACGTCAGCAAGAAGAAGCAATGAGACGTCAGCAAGAAGCAGTAGCTGAACAAGGAGTTGTGATACCCACATCCCCAGTTGTGATACCCACACCCCAAGTTGTGACACCCGAACCCCCAGTTGTGGTACCCGCACCCCCAGTTGTGACACCCGAACCAGAAGCACTCAATCAAGAAGAAGCAAGACGTCAGCAAAATAGAAAATGTAATAAATACGTTATGAGGTGGATCGATAGATTAGGACATAAATATCCAACTAGAGAACAATACAAAGACTTTATTCGCAGTAATAGCAGCTCAATAAGCAAAGCAGAAATAGATCAATGTCTTCGTACATACGATATTAAACTTCACGAAGAAATAGGTACAACACTATACCCCCAAATTGAACAAATATTAAGAGTAACAGGAAATGATGATAAGACATCTAAAATTACTGGTATGATATTAGAATTGAAAATAATAAATATTAAAGAACTGCTTGATTCAGAAGATAATTTAAGAGAAAAAGTAGCAGAAGCTCTTCAGGTTTTACAAGAAGTCAAACAGAAAACAGGTGAAACACTATACCCCCAAATTGAACAAATATTAAGAGTAACAGGAAATGATGATAAGACATCTAAAATTACTAGTATGATATTAGAATTGGACATACCAGATATTAGAGAACTGCTCAATTCAGAAGATAATTTAAGAGAAAAAGTAGTAGAAGCTCTTCAGGTTTTACAAGAATTCGAAGCAGAAACTCCACCACCAGTGCCACCAATGCCAAATCCACTAGTGCCACCAGTGCCACCAATGCCAAATCCACTAGTGCCACCAGTGCCACCAATGCCAAATCCACTAGTGCCACCAGTGCCACCAATGCCACCAATGCCAAATCCACCAATGCCAAATCCATCAGATGAAACTTGGATGAGCGATGATGATGAAGATGATTATATACAAACTGTTCAGAAAGAAGAAGTCAAAAAATGGGTATTAAGAGAACTAGGTAGATTTCCTTCTTTAGAAGAAATGAAACAAAAATATCCAAATATTGCAAATCACGAATTAGTACTATATAATTTAGAAACTGATACTAAATTTTTAAATTCTATCATAAGTGAGTGGGTTAAAAAACTAGGTCACGATCCTTCAGCAATTGAAATACAACAATTCAGAGACCAAAATAAAAATGCTACATTTATAAAAAAACTGGAAGAAAGATTTCATAAAACAATAGTTCCAATCACATATAAAGTTGATAAACCAATATTACAGATGCCAGTTTCAATCAATGTAAAAAGAGGAAATTACGTAGTAATCGGAAAAAACGTATCTAAAAAGGATGGCACCAAAATTCCGTCGGTAACAACAGAACTGGATGATGGCCACTATATTGTAGACCAAGATGGAAACACTAAAAGGATGGGAATATTAAAGTTGTCAATTTCAGAGAATGTAACAAGAGGAAATTACGTAGTAATCGAAAAAAAAGTATATAAAAAGAATGGCAAAATAACTCCGATAATAACAGATCTGGATGATGGCCACTATTTTGTAGACAAAGATGGAAAGACTGAAGAGATGGCATTTTTAGCTATGCCAACATCTAAAAAGATTAGACCAGGAACTTACACTGTAGAAGAAAAAGGTGAAGAAAAAGGTATAGTAAAAAATCTAAGAGACACAGTAGTAACTTCGATAGGAACAGTATTAGGAATTGGTAAGTATACAGTATCCGAAAATATGAACACTATACCGACACCATCAAGGTAAGGTAGAAAATAACAAATAAAATATAAAATATAAAAATATATATTATAATATATATACGTATGGTTACCATCAGAATTATTTATAAAAAATTTTATAAAACAAAAGACAATAATAAAAAAGATTGCGAAAGTATTCAGTCACTACTGAATGATAAAGTTGAATTAGATAACTATAGTGAATATTTACAAATATTAAATAAATTTAAAGAAAGTTTATCTATAGGACAAATAAATAGATGTCTTTTACGCTTAGGTGTAAATATTCAGATACCAATGACTGTTTATAATTGGTTACAAACATGTAATGATCCGGATGAACCCACACTTGAAGAATATAAGCAATTTATTAACGATAACAAAGGCACTTTAACAATAGAACAAATAAACAAATGTTTAAAGGAGTTTGAAATAAGTAGTCATATCATTGAAATAAGTACCGTGATTGACAGTTGGCTAAGTAAATGTTCTACTCCACGTAAACCAAATTGGAGTGAATATAAAGCATTTGTCCAAAAGGTGTCAGAATACGGATTATCAAAACAAGATATAAATCAATATCTCAAAGGGCTTAATATAAAAATTGAGACTCCAGAAAAGTGGATCATTGTAATTAATTGGTTAAGGAGGTGTGCGGATATGGACAACCCTACACACGATGAGTATACAGACTTTCTTGAAGAAAATAACTTAGGTATAAGTAAGGAAGAAATTGATGAATGTTTAGAAGCATTTGGAATAGATAGTCACATACTAAAACCGTGTAATATTATGCGTGAATGGTTAACTGTTGTTGCTTACAAAAATACACCTTTCCATAAAGAATTTAAAGAATTTATTCAATATACCGATGAAAATGATTTGGAAAGAGAAGAAATTGTGAAATGTATTACACAGGAAAATATCTTTATTTTTGATGAGAAATACGACATAGTATGTGATTGGTTAAAAGCTTTGAATAATCCAAGAGAAATTACTATTGAACAATATCTAGAACTTTGTCAACAACAAGATTTAACAGAACAAGAAGTACAATTTTGTATAGAAAAAGTACGCATTAAGATTTTAAAACCTAAAGGATATGATTATATAGGAGAGTGGTTATTAGAGTGTAGAAATCCAGGTAAGCCTACTTACAAAGAATACTGGGATTTAGTCCATAATATTGATGAACACGAATTAACAAGAAGAGATATTAAAGTGTGTTTAGATGCACACAAAGTTGCACCATTCAGCATACCAGAAACTTGTAACAATGTAAGAAATTGGATTACTAGGATTCAAGGTAAACTAACTCAGGAAGAGTATGACAGGTATGTATTGGAACAAGACAGACAACAAGAAATTAATAATTGTTTAAGAATACTTGGTTGGCAATTTAGTCCAGAAGACGATGATTTAAGTAGTATAGCGAGTGACGCAAGCGACCCAAGCTTAATGGAAAGACTCAGAAATGTTCTTGACGATGATGACGATGATTTAAGTACTATAGCAAGTGACGATGATTTAAGTAGTATAGCAAGTGACCCAAGCTTAATGGAAAGACTCAGGGATGTTCTTGACGATGACGATGATGACGATGATGACGATGATGACGATGATATTATGAAAATAAAGTGCAAAGTTATAAACAAATGGTTAGAAAGAATTACCAAACCATTTGAACCAACTGCGGAGGAAATTTCAGCTTTCCTACAAAACCACATTTTTTTTGATGAAGATGACATTAAGGAATGTTTAAAAAAACGTGGACCAGTAACAACTGAAACATTTGAACTAGGTAACTAAGGAAAAATGCCAATTTAGAACTTTATATCTTTCTAATGATATGAAATACTTTTATAATATATTTTTTTTTCCACTGGTTTGGTCTTTTTCAACGTGGCATCCCGTAAATAATAAAAACGTCCAGGTAAGCTGGACAGTCAAAAAAGCAAATCTTATTTCACCTATTCTTGAAATATCCTGTAGTTTAGAGTGGAAAAATATGACACACATAAAATGTTATAATATTCACGTCGAGACAATGAAAATAATGTTTCCTAATCCGTTCTTAACACTTGCCATAAGAAAAGCGCAAGAGAAGAATGTATCTATTAATGTAATTGATTACAATAATACTTATGTTAAATTATTATGGAATCTTGATGACTATTTTAGTGATTTTGTAGAATTAAGAAAGAACTGAAATAAAAATATTTTTTCGTTTTGTATCCAAGTCATCATTTACATTATATATAGGTAAATCAAAATCTTTAATCTGGATTAAATCTCTAAGATGCCATTCAATATCATCAAATATGAAATGGTATATCATATTTTTCTTGGGTTGAGTTATAAGGTGGTTCTTACTTTTTCTCCACTTGACATTTTCAAAAAAGCCTTCTGTTTCAAAAGTGGTATCCAAAAATTTATTACAATGAACTCTGTAATTAGTAATAAATTTGGAATTTTTCTTATAGATGTTACTACTAACTGACACATAAGTCATAAATTGGTAGATATCTAGATAAGATAATATATTTTTTTCTATTTCATTCGGAAGCATCATAATGTAAGAAATAAAAAAAATGAATGATATTTTTTAACATTCAGATAAATGGCTGAAATCATCATACCAAAAGGAACTATACTTTACAGATGCGCACCGACAATAGAATTAAAAAGACGCCGTTGTTATGACACTGGAAAGTATTTTTCTAACTATATTCTACAGGCATTAGCAATGTCTATAGAATACACCAAAGATTTGAAGTTAGGAATTTACAAGATAACTGATAACATCACAGTTCAGGTGACAAACCACTTTGATAATAAAATGCTACCTATCATTATTGAAAACAAAATAAAATTTTTAGAAAAAGACAAAGGAGGAAGTTTTCATTGGAAAAGATGAAGACATCATAAAAGTAATTCTTGTAAATGAATATAGTGTATTCGTGCGTGTTCGTATGCTCTAGGACATCCTAAACCCAAACATTGCTAAGTAAGTGTTTTGCGTATATTTGAGTTTCATCTATTTTATCAGGTTTGTGTACATTTGGGTTATAAATTTTAGCTGGCAAAACGTTTACAAGTGTAGGATGTTGGTAATACATTTCAGATAAAAGTTTTGGTCCAGTTGATTCCAAAACAGGCAAATTACGTCTATTGTAGCATTCATCTATTATAATTAGCCACCAAGTGTGTTGAGGAGGACTTATCATCAATGCATTTTGTATGTGTTCATTGACTTTATAAGGGCTTTCGGAAATAGACACAGTATCTTGAGGTAATTCATCGTAGAAATTCTTAAAAACTCTGTAATCCATATCAGCATAAATTCCACCATAATGGTATAGCAAAAATGCTCTTGCTATATCATATCTTTTTATATTGCAATCATAACCTCTGAAAACGTCTAAAAACCAAGGATAGTTTTCTGTAATAAAGTCATCCAATTCTTTGTCATCCCAATGCAAATGCGTGTATTCGTGTTTGGGATAAAATACTAACCACGACCAATAACACGTGAACCAGTGTGGGTGCCATCTCTTATAATCATTTGGACAAATGTGGTGAATAATTTTTGGAATACCTTTAGCAGGAGATTGGTTTAAGTTAGCTGGAATGTTAACAAAATTAAAAGTCTCAATTGTTTCTTTTTTGCTTAATAATTTGTAGATTAGAAATAAAATCAAGACGCAAATTACATAAATTAGAATTTTTGGACAGCTCATAAATCTTATATAGATTTATTTTTGTTTTTCACTCAAATAATTGACAACTTCTTGTGTTTTTTTTTCAATATTATTGTCATTTGTCTTTTCTAATGTCTTGAGCATAAATTCTAAATATGGCATATTGTAAGGGTCACGGAGAATTTTATCAAATAACCACGGAAATCTATCGGCAAAATTTGGATACTGTCGAGCCATACGGTCTTCATATAATTCATAGTTGGTTAATTTAAGCGTGAGGAGTTCTTCATTCTTAAGTTCTTCCATTACGACGTGCCTACATTGCTTTATAACTTCTGATACACTATATGGTTTTCCGCTTCCAATGACTTGTTCAAAGTCCATTATTTTATATCAAATTTAATATTTAAATATTAATTGTGTATTTTAAATATGACAAAATTGTGTGATAATGAATTAAATGGATTATGGTCTTCCAGTGTGTTTTACGAAAATGACCTTGTTAAAAAGGAAATTGAAGATTTTTTAAATACAGAAAAGATTCACGAGCTCAGAAGTGCTAAAGTCATTTCAATGAGAACTCTGGAAAAAGAAGGCTTCTTCATCTGTTTAACAGAGAGGTGTTTTACAGGTGAACCGTCAGTATACTCTATTGCTATTTTTGAAAAAGGTGAAAACATTGAACTCAATAAGTATTCTATTATTTCGTGTGAAGTAATAGATATTGTAAAAATTATTTTGGAAGAAGAGTTAAAAAATATAGAAAGCGACCTAATTAAAAGTATAGAAACTAAATTTGCCAACTTGATTTATAGTAATTTCACAATTGTAAATTTTCCCGTTAAAAAAGAATATAATATATCTCTACTCGGTCAAAACAACAAAAAAATATTTACTCAACAATGTCCACCAGTTATTCAAGCACCACCGGTTATTCAAGCACCCCCAGTTACTCAAGCACCCCCGGTTACTCAAGCACAGCAAGTTATTCGAGCACCACCAATTACACAACCATCACCACAGGTTACTCAGGAGACACCAAAATTAGAAAGTATTCTTTCCAACCTTCGTGTGGCAAAGAAAGAAGAAAAAATTGTTTTTGATGTAGTATCTGATGTTGAAAAGTTAACAGATACCATCACAATAACGGAAGCTTATAAAAAAAAGAAGAACGTTGAAATAGACCTTTAGTCTATTATATTGGAAATAGACCTTTAGTCTATTATATTGGAAATAGACCTTTAGTCTAGTGGAAATAGACCTTTAGTCTATTATATTGGAAATAGACCTTTAGTCTATTGGAAATAGACCTTTAGTCTATTGGAAATAGACCTTTAGTTTCTTTTCTCTGGTTTAACGTAATCTAAATGTAAGATACTAAAAATATCTTTTTCTCCACGTGGATACATTCTTTTACTGTCTTTTTCAATGTAATATTCATTGAGTTTGTAGCCACGTTTTTTTGCTATACCTCTTATATAAATATTAAACAGTTTTGAACCTGTAAAGTAGAGAAGAGCAGTTGCTCGTGATTTGTATTTTATGAATCTAATATCAATTCTTCTCACAACCATTTTCTCTGATACAGAGTTGCTATAACCACGGTATACTGTTTTTAAATCATCTAGTTTGTAGGTTATGTGGTCAGCTAAAAAGCCTTTATTTGATAAATACTTGATAATGTCGCCTAATTGAACCTTATTATCTTTTCTAAATATAAGAATATCGATATCATTTGAAATATCTTTCTTTCGACGGAAGGAACCACACATTTTAAATTTAATTTCTGTATCATAGTTCTTAAATAAGCTTTCTAGAAGTTTATTGGTTTTTTTCATCTCTTTTCTTGGAATATTTTCTTTAAATTGAATATCACCGCAGGCATACTTTAAGATTAAACTTAGTCTATGGTCAATTTTTTCAATGCCTTTTTCAACAGCTTGTTTTAATAATGATAAACTAGTTATACCTCGTTCAATTAATTCATTTGCAGTTTTTATTCCTACTTGCTCTTGAAAATGTTTATATTCATCTGAAGTATTTAATTCACTTAAATATCCTGTCTGAAGGATTTCGCTAACCCTTCGTAAGATTCCATCTCCTATTCCAGGTGTGTTATTTAATTGTTCTACTGAAATTATTTCTTCACGGAATGCTTTAAGAATAGTTATAGCATTTTCAATTGCGCGTATTCTGTACTTATTTTCTTTTTGTATTTTTAATTGTATAACCAAGTTTTTAAGATTTTCAATGATTTTTTCATTCATATAATAGTCAACATAAACTATCTAGAGCTTCCTTTAATCGAAAGATTTTACCAAGGAAATTTCTCTGGATGGAAACAAATATAATTGCTGAACCTAGTGCTGCTGCAAAATCAGATTCGCCCATTTGGTTTTTTACATATTTTTTATCAATTTTAAAAAGGAGCGGGATTGTTTTAGTATATCTTCTAACAGTAAAGGACACAACGGTAAGCAATACTAGTTGAAGAATTACTTCTACAAAAATAAAAAATAATGGTGTATTTAGGTCAAAGGGTGAAAATATTTTATCAATAAGATATCCAAGGATAAAACTCACAATAAAAAAAGTAGTAACGAATTGAGAAATATCTAGAATCTGATTTATAAAAGACTGTGGTGTCATTATTTCTAGCTTAGAATATAAATATGGATTATAAAAAAGTTTCTCTAGGTCTCTTTCTTATTGCATTAGCATATTATATAAGTATGGACAGGTTCCTGGCTTCTTTGTTATCAACAGTAGAAAGCGCCATTTGCAAAAAAAAGGGAACACGTTATATGTGTAATGTAGTTATTAGTTACTATGTCAATGGCTCATTATACACAAACAAACTTAATAATGTTACTCAAAAAACACCGTTGGAACAAGGTGATAAAATACCTGTATTCTATAACCCAATAGATCCGATGACTATTCAATATGGATATACTAAATTGATAGTTTCATCGATACTTTTAGCTACAGGTTGCTACATTATTTACCTTCAATTATGCCCAATATAATAGAAATATTATGATAAAAGTCTTCAAGACTGCCATTATTATTACACGTGTGTGATATACCAGTGAGATTGTCAATCCCACTTTCACTTATGTGATCATCACTAAAGCCTGTATTTCTCACTATCTTAATAATTACACCACCAGACTGTATAACTGCATCAACCTCATTTTGAAATCTACAGTCAGTGACCACCACATTCCTACTTTTATTCTCAACGTACCAATTCCTAAAATAATTCACCCAGAAATCAACATCAAATTGGTTTCTCATTACATCTGTTCCTATAAACTGGAACAACTGACGAGGTGATTTATTCCACCTTGGGTCAAGTGCTTCCTTTTCTTTTGGGTCACACAGTTGTTTATCAGTCAGTAGAAATAAAGTTCTACACGTTTCTTTAAGTGGCTCAGCATAAGCATAACTAATAAAATCTCGGTTTTCTTTTAAAAAATTAGCAAGTGTGTCTTTGCCTGAAGATTTCTTACCAACTAGACCAATAAGCATAATAACATTAAGGTTGTTACCTTTAAAGAATATTTTTCATTTTTTAATAATATTAATAATATTATTATGATATCAAAAAAATCAATAGTATTATTCATATTTTTCGTATTACTAGTTAAAAAGCAATGGAAAATCATCCTTATTTTAGTATTTGCTTATTACTTTTTACAGTTTGAGCAGAGTGAACCATACACAACCATTGATAAACACATTGAACAAGTTAACCGAGCTATAGATGAAGAAGAATTATATTATTTAGAAAAATACCAAAAATTAGAGAGTTTGAAGGACGAATATCCGCTGAGGAAAATTAGAATGGAACAAGTAAAGGTGATAAATCAAATGTTATACAATGTTCCGTTATCGAGAGAACAAGAGGCAAAGTGGAACCAAATTAAACTAACCTTAATGGAAATTTAAATATAGACACCATTATGGAAACGTGTCCTAATCTTATCACCGTTTTTTTTAATGTATATAGCAATATCAAAATTTACCACTGGCAAACTACAAGATATTCAAGACATAAGACAACAGATGACTTTTTAGAAAAACTCCTTGAGATAACAGATAAATTCATTGAAGTATATATTGGTCGCTATGGAAGACCTAATTTTAGTAATGATTCTTTTATTAGAATAACAAATGTAAGTGATGATAGAGCAGAAGAAATCTTAGTCAAGTTTAGAGAATATCTAGAAACTTTTCATATTAAGGATAGTGACTTACTCACATTGCGAGACGAATTACTCTTGTGTGTAAACCAGACACTGTATCTAATGACACTTAATTAAGGAGTAATAATTCATGACTTAATGATGTGATTAGCTCTGAGAACATTAAAATCATATCACTTAAGCATCCTTAACTTAAGAAATGTATCCGTTAGTTTTTGCTATACGGCTATCTGCTAACAAAAATAATGTTCATAATAATGGTGTTTGTTCTAGACTTAATTTAAGTAACTAAATTTATTTTTGGGGTCATCCCCCAAAATAAAAAAAATGAAACTCACAACTTTTATTTTTATAAAAACTACTTTATGGAATATATCAATAATAGAATCGAAAATGAGGTGTGCGATGATACCATTAAAAGGTTAGATGATACCTATTTAATGCCTGAATACAGAGAGTGTAAATCTGTAAAATGTGAAATTAAAAAATTAGAAGAAATTCTGGAAAAATATCATATTGAAACACACACTAAAAATTCAATTATAAATGATTATATATTTCAATTAATACCGCCTGGAACAAAAGGAGTAATAAGAGGAAACAAGTTTAATAGTATTGTCAAACAAACAATTATGGATTTACAGCTGGATACTAAACGATTTGATGTTTGTTTTGAAAAACAATGCGAGTTGAGTATTACATCAGAAATACCTGATTGGTACATTTTAGAAAAAAACACTAGTAGAGTAATTATTGGAATGAACCAATTAGACTTATGGAGTGGTGGTCAGCAACTAAATAGAGGATACAAGTATATTATTAATAATTTACTTAATACAGATAAAACTAAACTTCTGTGTGTTGTGTGTAATAAAGTTAAAATAAGTAATACAAAAAATAAGATATATAAATTATTTGACGTCGGTTTTTCTAATAATACACTTTGCTATCTTAAGAACCTACCACGAATTATTAAACTATTTTTTAGTTGAGTAATCTTTCAAATTCACTTATCAACTCTTGTTTAGAGATCGATTTCGGTCCAACTGTATTATTGTGAGAAAAATACACATTTTTCAGCAAGTCCAGATTTTCATCTATTGTCTTATCATTTGTAAATTTAATGAAATAGTGTGACTGGTAACTTTTGTTTACATCTTTTGAAATGGTTCCAGCATTAATCCCTACACGACGAAAAGAAATGTCTGGTTGGTCTTCTTTCTTAACAAATGTAAATTGCGTTGGTTTCTTAGCAACAGTGTCCTTTCTTAATTCATCACTGTATTTCCATATTTGGAAAACACAAGGAACATCGCATTCTATATTATTTACAAAAAAGGAATTTTCTGGTAAGTCGGTTTCACAGACAAGATGAAAATTCCGAGTAAAATACTTTTTCATACTATCTTTTTTGAAGCTTTTAGGAAGAATAAAAGAGATACTTTTAGCAAAACTACAAGATTTCTTGATAAATTTAATCGCAAGTGATGAGTTGTGTCCAAACGGTGGATTTCCTATAATGTGGATATTTTCATATTTCATATTACAATCCAATTCAAGAAAGTCTTGTTTTGTAATTTGACTGTTTTCTGGTTCTATGTCAAAAAACAACCAGTGATCTGATAATTTCTTGATTTCTTCAATGAAAGAACCATTACCAGCACTTGGTTCAATAACTAAGTTGTCTTTTGCGATGGACAAATGAGCTTTTATTAATTCAATACAATCGCCAACAATAACAGGCTTAGTATAAAACTTATCAATGGTATTTCTTTTTAGTCCTTTGTCTTGTTGGGATTTCATTATGGAAATAATCTTTTAATTTCTATATAATTATAATTCAAGATTTTTGCACTTTGGCAACCCAGTGGATAGTCCTACCGTGTTTATCTTTTGTTTTTGTGACTTTATTATTGTGCGGGTCAGTTGCGTTACCATATACTATAAAATTAAAATTAAATTTATCGCCTTTAGAACCTTCTTGAATGTCAAGTAATACACTAATAGGCTTATTTTTAGTATTTTTATAAAGAAATATCAAGTTTTATGTAACGGTGTAAAAAGACAAAAACTTTTTTCTTGAGTATAGATATATGTCCAGAAGTAAACCTTTTACAGATTATGACCCAAACGATAGAGATAGTGCGGAAAAAAGATGTAAACTATTAAGAGAAAATCAAGAAAAAATAATTGCGGGAATTAAGAAGAACCTAGATATGACCAAATTTAAATTTCAATACACGACAAATGAGGATAATTTTTTTTATATTGATTTTTTAGTTAGTGGCTCAAGCATTTTAACTATGAGTTGTGTGGGTAGTACAGTTTCAGTTGAACTGAAACATAATAGTTCGCTCCTTAGTATTAGAGTTGATGTACAAGTTAATGAAAAAGATGAACCATTGAAATTTGATTTTAATACTGAAGATGGAACAGATGACCAGAAACAAATATTACGTGCCCTTAAAAAAGTTTTAAATGATGTTCTTATCCCACTAATGAAGAAAACAAAACCTGTCACTAAAACTTCAAGTTTAGGTTTAAATGAACAAAGACCTGTTTTCTTTTTTGGAAGAAGGGTGTATCCTGGTGTATCACCTTACAGAAGGGAACTGTCTCCTGTTAGAATAATATCTGGTGTATCACCTTACAGAAGAGAACTGTCTCCTGTTAGAATAATCCCATCTTACATTAGATATCCGTATTATCCTGTAAGTTATCGACCACTTAATTTCTTCTATAGGCGATACTAAGGTTTCTCAATATCTATGACTATAGGTGCGTGATCACTAACTTGTGAAAATATCTTATATATTCCTAAAATCTTGTATTCAAAATCCTTGTTAACGAGTATCCAATCTGTTCTACTCCCACCTTGGTAGCTAGTGATCATTCTTTCTTTTGCTTTATCTGGTATTGATACACCTTTACTTTCGAGGTTAGCTTTATGCTTATCATCTGTAATTATGTAACCATTTGGTTCCGCGTGACCTTTTAATTCTGTATAATCACAATTAAAGTCTCCTAAAATAATAATGTTAGATGTTCTTACGTATGGACTCAAGTATCCAAAAACTCGATTTATTTCTATTTGTCGTTGTTGAAAACTGCTTAATTCAAGATGTAGTGATACAACTATAAAGTTAGGTTTTTTTCCTCTAGCATCTTTAAGTGCTAAATTATACATTGTCATACATCTGTTCCTGCTCAAGGAATGTGAAGTTTGACTTTTATATTTAAGATTACTGGTTATACTATCATAAGTTTTATTCAAAAGAATACCATTTTGTAATCCACTTGATTTACACAAGGTGTAATAAGAATAAGTTGCCCTTAAATGTGGATAAAGAAGTGTTAGGAATTCTCGTGGTAATTCTTGTAAACATAAAATATCCGGTTTATGTGTGCTTGTAATATTTTGAAAACCAGCTAAAATATTATTACCGAGTTCTAAATTACTGTATGTATTCACAGAACGTTCACCCTTATAAACTCCAAAACCAAATACGTTATATACCATTAATCTTAATTTATTAGGGAAAAATCGTAACATTCTCAATTCATCCTGATTTAACTCATTGGTTTGTGTAAGTGTTTCGTTTACTCGTCTTGTTAATGTATCTTTTCTTTGTTTTTGAATACCAACACTGTCTTGAACTTGTAAAGGTTGGTAAGGTAATTCAAGTTTATCTCTATTTGGGTCTATATAGTAAACACAAGGTAAGTCTTTATCCGACTGAATTTGTTCATACGTTCCATCATCGTTAAGACGAAGATATGAATGAGGTTTCTCTCTTCTCTCTCTTGTCATTATATAACTCGCTGGCTGATTACTACCTGTTGATATATCACTTGATACAGATAATATAGGTTTTTCAACTGTTAAATGGTCTTGATATCTCAAGTATTTTTTCATATTATATAGAAGAAAATATTCTCAATAGTATGACATATATAGGAATTATTGGTAAACCTTTACCTACAACAGGAGAACAGAAAGCAAGACCCAATTTTTTCTTAAAAAATATTGATAAGATAACACAACAATTAGAATACGAGTTAAACAACGGTTCTCCGATCAAAGTGTTCAAAGTCGAACGCAGAGACACGAATATTACTGTTAAATATAGTGATGGAAAAATATCTATGATACTACACATTGAATATAATCTTATATCTTTAAAATTATTCGATGAAACAGAAAAAGAATGTGGAATAACTTACCGTGTAGATTTTAATGAAAAAGATATTCCCATCGGAATATTAGGGACCATAACAAATGAAGAATGCCACAGTCAGGGACATCACACGTTTAAATTAGTGAAGGAAGTCTTAACTAAAGTCCTTATGCAAACAAATGCACAAACATTTTTATCGGAGGGTTCAAGCGATATTAGTAACAGATGTGTTATTCTCAGAGCACGACAAAAAGAAATAGAAAAAGAACTCGCCTTGGAGATAACTTCTTTAAAAACAAGAAGATTGTTAAAACCGTTTGTCCAATTTGAAATTGATGTAAAAAATAGCGATACCAATAAAAATCATTTTTACATTACCTTTTTTAATAACATAAGAAGTAATCAAATCTTACATTTTTCGTGTCACGGACTGAACAAAGGTGATGGTTTAAGTGCTGTCCACATAGTTAGTGTAGCCACTAATACAGGTGCAGATCTTATTATAAATATGAAGGAACAAACATTTAGCTACAATATCAGAGGTCTTAGTGTTACACATCCTGGTACCAGTTTTAATTCTGAAGAAAAAATAATTATAGATACAATAATTAAAGTTTTTAACAAAGTTTTGTTTAAGCCAGTACATCAAAGACCTGTTGAATTATTTCCAAAACGTGTGAAATTTTTAGAAAAAGATGTCCTACCACCAGTGCGACGAGTAGTATCACCACCAGTGCGACGAGTAGTATCACCACCATCGCGTATACTGCCACCGACACGAGTAGTAGGAGTAGTGCCATTACCAATGCGTGTAGTGCCGTCACCAATGCGTGTAGTGCCGTCACCAATGCGTGTAATGCCGTCACCAATGCGTGTAGTGCCGTCGCCAATGCGAGGAA
>Ga0214921_10001992_pt1 | contig 34139 bp, 30 predicted proteins | sample LL1505_MetaG_FD_177992 | JGI IMG/M metagenome (GOLD analysis project Ga0214921, IMG submission 177992) | Freshwater microbial communities from Lake Lanier, Atlanta, Georgia, United States - LL-1505 | ecosystem: Environmental > Aquatic > Freshwater > Lake | place: USA: Georgia | collected... | reverse complement strand
AACTGCTTGTAAAATAAAAATATAATTTTTATCTTAAAATGCTTGTATGTTTTAAAAAAACTGCTTGTAAAATAAAAATATAATTTTTATCTTAAAATGCTTGTATGTTTTAAAAAAACTGCTTGTATGTTTTAAAAAAAACTGCTTGTAAAATAAAAATATAATTTTTATCTTAAAATGCTTGTATGTTTTAAAAAAACTGAAAAACTATATAAATAATAATAAGAATACATTTATAATGGATAAAAGAATATGTTTTTTATATACTGAAACAAATGGATTACACAAAACAAGTGATGATATAACCAAAAAAAATCTATTTAATTTTGCAAGACTTGTAGTATTAAATTATGAAATTGGTACAGTTAATAATGGAGAATATACAATTGAACAAAATATTAAACAAATAATTAAACCTAGATGTATGATTATTCCAGAAGAAACAATTCCTTTTCATGGAGTAAGTCAAGAGAAAGCTTTAGCTAAAGGAAAAGACCCGGATGAAGTATTAAATCTTTTTAAAACACATTTAAAAAATGTAGATATACTTGTTACTCATAGTGCTGATTTTCACTTGAAAACAATTTTAGCGGAATCATTAAAATATAATATTTCAATTGATTTTAATAAAATAATTATAGTTGATACTATTAGTTTTTATCATACATTTGGATTTCTTAAATTAAAAGATCTAGCTTTAAAACTAAAGATTAAAGAAATTCCAGAAAATAATAAAAATAATGTTGAGTTAATAAGGAATATCTTTTTTAAATTATATTCCAAGTTTCAAAAATCATTAATTTAAAAATGGTAAAAATTAAAATAAAAACTATATATCATAATATAAATTTAAAATGATTAATTATATTTATAAAAAATTGCTTGTATGTTTTTTATAAAAAATTGCTTGTATGATTTTTATAAAAAATTGCTTGTATGATTTTTATAAAAAATTGCTTGTATGTTTTCTATAAGAAAACTGCTTGTATGTTTTCTATAAGAAAACTGCTTGTATGTTTTCTATAAGAAAACTGCTTGTATGTTTTCTATAAGAAAACTGCTTGTATGTTTTCTATAAGAAAACTGCTTGTATGTTTTTTATAAAAAAATTGATTTAAAATTGATTTTCATTAAATATTATATATTTAATGAAAATAACCATAGAAGTTAATCCAGATGAATATCCAATGTTAAATAATTTTAATAAAGAAACTAGAGATAGTATTATAAAAGAAATATTTAAAACAGGATATAATATTCATTTTCCATCATTAAATAAAATAGAAGAAAATAATCAATATCATGAGTTATTATCTAAAATTAATAATTCAGAAATAAGTAATAAATTATCTAGTTTAGAAACAAGTCTATCAAAATTAATTGGAATATCTTCAAATTCATCTAAAAAAGGAGAAATGGCTGAAATATTATTAGAAAATATAGTTAATGATAGATATGGTGATATTAAGTATGAATCAAAAAGTCAAACACCTCATTCAGGAGATGCATGGTTATATCTACCAGATAATAAAATTATTATGTTAGAAAGTAAAAATTATACATCGTCTGTTAATAAAGATGAAGTAATTAAACTACAATCTGATATGATAACACATAATATTACTTGGGGTATTCTAGTTAGTTTTAATTCTATGATTCAAGGATTTAAAGAATTAGATTTTCATACATTTCTACATAATAATCAAACATATTCAGTAATTATGATATCAAATTTATCAAGTGATTATCATAAACTAGATTTAGGATTACAAATTATTAGGAAACTAATTTTAAAGTTTGATAATTTAGTTAACTTCCCATGGATTATATCTGATATAACACAGACTTTAAATGAATTAAATGAAATTGTAAAAAAAAATTATTCATTAAGAGATTCATATTATTCAATGGAAAAAGAAATTCAAAAAGTTTTATCAAATTATCATGTATTTCTTAGAGATTATCAATATGATTTAGAATTAAAAATTAATGAAATTATTAATAAAATTAAAGTAACTACAAATGAATCTATAGAAATTAAAAAAGAAACTAATTATCAAGAAATTATTGATAAATATCAAAATAAAAAAATATTACCTTTAATAGTTAGATTGATAGATCTATGTAAAACTAAATCATTAGTAATAATTTGTAATGATGATGTTTGGGATATTAAATTAAAAGAAGAAATATTTGCTTCAGTAAAAATTCAAGTTAAAAAGATTATAATAAATGTTAATGATATAAGTTTAACATTTAATATTGGAAATGATAAAGAAATAAAACAGAATTTTGAAATAATTAAATTATTAATGAATTAATTTAATATTATTTTATTTATAAAATATTGAAATTATTAATAATTAAAATTAGAAAATTTTATTATTAATGTGTAAATTTATAGTTAATATTATAAATATTTCTTGTATTATTTTTTTTTGTTGTATTGTATCTTGGGAATGTTCAGTAGTATCATATTATCAAAATAAAGATATTATATTAACAACTGAGAATGAAAAGTATAATTTTATTTTTATGGCATCTATTATGAATATATTTAATATTTTATTCTTATTATTTTTATTTTTTAATAAGAAAATTAATTTTATATATTTTACATTTCTATTAATTTTAAATTTACTTATTGGATTATGGAATTGTACAATATATAATACCATAAAATTTAATAATGATTTTAATAATATAATTATAATTGAATTTAATCTATTTTTAATTAAATTAATAATATTATTTATTGGACTTATATATACATTAGTTTCATATATAATTTTTAAAAATGATAATGTATATGAAGAATATGAAGAAAATCTAATAATTAATTAGATACAAATTTTATTTAAACAATATATAAAAATGTAAAAAATAAATTATATAAAGTTTTATTTTCTATATAAATTAATGACTCAAAATAAAAATATAGCAATTGGAATTGATCTTGGAACAACCTATAGCTGTGTAGCTGTATATCAAAATGGAAAAGTAGAAATTATTGGTAATGATCAAGGTGATCGTACAACTCCATCTTATGTAAGCTTTAATGAAAATGAACGCATTATTGGTATTGCTGCTAAAAATGCCCTAACTTCTAATCCTACTAACACTGTATATGATGCTAAACGTATGATTGGAAGAGAATTTACTGATTCAAAACTTCAAGAAGACATGAAGCATTTTTCATTTAGTGTAGTAAATAGACAAGCAAAACCAAAAATTGCAGTAACATTTAAAAATGAACCTAAAGAATTTACACCTGAAGAAATTTCTGCAATGATACTTACTAAAATGAAAGAAACTGCTGAAACGTATCTTGGACAAGAAGTAAAAAGTGCTGTAATCACGGTTCCAGCATATTTTAATGATTCTCAACGTCAAGCAACTAAAGATGCAGGTATGATTGCTGGACTTAATGTACTAAGAATCATTAATGAACCAACTGCAGCAGCAATTGCATATGGTTTAGATAAAATGGCTGATAAGGCAAAAAATGTACTTATTTTTGATTTTGGAGGAGGTACTCATGATGTATCTCTATTATCTATTGAAGATGGTGTATTTGAGGTTAAAGCAACTGCAGGAGATACTCATCTTGGTGGAGAAGATATTGATTCAAGATTAGTAAACTATGTAGTAGAGGAATTTAAGCGCAAAAACAAAGTAGATCTTTCTGATAATAAGAAAGCTATTCGTAGAATTAGAACAGCTGCAGAAAAAGCGAAGAGGTCTCTCTCTGGTAATACACAAACAGTAATTGAGATTGATTCTGTACATGAAGGTATAGATCTTTCTGTAGTATTAACACGTGCTAAATTTGATAATATTTGCTCGGATATATTTCAAAAAACACTTGAACCAGTTGAAAAAGTACTGAAAGATGCAAAAGTGGGAAAAAGTGATGTAGATGAAGTAGTACTTGTTGGAGGTTCTACTCGTATTCCAAAAGTACAAGAACTTCTTACAAACTTTTTTGGTGGTAAAGAATTATGTCGTAGTATTAATCCAGATGAAGCTATTGCATATGGTGCAGCAGTACAAGCTGCTATTTTATCTGGAGCAAGTGATGAAAAACTCGATTCACTTGTACTACTTGATGTAACTCCACTTTCATTGGGTGTTGAAACAGCAGGAGGTGTAATGACTGTACTTATTCCAAGAGGTTCCACTCTACCAGTAAAGAAATCTCAAACTTTCTCTACTGCAGTAGATAATCAACCAGGTGTTACAATTCAAGTATTTGAAGGTGAACGCCAGATGACAACACATAATAATAAACTCGGTGAATTTCATCTTAAAGGTATTCCTCCAATGGCAAGAGGAACACCTCAAATTGAGATTACATATGATGTAGATACAAATGGTATTCTTCAAGTATCTGCAGTTGAAAAATCAACTGGTAAAGCTGAGAAGATTACCATTACAAATGAATCAAGTCGTTTAAGTAAAGAAGAGATTGAAAGAATGGTTAAAGAAGCAGAGAAATATAAGTCTGAAGATGATATTGTTAGACAACGTGTTGAAGCAAAAAATAAACTTGAAAATTATTGCTACAATACTAAATCAACTGTTCTAGGTGAAGAGAAAATGAAAACAGCATTAGGAGATGATTTTGCAACAGTAGAAACTACAATTAATTCTACTCTAAAATGGCTTGATGAAAATAGTAATGCTTCATGTGAAGAGTATGAGGCTAAACAAAAAGAAGTTGAAGGTATTTTAATGCCACTAGTACAGAAAGCTTATCAAAGTAATATGCCTGCAGGGGGAATGCCAGGTGGTATGCCAGAAGGGTTTCCAGGAGGTTTTCCAGGAGGAATGCCAGGTGGTATGCCAGAAGGTTTTCCAGGAGGTTTTCCAGGAGGAATGCCAGGAGGAATGCCAAGTGAAACAAGTGTAGATGAAACTGAAGTAGATTAATTAAATATATTAAATTTAATAAATTATTTATTATTTGATAAATCAAATAATAAATAAACTTAAATTGGAAAACATGAAGGTCCTCCATTAAAAATAATACGACGACATTTCAACCATTTTTTTTTACTTATATCATAATAGGAAAATAAATTATCATATTCAGGTGTTGTTTCTTCAGGAAATTCAACATCAAATTTAGGTGGTAAAATTTTAAATTTATTTGTACCAAATTCAGATGATAAAATTATTACTTCAATTATATTAAGAGTCATATGTTCATTATAATGTATCCACCATGGTAACATATCAGAAACATTCATTATTAGATTAATAGATACATTAGGTAATAATTTAATCATAGGAGGCCTTTCTTTTCTTAATTTTTTAATCATCATATCCTTCCATCTTGTAACCCAATAATAAGGTGATGTTATATCTTCTTTTAAACATAAAACTACTTCATGTGGTTGATATATTTCTTTATAATCAGTTTTTAAAAGTTCAATAACAGGACTTGTAGGATCATTATTTCTAATAAATTCAATCAAAATAATCCTAGATTCAATATTATTAATTATTTTAAATAATTTTTGATTTACAAAAGCAAATCGTATTCTCCAATCTTTCATTTCTTCGTCATATTTTTCAAGTTTTTCTTTATATTTTTTAATTCTTCTTAAATATTTAGAATATTCATGATTTAATTTTTCTTTAGGTTTTTTTGGATAATTTATATTACTTATATTAATTTTAACATATTTTTTAAAATCAATTTCACCTAATGAAGGATTTAATAAATTTTCATATAATTTTTTGTATATATATTCTTCAATTTCTTTTATGGGTAAATCACCTTTATAAGGAATACCTTTTACAAATCCATCATCATTTACACCAATATAAAAACGACTATTAATATTTGAATTAAAACTAGCACATGCATTTACTGTTAAATACATTTCAATATATTTCTCAATATTTTTAATAACTATTTCATTAAAGTTAAATTCATTACTATAACAATAATCATCTGCTATTTTTTTATCAATTTTTAACCCAGCAGGATGAAAAGTGAATTCTTTATATTCTTTTTTTAGTGTTTCTCTTCCTAAATATTGATGATATTTAAAATGTTTTGCCATATTTATTTTTAATATTATATTTTTATATCACTATTTATTATATTTTCAATTTTTTATTAAGAATACAAATAAAACTTTTAATAAATATTTTATTAAAAATAATTTAAAAATAAATATTTTCTAGGATTAAATATATCTATATGTTTGATTTAAATAATAATAACATTTCTACAGTCCTATTACTAATTATATTAGGACTATCAATATGGTATTTAACTAAACCTAATAATGAAAAATTCACAAATAATAATAAAATATTAGGTCAGCCAATAGATGATAAACAACAAATTCTACAAGAAGTAAATGTACAACAAGTACCACAATTACCACAAATACCACAATTACAACAATTATCACAAGTACCGCAATTATTACAAGCATCACAAGTACCGCAATTATTACAAGTACAACAAGTACCACAAGTACAACAAGTACCACAAGTACAACAAGCACCACAAGCACCACAAGCACCACAAGTACCACAAGTAACTCAAGATACTCCAGTAAAAATTAATAGTTTTGAAGGTTATGATAATGATAATTATACAGATGGTGCTGATATTGATTCTGCATTCCTTCCTCCTGTTGCTAAAACTAATACCGTAATTAGTGCTGTAGATATTAATAAACAAAATATACAAAATTATGATGCAAAAGATTTCTTACCAAAAGAAATAAATGATCAATGGTTTGATACTGATTTTTCTCAAGCTAAAAACAACATTAATGATGATAAATTAATTAATACTGAAAGATATGTTATTGGAATAAATACTGTAGGTCAATCTCTAAAAAATGCATCATATGATATTCGTGGTACAATTGCAAATCCAAAATTTTCAGTTTCTCCATGGAATAATTCAACTTATGAACCTGATTATAATATTAAACCATTATGTTAATTTATTTTATTTAAAAGAAAAATTTCTTAGTATTATTAATAATGTCTGAAACAGAGAAAAAAACAGTTTCTCCAGAATTTGTAAATACAGTTAAGAAATATTTAGAAATTGATGATAAATTAAAAGAAATACGTGAAACAATTAAGAAATTAACTTCTGATAAAAAAGATAAAGAAGATTTTATTTTAAATTATTTACAATCAATTGAAGAATCTGTAATAGATGTTCGTGATGGTAAATTAAGAAGAAATATTTCAAAAACTCAAGCGCCTCTTAAAAAAGAACATATTCACAAAACGTTGACTGACATTGTAGGTGACTCATTGAAAGCACAAGCAATGACTGATCAAATCATTAAATCTAGACCAACTGTAGAACGCGTAACTTTAAGAAGAACAAAAAATAAAGTTGCACAAGAAGTTCCAGTTGATTCTTAAAATAAAATTTTATGTTTTTTAGTTAAAATTATTTTTTAACTAAAAAATTTTATAATTATATTAAATACATGATTATGTAATGAATAGGCATAACTAGGACACAAATATTAAAAATATTTTTTAAAGTATGATTTAGAATATTGAATTATTTTAGATAATTATTAGTATTTTTATAATATTTTCTAAATTATATTATATTATGGATTCAAATCATTATAAATATTTAAAATACAAAATAAAATATTTAAAACTAAAATTAATGGTAGGTGGACAATTAATTTGTGATTGTTCTCTTAAAGATGAATCAGGTGTAAAAATAACTGATAAAAAATGTGAATGTAGAATTACAGATGATCCAAATTTTTTAACTATAAAGGGTAGGAAAAATTATTTTAAAATAGAATCACAAATTAAAAAATTAGAAATTGATCTTAGTGAAATAATTCAGAAAGATAAAAAAGAAAAAGATAAAGAAGAAGCATTGAAAGAAAAAGAATTAAAGAAGAAAGAAGAAAAAGAAGCAAAAGAAGCTAGGAAAAAGAAATAATTTTAATCATTTATATAAATAAAAAAATATGTAGTGTTATATAATATGTATAATAATTTATTAATAATAATAATTTTAATATTCATATTAACTGTTATATATTATAATTCAATTAATAATAATATTTTAGTTAATAATCATGAATTTAATATATTAAACTTTAATAATTTAAAAGAGTTCATATATTTATTAAATGATAAAAATAATAATAAGTTAATAAATTATAAATCTAGAATTCCTACTTATTTAAATATAAGAGATCATATACCTATTTCTAATAAATATAACATTATTAAAGAAAAAAATGATTATAGTGATTTTCATTTTGTAATATATTGGATTAATAATAATGAAGGTTCATTAATAATAAGAAGACTTGATGATTATAGTATAACAAAACCAATTAAATTAAAAATATATGATATTTATAATAAAAATTTTGATATGATAAATATAGATTCTACAGAAAATAATAGCATTTTTAAAAATATAAAATGTAATATTGATTTAATAAAAGTTGATACTAATACAAATCAGAAAATTCCTAAAATTATAATTCAAACTGATAAAAGTAATGATTGTGATTTAGCCAAATATAATTCTATCATGTCATTTATTGAATTAAATCCTGAATATGAATATATGTTTTTTGATGATGATGCATGTTATAATTTTATTAAACACAACTATGATGAAATAACATTAAATACCTATAATAAATTAAAACCAACTGCATACAAAGCAGATTTATTTAGAGTATGTGTTTTGTATAAACTTGGTGGTTGTTATTTTGATATTAAACAAATAAATAGAGTCCCTATAAGAGATTTTTTAGATAAAGATAAAGATTTGTTATTATGTAAAGATGCACAACCAACTGCCCTATATAATGCATTCATGATATGTGTTCCTAATAATTTAGTTATTAAAAAAGTAATTGATTCAATTATTGAAAATGTTAAAAATAAATATTATGGTACATGTTCATTATGTCCAACTGGACCTTGTTTATTATATAAAATTGATCCAAAAAATAATACTAATATTATAAATAAATTTAATCATATTGTTTACTCTAATTATAAAATTAGACATAAAGGACATATTTATAATAAAACAATAAATAAAATCATAATAAGTACAGCTTATAGAGGATACTATAAAAAAGACAATAAAAGTTATTATTCAAATTTGTGGTTTAAAAAAGATATTTATAATTAATTGATTTAAAAATAAAAAATTTGATTTAAAATTATGTTATAAAGCTTTTCTAATATATAACAATAGTAATGTCAATAAATCCAGAATTCTATAGTGAAGATATTAAAAAAATTCAAAAAATAGAGTTTAGCATTTTTAAGAATAAAGATGTGAAATTATATTCAGCTGTTAGCAATGATCCATTTGGAATTAATTTAGCAGAATCATATGAAGGTTTTGAACCTAAAAAAGGTGGGTTAGTCGATTTAAGATTAGGTACATGTGATATATATTTACCTTGTTCAACTTGTGGTCAAAATAATAATGATTGTCCAGGTCATTTTGGTCATACAGAATTAGCAAGCCCAGTTTTTCATATTGGTTTTTTACCACATTTAAAAAATATATTACAATGTATATGTTTAAAATGTTCTAATATTTTAGTAGAAAAATCAGATGTTCATTTTAAGAAAGCATTATTAAAAAAATCAGAACATCGATTCAAAGAAATTAAAGCTTTAACCAAAAGTGTAAATTATTGTTTCTCATGCGGTGTTCCAGTTCCAACTATTAAAAGAGAAATTAAAGATAGCGGTACTATTAAAATAATGATTGAACGAGATGTTAATAATGATGATATTAAAGAAACTGAAGAATCTCAATTTGGTGTTAGGAAAATTAAAGAATCTTTGTCACCTAGAGATTGTTATAATATTTTAAGAAATGTATCAGATAATGATTGTTATTTATTAGGATTTAATCCACAAGTCCAACGTCTTGAAGATTTAATAATTACTATTTTCCCTATTCCACCAACTATTATAAGACCAACTGCTAAAGTAGATTTTATGTCTTCTGCTACATTAGAAGATGGATTAACCAAAAAAATCTCAGATATTATTGTAACTAATAAAAGAGTACGTCAATTAATGGAAAAAGAAACAATTAGTAATGATATATCCTCTTTTAATCAAGATTTTTTCAATTTATTACAATATCATGTTGCAACTTATTTTGATAATGAATCTGTAAGTTTACCAAAAACTGAATTTAAAACAGGTGGAAGACTCATTAAATCTATTAGTGCAAGAATTAAAGGCAAGGCAGGTAGAGTTAGGAGTAATTTAATGGGTAAACGTGTTGATTTCAGTGCTAGATCTGTTATTACATCAGACCCATATATTGATATTGATCAAGTAGGTATTTCTAAAAAAATAGCTATGGAGTTAACTATTCCAGAAGAAGTAACACCATTTAATATTAAATATTTAACAAAATTAATTAAAAATGGCAAAGATACTTACCCTGGTGCAAATTTTGTATTAAGATTAAATTATAGAGATGGTAAACCAGATGTTCAAACTATTTACTTAAAATATCGTAAAAAAGATATTCGATTAAAATTTGGTGATATTGTTGAACGCCATAGTGTTGATGGAGATTATGTTTTATTCAATCGACAACCAACTTTACATAAACCTTCAATGATGGGACATAAAATTCAGGTTATTGATAATGATGAATTAAATACATTTAGAATGAATGTATCTGTATGTAAACCATATAATGCAGATTTTGATGGTGATGAAATGAATATTCACTTGGCTCAATCTGTTCAAGCTAGAAATGAATTAAAAAGAATTGCAAATGTTCAATTTCAAATTGTTGGAGTTAAGAATTCTAGTCCAATTATTGGGTGTCAACAAGATACCTTATCAGGAGCATATATGTTAACAGAACCAAATATTAAATTAATGGGATTTGAAATAGCTAATATTTTATGTAATACTACATCAGAAACTAAATTTAAGATAGATATGAATAAAGAATATTCTGGTCATGATATATTTTCACATATTATTCCAGAAGGAATTAATATTATTAAAAAAAATATTGAAATAGAAAACGGTAAATTAAAATCTGGTCATTTGGATGACTCATCATTAAGTTTTGCTAAAAATTCAATTATTCATTTTATTTGGGATAAATTTGGACCTAATAAAACTAGAAGATTTATTGATGATTCTCAAAGATTAGTTCTCAATTATTTATTAATCAGAGGACAAACAGTAGGTTTCAAAGATACTATTGTTTCGGAAGAAATGGGTAAAAAAATAGAACAAGTTATCTCAAATAGTATAATTGAATCAAAATATAATATAACCCAATTTGAAAATGATACTGAACAATTATCTTTAGAAACAATTGAAAGTAGTTTATCATCTGAATTGAATGCCGTTCAATCTAATATAGGTCAAATGTTAATGAATTATTTAGATATTAATAATTTCTTCTGGGCTGCAGCAAAATCTGGTGCAAAAGGTAAAACATCTAATGTTGCACAAGTATTAGGAGTCCTAGGACAAAATAATGCAGAGGGAACTAGAATTAAAAAGAAAATAGAACGCAGGTCTCTTATTTATTGGCATAAAGATGATGATACTCCTGAAGCACGTGGTTTTATAAAGAGATCATTTTTACAAGGTGTTCGCGGTTTTGAATTTTTCTACAATTCAATTGGATCACGTGAAGGTTTAATTGATACTGCTATTAAAACAGCACAAACAGGATATATTCAAAGACAATTAATTAAAGGTTTAGAAGATTTAACTATTCAATATGATGGTACAAATCGTAATTCAAGAGGTGTTATAATTCAAACAGTATATGGTGAAAATGGTATTAATCAAGCATCACAAACAGAATTACATTTTAATATTTTATCAATGAATAATAAAACTTTACTTGAAAAACTGGGATTAAGTGATCAACAAATTAAAGATTTATCAAAAGAAATTAAAATGTCTGTTAAAGAATTAAATGATTTTAATAAGAAACATCATGAAAAATTAAAAAAATTAAGAGATGAACTAAGACATATTCAAATGTGTGCTACAATTAATTTTAAAACTATGGAAGAAAAATTTGTTTCTCCTGTAAATTTATTTCGTATTACTCAAGATTATTCAAATAAAAGTAAGAAGAAATATGTTGAATTATCTCCAATAGAAGTTGAAAAAGCTATAGAATTCTTCTTAACTGATTATGATAATAGAATTATAACATCAATGAAACCAACAGATAAATATATGAAAGAGTCTGATAGGAATTTAAAATTTCTATTAGAAGTGGCACTAAATGAATATTTATCACCTAACAAATGTATATTTGAATATGGATTATCTAAAAAAGAATTTGTATCTATGATGAGTGAAATTAAAATGAATTTTATTAAATCATTAATTGAACCTGGTGAAATGGTTGGAATTATTGCAGCTCAATCAGTTGGAGAACCAACATCACAAATGACATTAAATACAAAACACTTTGCAGGAGTAGCTGGTAAAGGTAGTGCAAATATGGGAGTAAATCGTATTCAAGAATTATTACATTATTCTAAAAATATTAAGACACCACAAATGATGATATATTTCAAAGAACCTTGGTCAAAAGATAGAAATACACTTAATAAGATTGCAAGTTATTTCACACATTTATCAATTAGACAGTTATCATTAAATGCAGAAATATATTATGACTTGGGATTAAATGATGAAATAGCTAAAAAAATTAGACAAGATAATGTTTCAAATCCTTTCTTTGTTAATAATCAAAAAGCAGATATTAGTTCTTTACCATTTATATTTAGAATTAAACTAAATATAGAGAAAATGTTAGATAAGGAAACAACATTATTAGATATTAAAACTAAATTTATTAACTATTGGTATAAAAATTATACTAATATTAAAAATTTAAAGAAATCTGAAAAAGATATTGTTACTAGAATTTCACGTTGTGCTATTTTATCTAATAATAGTATTGATAAAGAACAAATCATTCATATTAGATTCTCTATGAGTGCATTCAATTATAATATGATTACTGATTTCTTAAAAATGGTTCTAGATGATATCACATTAAAAGGTATTGAAGGAATTCAAAGTATTGATATTTCACAAGAACTATTAATAAAATTCGATAATGAAACAGGTGATATTAAAAATGAGAAAGAATATGTTGTTTATACAGCAGGTATTAATTTTGAAAAGATCAGACAAGTTAAAGGAATTGATCTTACTAAAACAAGATGTAATGATATTGCTACTACTTTAAGATTATATGGTATCGAAGCAACCAGACAAATATTATTAAATGAATTATCTGCAACTTATACAGCAGGTGGATCAACTATTAATCAAAATCACTTATCAATCTTAATTGATCAAATGTGTTATTTAGGTGAAATTATTTCAATTGATAGACATGGATTATCTAAAATTGAAATGGACCCGATTGCACGAGCATCATTTGAAAGAACAATGGATCACTTTTTAAATGCAGCTATTTTTAATGAAAAAGATCATCTAAAATCAGTTAGTTCAAGAATTGCTGTAGGTCGTGTAATTAATGGAGGTACTGGATCATTTGATCTATTATTGGATACAAAGAAATTAGGTAATTCTGAATACACTGAAGATGAAACTGGTGGAAGAATTACATTTATACCATTAGAAGAAGAACCATTATTTGAAGATATTATTAAGAATGATTTAGGGAAATCAGAATTTTATATTCCATCTTAATATTTTATTTATAAATGGATAATTATATATTATTTTTTTAAATAATATATAATAATAAATTATTTATAAACAATCATCACTATTACATGTAATCATAATAATTTTTCAAAATAAGTCAAACATAACAAATAGATTATCTGTTATTATCATTATAAACAACAGCATTATTAATAGTAATTGTTTCATTTGGTTTTACTTGAATAGTGTTACATCAATTTGCCAATAATTTATAGTAATACTCATTTTACTATCATTTGCTATTTTCATAGCGATATTGTGTATTGTTGTAAATTATTTTAATTTTTTATTAAAAAACATATTATTAATAACAAACATGTTCCCCCAGATTAAATACTTTGATATATTTAACCTTCTAAAAATATATAATAAAACAGATAATGGGATTATATTTAAATTTTTATATTCATAATACCAAATAACATATACAAATAATAATTCAATAGAATAAATAATTAACCATGTATTTTTACTAATTAAATTTTTTCTAAGTAGTGTCATTCCAAATGCTGAAGTTTGAATTGCTGGTAATGTTGAAAAAATTAATATTTTTGATGGAAAAGGTTGAAATATTCCTGATGTTATAGCAGTTGCTCCTAGTTGACTAATACTAAAAAAAACTCCTCCAATTTTTTTAAAAAAATGTCTTTTATCAATATTATCATGTACTCCTCTTATAGTAGAAATACCAATTGTTCCATATTCATTAGTAACATAATCAGCACATAACATTGTAATAAATGTTATAATCTGACAATAATTTATAAATAGTATGCAAAAACAAGCTCTATATGCAAAAATTAAAGAATGTAATCTCATTTCTTTCCAAATAAACATAGATAATCTTGATTCTGGTTGTCTATGCTCTAAAACTTTAAATATAAAAGATGAAATATGTAAAAGAAAATGTGGTGCTAAAGTATAAATATTTAAATTTATTTCATTATATTTAAAATATAAATAATATTGATAACCATAGTTTAATAAACAAATTAAACCTAAACTTTTATGAATATTATAAGGATCTTCATGTGTGAATAATTTTTCTTTGATTTTATAAAACATTATTGATATAATAATTTATTCCTTTAAATTATTATATTTAATTATTTACTTGTACTTTTTATCATTTTTTGGTTCATCACAATTTTTATCAACATAATTTTCATTACATTTTGATAATAAAAAGATCATAAATGGAAATATTACTTCATCAGTATTTAATGATAATTATGGACAAACTATAACTATTCCTATAAATAATTCAACTATAAATTTGGTAAATACTACTAATACTAATTTAAATTTATTATTACCAATTAGTAATGGTTCATAACTACCAATTAATGCATCAATTATTATTGAAAGATTCTCATAAATATACTTATTAAATATTTTTTCATAAATAAATATTTAATAACTACTAATTTTAGTTATAATATCAAAAATATCTTTATTTTTAATACAATCATTGTTTGATACTAATAATTTAATATTATTATCAAAATCTTCACAATGTTTTACTATTTCATTTTGAAGGACAATATCAATATTTGGTATTTCAATATTTAATAATTTAGATTTAATTAAATTATATTGTTGAGTCATTCTTGATAATTCTTTTATTAATGGTTCTTTATATTTTAAATAATAATAAATATACTCTAAAATAAAATTACTATTTTTAGGTACTAAATAATATGAATTAGTATTTAATTTACCTTTATGTAAACTAACTTCACCTGCAGACAAACTATTTTTAATGATTGAAATATACATATTATTATTTTCTTCTTGTATTAAATTTACTATTTGTTCTAAAATAATCATATTATTATCTGGAATATTTTCTATAACAGATGTTTTTAATATATTATTCATAGTAATATTTTCATCATTACTTGCAATTAATTTATTACTTGTTAAAATATAATTATTAATTGTATTTTGTGTATTTAAAGATAAATTTAAAATATCAAAATTTTTTATTTTATTAATATCAATTTCATTATTATTACCTTTAATAAAGTTATCAATATTTTTAATTATTATACTTTTTAAATAATATTTGTAAGATAAATTAGAATTAATATCTTTTAATTGAATTAAATAACAATTAGAATAGTCATTTTGATCAGACACGATTTCTATTTTAATAAAATTATTTACATTATAATATTTATTTAAAATTATAACTACTTGATTACTAGTCCATAAACTAGTTTTTTTATATTCATCATAATCATGAAAATTAAATATATCATATACTTTAATATATTTATCAATTAAAATTGTATTTTTTGATTGATTTAAATAATCTTTATAATAAAAAGAATATTCATTATTAATATTTTCAATATTATACAAATTATTCTCTACAATTTTATCAATATTCTTTTTAATTTTAGAAACATTTATATTTACAGATTTACCATTATTATTAAAATAAAATATACAATTTTTCATGGTATTAGTTATTGATTTAAAATCTCTTTTAATATTATTATAATAAATATTTTGATCAATATGAACTATCTTTTGAATATTATAATTATTATAAATATATTTTCTAGTTTCAATAACTTGTTTTGAATTATTGTATAACATATTTTCAGGTATTATTAAAATTGCAGAACCATTTGGTTTTAAATATAATGATATTAATTGTAATAATAAACAAGATGAATTAGTCCCTCTTATTTTTAAATTTTTAATTTCATTACAACATTGTTTATAAATTATATTATGAATATCAGATGGGAAATCATAATAAATAATATCAAATAATGAATTATTTAATTTAATAGAATCAGATAATATATTTGTATTCACTATATTATTTATTTTAAAATTATTTTTAATAAAATTTTGAATTAAAATTATTTCATGAATGTATTCATTGGTTTGTATTCCAAATTTATTATTGGTTTTACAATTATCCAAAAATGAATTAATTTTAACATTACCATCTAATATACTTTGTGTTGAAGTAGGTTCTATTAATTTAATAATCCAATCATTTAATAATTGATTATTATAATATTTTATATGATCCTTAATATCTAACAAATTTTCATTAGTTAGATACCATTCAAAAATATCATTGATTAAATTATTATAATCTATTATATTTTTATAATTTGAATAAACAATTTTAATTATTTCAGATAATTCTTTTTCATTAATATTTATTTCTATATTAAAAATATTATAGTTTTCTTTAAAATTTTTTTGAATTTGATTAATATAATCAAATAAAATATCATTTTTATCAAATTCTTTTAATTTATGATTATTTATATTTTTAATAATAAAAGTATTAAATACTAATATTATGAAAATTGAATAATAAATAGACATAAATAAATTAACTCTATTTAAAAATCTAATTTTAAACATAATTTCATTAAGCATATTAATACTATATATATTATTTTTTTAAATAACTTGTATTTAATTTAAAACGTGTCTAAATTGAAAACGTAAGTTTTTTAAAAAAAGTATTTATTTAATTTCAAAATTACCTTTCTCAACTTCGGAAACAAAAAACTCTGCCCATGATCTAACTAATGTTGGTTTTGACTCTGTATAAAAAATATAATTCAAATTAAATGATACATAGAATTTTTTACCTAAAGCACTCTTAATAACTGCATACCATTGACCTTTCTTTTGATATATTTTTAATAATAAACCACCTGTTCTAATTTTCTTATCATATCGATTAATATACTTCATTGATCCTTTAAGTGTTAAAATTGAGAATAATTCAACTGAATCAATATAATCATAATCTTGTAATTCAAATGAATATTGTTTCATAAGATTATCAATTGGATCTATTATAATATTTTTATCTACATAATCATCTATACTTTTTAATCTTGGATTTAATGTTGATTTTATAATAGTTTTATCTATCATTAATAATAGTTATTTTTTATTTTTATATATAAATAAATAGTTCTATTTTTAAATTATAGGTTTAATTTCTTTTTTAATACTCTTTTAGGTTTTATTTGTTTAACTTGTTCAATTACTTGATTTTCACAATTTTCGATTTTATTTGCTTCATTATTTATAGTTTCTATTTCTTTTGTTGTTAATGATAAATAATTATTAATTTTTGTATCATTTATATCCTCAATATAATTAGAGATATTTTTAACAATTGATATAAATTCATGACTAATTGCAAAATTATTAAATTTTGTAGTTTTTATTAGAAACTTAAAAAAGTTTGAATTAATATATTTTATTAAATTAGTTCCTTCTAATTCATTATTTACTTCTATAAATAATACACTTTGTGTTCCCCCTAATATTCCATCATCATAAATTGGATATATATATCTTCCATTTGAAAACATTACTTTTTTAGTATTTTGATTTGGATGAATTTTAGATGAATAGTAATATGTTATACCTTTACTTGAAATTGTATTTAATAATTTATATTTATATTCTGTATTTTCTATTTTATTAACAAATTTTCGAGTTGTATCATGAGAACGTGGATTAATACATAATAATTTTTCTATATTTAAATTTGATATTTTGTTATGTATTGATAAACCATAATTTGGAATATATAACATTTGAGAAACATCTGTTTTATATTCTTCATTTTTCTCATCTATTATATGTGTTATTTTATTATTGTTATTATTACATAGTAAATAATAATCAACTCTTAATTTACAATGAAAAAAAGTTTCAGATACTTTTTCACTAAATATTTTCAAATATTTTAATTTATTAAAGATTAAATTATGTAATTCATGATTTGGTTTTCTCCAATTTGGAGGATGTACATATAATAATAATCCATCATCTATTAACATATTAATAGAACATTTTACAAATGAAGGCCATAATGTTTGTCCTTTTGCATTATTTAAACTAGTATCTGGATTATATGGAGGATTTCCTATAATAGCATTAAATTTATTTATTTTATAAACTTCAACTATATTCAATTTTAATGTATCTCCTACATATGAATTGAATGAATAAGATATTTCTTCTATTCCTGTTTTACTTTGAATTTCACATTTTAATATTTCTGTTGTTATAAATACATTCATAGGTGTTAAATCGGCAAAATACAAACATTTTGTAATTATAATTTTACATCTTTTATTTTCATCAGGATATAAATCTTGTAATCCAATATAAAATTTTTCAAATATTTTCATAACAAAATTTCCTTTACCGCAACATAATTCACCTACTTTTTTAGGTGTTTTCCAAAAATCTTCTGGAATTGTATTTAACATTTCTTCCACTAATAATATTGGTGTTGGTATTTCAGCATTTTTCTTTTTTTCATCAATAGAAGGAATAAAATGTTTAGCAATCAATTGATGTATTTTATTAGCAGGCGCTGTTCTATATATTTCACGAATATTATTTATGATTTCATTATTATTTTCCATAATTTTTATTATACTATTATATAAGTTTTTATTTAATATAATTTTTTTGTCTTTTAAAATTCCATTTACTATTTCTTTTGTTTTATTATGAAATAACATTTCTTTAAATTCTAATTGTATAAATGTTCTTGACAATAATGCTAATAATGGAAATAATATTCTTTTACATAATTCTTTTAAATTTTGTTTTTGTTTTTCTATTTTATCTTCTTCTACTTGTGTTAATTCATCTGTATCAGATTTATCATCATCTTTATCTTCAATATCATATTTAGTAATAGATCCTTTTGGACAATTTTGTTGTTCACCTTCTAAATCAGGATTAATTAAATATGATTCTAGTTGATTTGTTGTTTCATTCCAATTAAATTCCAAACCTATTTCATCATTATCTAAAATTATATCATCATCTACAACTGTAATATCATTTAATAAATTAGTATCATCTATATTATTTAAAATATTTTCAGCTTCTTTATTATAATATTCTGTAATTTCAAATGTTTTCACTTTTCCATTATTAATATCTGATGGATTAAATAAGAATATATTATGTTCATATAAATATTTTAAAATTTCTCCATTTGTTTTTGTTGTTTTAGTATTAGTTCTATGTTTATGTATAACATCATTTAGAAATAAATAAGTTCTTTGAATATTCATATCAACATTTATTCCAATAGTTTTATTTAATCCTTCTGTTAATGCTCTTGAATATCTTTGTCGTTGATTATCTAAATTATGTCCATCATCTAATGATATTGTAACATCGCAATCATGATAGGTAATACCAACACCACCTTTATTTCCTAATAATAATATACAACCTTTTTTATTATCAGTTTTTGATTTATCAATGATAGTTTTTATATAAATATTATATTCTTCTTTATAATCACTTGAATCATCAATTGAATTTGAATACTCAATATTATAATCATTCCATAATTTATTTTTTTCAATAAATTGTTTAAATGTAATTTGTAATTGTACAATATTATTATTTCCAGTATGTATTGGTAAATACATTAAAAATAATTTTGGATCACCTTTTTGTGAAATTCTTGATTTATATGTTGATTGAGTATCTTCTATTTTTTTTATAATCGTTGTTTTATTCATCTTATTATTAGATATAATACATTCAAAGAATGATTTTAATATTTCAGTCCCATCAGAAGATTTTTCCAATTCAAATTTATTTTCGTATTCATATTTTCCAGTTTTCTTATTTTTTATTTTGTCTAATGCAAAAATAGAACTACACGAATAACCATAATTTGTATTATTTTTAATATTATATTCTTTTATATCAGTAATAATATATTCTGGTATAAGATGTTTCATTAAAACTTGAGTTGGTGATTTTGAATAATCTTTATTTAATGTATCATCATTAAAACATTCAATAAATTCTTCACCATGACGATTTTTCATAATATCTAATATTTCTATTTTTTCATTTTCAGTTATTTCATCAGGTAATAATTGTTTCATATATCCTTCATCTTCAATATCCCACGAATATATATTTTTAATTTTATAAAATTTCTTTGTTTTATCTGATGTTCCAGATGCAAATATATTTATTTGAATATTATTACGAATATCATTAATATCAGCATTTAAAATATCTTTCTCAGTTTTCTTTGTAGATGAACCCATATGACACTCATCTATTACCATAACATCAAATTTTTTATTTTTTAACAATAACTTTTTTTCTTCTACATCTGTTTTTAGATATTGAACACTGCAAAATACAATTCCTTTAAATTCATTTTCTATATATTTAAAATTATCTTGTCCACTATATTTTATATCTTTAAAATCAATATATTTATCCAAGTCATCAGTGAAACTTTTTATAGTCGCAGGTACAGAAGTCATAATTAAAATTTTATTTATACCATTTTCTAATAAATACTTACATATATTTAATATTGTGATACTTTTTCCACTTCTTGGTTTATGAGAAAATAAATGTAAAGTATGTTCTTTCATTTTAATAAATTTCAAAAATGTCATTTTTTGATGTAATTTTAGTTTTAATCTATTTCTACCAGATAATAAATAATCTTTATTTATCATTTCAATAAAATCATCTAATTTATAATCTCTAAAGTTATTACAAAATAACTCTAGACCTTTAATAATATCATTCTCATCTAATAATAAGTTATCTTCAATAACTTTATCATGTAAGATTTTTTGATTTCCACCTTCATTTTTATAACTATGTGTTCTAACAATAGTTTTATCTTTCACAATTAAACCTATTTTATATTCTTTAATATCTTTTATTTTACTCATTTCACCATCTATTTCAGACACACTTGACATATTTGGCAAAAATTTATTTTTATATTTGATTGAAATTGGTATAATTATATTATCTTGTTTTATAGTAATATCTGTTGGATTATCTCCTTGTCTTATATTTATTTTTAACAAAGTATTTATATTTTTACAAACTTTTAATGATTGTAATTGTCCATTCAAAATATTAGTATAATTAATGTTTAAACATTTAGATATTAAAAGTATTATAGACAATGTTTCAAAAATAAATCCTTTTCTTTTATCATCATCTATTGTATTATTATCAGTCATTAAAATATTATATAATTCTTTGGTATCTAAAGTATTATTATTTAACATATTAAAAAGTATATCATTACGAATAGTTTGTTTAGTGAATTTAATTTGATTTGTCATTATATTAATTAAAATTTATTTTAATAATATTAATATCAATTTTTTATTAAATTTCTACTATAATATATATGACTAATATTAAAGAATTTATTGAAAAATGCGGTTATGATTTATCTGAAAATGAATACAAAGTACACAAGCTAGAAGAGCCTAATTTAAATAAAAAATATGGATCTATTAAAGTTTTATCAATTAAACTAAATAAACCTGAAGGTAATCCTTTAATTGTTATCCCAGGATATAGTCACAAATCTTTTTGTACAATGTTAAAAATAATATTAGAAGGTTTTATTAATATTAAAGATAAATATTCAGAATTATTGATGTTTCAGTGGTCTCCTGAAATTAAAGAAACTTCAGAAAAAATTATTCAAGATATTTATGATAAAGAAATTAAATATGAAATTAATGAAGCTTTTAGAATAGAATTATCTAAAATATTAGATAAAATATTAAGAAGTCCTGATATGAAATTAGATAAATTTGATTTAATGGGGAAAAGTGCTGGAGGTGGTGTTGCTGCATATATTGCAAAAATAAATGAAAATGTAAATAAATTAATTTTAATTTCACCAGGATCTATTAGTCATGGTGAAAATTTAAAAGATTTTAAAAAAAAAATTATTTTATCTTGGAATAAAGATGATCCAGTTATTTTAAAAGATGAAATTGATCAATATATAGAAAATTTTAAAAAGAATAATAATAAATATAAATATTATAGTTTTGAAAAAGGTGGTCATGAAATTAATTTAGATTTATTAGATAAATTATAAATTATTTTTTGTAATTTAAATATTTTCTAAATAATCCTTTCTTTTTTAACATCACTAATAACTTCTTCAATCCTTAATTTTTTATCTTCATCATCATTATTTATATATATAATAAACATAGACATCATTGAATCAAAATTAAAAGTACCTATTTCACTTTTTACAGCTAATAAATCTTCATATTCAGGCTCATCAACTTTTTTATATTTTAAATCTAATTTTAAACATAAAATAATTATTACAGATATAAAATTATCGAAATGTCTATTACCACCTTCTGTTTTTTTACTTTTATCTGTTGTTATTGATCTAAAATATTCATCTATAAGAGCAACTGTAGATATATAATTTGATTTGAATATTCTAAATTCAATATTATAAAATATTAATTAAAATTTCTTAAATTTAATTTATATAGATCAAATATAGTTTTTTCTGGAATTTAATTTATATCTGATTTTATAGTTTCTGTAGGATCTTTAGGTACTTCTGCTCCCATATATTATATTATAAATTTTATACTAAATATAATATGAAATAGACAAACTTTATTACTAAAAATCACATATAAAAATTGAAATTAATTATATTTTTGATAATTTATTATAAATTAAACATTTTACAAAATGGATCAAAAACCATTTACTAAAAGGTATGTATCATCAAAAGTTATATATACTATTGATTCTAAAGATTATAAAATAGAACATGTATATATTATAAAACATGAAATAGTTAAATTTAAATCTAGTGATTTATATATAAATTTAATGATTAATCATATTAAAGATAATATAATTAAAAATTGTAAAAATTTAAAATTAGTTAAAATTTTTATAGATGTATTTGATAAAAATAATATTATTCATAGATTTATGGTTAATGTATCAAATATTATTAAAGATTTACTAAAATTAAAAGGAGAACTTGATTTTAGTAAAACTATATTTATTTTTATTATTGATAATAATAAATTATTATTTTGTGGTAATTTAGATTTTTCACACCTTTGTTTTTGAAAATTATACTAGTCTTGATTTGTATATATATACAAATAGATATCTGCATTTTTTATAACAGTATTATTTTAGATTTTTCTGCATTTATTATTTAATAATAATTTATAAGGATTAAATTTATCTATAAAATATTTATCATATTCATTATTACATTCTAAAATTATTGTAAATGATCTTTCAAAATTTGGTTTTTTTAGGAAACTTAAAATAGTTTGTAAAAATGATTGTATAGTTATAATAGATTCTAATTTTTTCTTAGGTATAAGAGTAATATAAATATATTTATCTGTTTTATTTAAATGAAAATCTTCTAATATTTTATTATAATATATCATAATTAATTCTTCTAAATATTTTTCATGTGAATCAAAGTTGGCAGAATTTAAATCTATAGAGTTTACATAATAAATACATCCTATACGTTTATCTTTCTCAAAATCTATTCTATAAACTGTACCTACAGGATATTCAGTTTTATCATATATTTGTTTTTGTTTATTAATAATCCTATTAATTTCATCATCACCTGTATATTCAGAAGAATCATAAATTATAGTTCCTTCTACTTCAGTTGTTTTATTTATTATATGTGTTATTTTATTTTGAAATGGTAAATGATATTCTACAGCATCAATAACTAGTGCAAATTTTTTATTATTTAAAGGATCAAATTTATTATAAAAATCTAAATTTTTAATATTAGTTTTTGGGTTTGATTTATCTGGATAATTTAAAAAAATATTTACTTTATGACCTGTTTTATGATGTGTAGTAATATCTGGTTCTTTAACAGGTTCTATAGCTGGTTTAGACAATTTATAATTATTTTCATTTAATGCTAAAATTATAGTAAATGATCTTTTTGGATTTGTAATTTCATTAATAAAATCATGTACTGTTTTATATAAAACATCTTCTGTAATTTTAGTACCATTAAATATATTACCTGGAATAGGTGGTATATGTAAAAATTCTTGTGATTTATTATTATAGAAATCATTTAAAATAGATTTATAATATTCACACATAAGTGGAATTAACTGTGTCTCTGTGTGTATTTTATTTGTTACTAATCTTAAATCAATACCTTTAATATGATATGCGCAATCTACATCATTTTCAGTACCTGAAGTATCATCAATTCTACAGACTGTTCCAGCTGGATAAGTTTTAATAAGTTCGGGAATTTTATCAATAGTAACTTTTTGATTTAGCTCATTAATAATTTGAAAAACATTTTTCAAATTACTTACTTTATTAGGATTGAAAATTATTTTACCATTTTTATGTTCAAATACATTTCTATTTTTCCTATAAATTGCACCTGCAACTCCACCTCCTTCTGAAAGATCTTGATTACAACTATTAACTAATGCAAAATTACTTTTTATCTTCCTTACATTATATTTATTATAAAATGCAGCTTCACTAATATCTGTATAAAGTTCAGATTTTCTCATATAATTATCTTGTTCATAATAACAAAACTCAACTGTAATTTTAAATGTACCTCCTTTTTGTAAAGTTAAATATTTATTTTTATATTTTAAATATTTTTCTTTAAAACTATTATTCATATACTTAATATTATAATATTTATTTTATAATATTAAATAATAATTTATTCATCAAAAAATTATATATTTAATTTTAAAATGCTGATTTTATATTATTAATTTGTATAATTTTATCATATACATCTCTACAAGCTATTGCATGATGAAATAAACTTTTATTTCTATTATATATATTAGTTCCAAAAACAACATAATCATTAGGTATAAAACCATAATTAATTTTGCTTTTCAAGTTATTTATAATACTTTGATCGCCTAAGGGCATTTTTATTTTTTCAGTTGTATCAATTGTTTGTAATACTTCAACGAAAAAATTTATAATATTTGTAATATTATTATTATTCTTTATAATAAAAAAACCACTATTTACATCATTAGACGAATTTTCTCTCATGAAATGTATATCTTTACTTTCTTTTTGAATGTAGTTTTCTAAATTATACCACTCATTTATATTTTTTTTTATATAAATAATATCACAATCGGTAAAAATAAAATATTTTATATTATTTAAACTATCATTTTTTTTAAGAACATTAATGAGATGATTTATTTTATTTCTAACACAATGATACCACAAGTCTGTTTGAAATCCTGTATTTTTAAAAAGATTTGTGGTATCATCTGTCATATGGTTAATATTATTAACATTTATGTCATGTAATGATTCCAAACATAGATTTGCTAATTCGGAATAATTAGGAGTTGAATAACAAATAAATAAAGATTTATCAAGCATTATATATATGGTGATTTTAATTATAATAAATATAATTAAAATCAGGTATATTTTATAAATTAATTTAAAGTTTTTTTATAATCATTTTAATATTCTTAAGCAATATAGTCAATATTTTAAATTTTAGTAAAGATTAACACAATTAATATAAAAAAATTATATAATTAAATGTTTTTGTTTATAATCCATGTAATAAACTAATATAGATAAAAGTTTATTTATTATTTAAATTAATGTCATTAAAATATAGGTTATTAATTGCAAGACACGGTGAATCAATTTGGAATCATGATAGTAAATTTACTGGATGGACTAATATTCCTCTTAGTAAAAAAGGTGTTGCTGAAGCATATAGCATGAGCGAATCATTGATCAAACATAATTTATATCCTAATATTTTTTTCACTTCTACACTTGATAGAGCTATTGATACAGGTAATATCATTAAAAATAAAATAAATAAAGATTATCCATTACATACATCATGGAGATTAAATGAAAAACATTATGGTACATTAGAAGGAGTCCCTAGAAAATATATTAGAGATATTTATGGCGAAAAATTCACTCAAATGATGCGAAGTAATTATAACATGAAACCTCCAATAATTAAAGATCATGATTTTAAATATGAATACTCTAGTTACAAGAATTGTTATTTTGAGAAAATTAAAAATGGTGAATCTAAAGAAGATGTATTAACTAGATTCTTACCATATTATGAAAATGATATTCTTTATACTTTAACTCAAAATAAGTTTCCATTAATTGTATCTCATAAACATACAGTACGAGTATTAATGAAACATTTATTAAAAATGAATGAAGAAGAATTTGAAAAGTATGAACTACCAAATAAGAAAATATTAAATATTGAATTAGATGATAAATTTAATTATATTAATTGTCATGAGATAAACTATTAAATAATAAAGATTTTATAATATTATACCTCCAAAGAAACTACTTTTTATTCATGATATACTAATAGTTTAAAAACTAATATATTATTTTCCCATTCTTTAATTTTATAGTCCAAATATATAATATTAATTATGATGTTTCATACAACGATGTTTTATACTAATAGATGCTTCTTTAGGAACATGATGATCATCTACTTGTAATTGATTATTCAGTGTATTAGCATTGATAAATTCTTGTTCATATTTTTTTTCATATTTAGAAGGATCTAATCCTAAGATTATAGTGAATGATCGTTTAAGTGATGTTTTTTTAATAAAATCTAAAACAGACTCAATTAATGCTTCCTCTGTTATATTTGACCCTCAATAAGTCATACCTGGAATTGGTGGCATATAAATAAATTGTTCATTACCTAAATTATTAAAATCAATTAATATTTGTTTATAATATTCCATAGTTAATGGTTTTATTGTATTTTCTGTTTCTTTATTTCCGTATACAGAAACTCCTTTAATATGATAAACTGTACTAACTCTTGATTTTAAAACATCACATTTGCTTTTAAAAACTGATCCTGCTAAATAGGATTTTCCTTTAAAAGGAATCATTTGATTACCATTAATAAAGGACTCTAGGTTTTTTACTTGATTAAAGTCACTGGAATTAAATAATATATTTATTTTTCCTTCATCAAAAAAATTAAATTTAAATAATGTAGATAAATCAGTAATAGCTCTATTAGTTCCTCCTTGTCCACTTGCAAAATTATTATTTGCACCATTTAGTAAAGCAAATTTTTCATTTTCAGTTTTATCAAAATTATCATAAAATAAAATATTGCCAATATCAGTATTTAAATATCCTTTTTTATGATTAGAATATTTAATTGTAACTTTATGTTTACCACCTTTTTGAATAGTTAAATATTTAATTTTATATTTTAAATATTTTTCTTTAAAATTATTATTCATATATATAGATTTATAAAATAAATATTATTTTTTTTATAAATTTTTTAGGTATTTTATCGATTAATATTTTTTATATCATATGTTTTGTTATATTGAATATATAAAGGATGTAATTGATTTCTTTTAACAATTTATTTAAATAATTAAAAATATTCATAATTTTTTAAACTTGATCTGTTAATTAACAAAACTCTATTATAACATTATCTAAAACATTAAAAATATTTTAATTTCAAAAAATCTAAAATATTTTGAAAAAGTAAGGGTTGTCTACTAGTAGTTTAAAAGTTGATATTTCTTTACATATTTAATTAATATCACTAATCTTTGGATTACCTGCTAATTGATTTTTTAATTCATGATATTTATTTTTATATTTTAGGGAAAATATTTAAAAAGTAAAAACTATAATAAAGTAATGAAAATTTTAATTACTTTATTATCTTTATTTAGTGTTAATGCTCTTGATACTAAATTTAATCCAAGTATGAAACAAGCTTTCTTTTCAAATAAATTACAGATACCTATTATTCGTACAGCTACAGAACCATTGAAAGATATTGATATTTTTGATCCAAGTGTAGTTTCTAAAAATATTCAACCATCATTTATTAGAGAATCTGAACTTAAACATGCTAGACTTGCTATGGTAGTTGCTATTGCATTTCCAGTTATGGAGCAATTTTCTGATGTACTTGGTATTAATCAATTTCAAAATTTACCTGTTGATGTACAATTAGGTTTAACAGGAGTAATGTTTGTCAGTGAGTTTGCATCAATGTTAAAAGGTTGGGAAAATCCATCAGTTAAACTTTTTAGATTAAAAGAAAATTATCAACCAGGTGATTTAGGTTTTGGTGTTTGGAGTCCAGAAGATCCTAATATTGGTTCTCTAATGGATAAAGAACTAAATAATGGTCGTTTAGCAATGATTGGTATTCTAGGAATGATGGTTCAAGAACTAGTTACTCATCGACAATTATTTTAACTTTTAAATTTTTCATTGTATCATACAATAATCGTCTTTCATGAATATTAGATTTAATAAATTCAAATAATGGTTCTTTTATTTTTTTACTAATAATAATATCTTTTAAAATTATATCAATCAATAATTCTAATTTTTGATTAATATATGAATGATTTAAACATTCCTCATCATAATCAATATTATAAATAGTTGCAATTAATCCAATTTTATATAATTGATATTTATCAAGATCAAAGTCTATTTTTTGAATTATTTGACTATAATAAAAACATATAGGATATATAAAAATATCAATTCTATTATTTAAAATATTATTATATAAGTTAGATTCATTCATTTTAGATAATTCTAAAAATTTTTCTTGAATAAAATTTCCTTTATCATCTAATTTAATTAAATCTTTATGAAGATTAATTCTACATCCAGACTCAAACTGAGTAACATCCAAATTAATATGATTTAATAAATCATTCCTATTATATTTTTTAAATAATTTACTATAAAAATATGTTGTATCATTTCCAGTAAAATCTTGAAGAATTAATTTAATTTTGTTATTTAAACACAAATTAATAATTGTATATATTTTAGGTGTATCTATTAATTCGTGTTTGTCAACCCATATATGTTTAATATAATCAATTGCTTCATTTAATGCATATACCATTATTTCATTATTATGTAATACTCTAACTGAAATTTTATTTTCACTATAAATTATTTTATCAGTAATTAATGGATTTCCTTTTAACATAAAAAATTCTTCTATTTTTAAGTTTGTCTCAAGATGCGGATCTATAAGAATAATTATTTTTTTATTATTAATTTTATTTAAAAAACATGGATATTGTTGATTATTTTCATCAGTTATTTCATTATAAGAAATCATTGAACTCCCAATAAATAAACATACTAGATTAATATTATTATTAATATTATTATATATTTCATTCCAAATTGACATTAATTAAGTATATAATTATTAAATATATACTTATTTCAATTTTTAGATTTCATATATATTTATAAATCCAAAATTTCTTTTTATAATTTTATTAACATTCACTTTAATAACTGTTAATAAATATACAAAATTAGGATCTGATGCACATATAAAACCATTATTATTAGAATCTTGCATAAAATAAATATCACCATCATATTCAACACCATCTAAAAAATAAATGTTAATATATTTCATATTAACATTTATTAAGAAATATTTTTTATATTTATTTTAACTATATTTTTATTTTTAATATAATTTTTTCGTTTATTAATCAATAAATTATGGAGTTTCTTAATTTTTTCCCATTCTAATTTCATATCATAATTAGTATTATATAATTCATTTATAATTTTATTATAATTATTATATTCATCTATTGAATAATAACTTATAACAATTCCATAAATTTTAACTATTTTATAATATAATTTTTTATCTTGATTTACTTTCTTTTTAATTTTATTATAAATAAGTTTCATATTTTCCCATTTATAATCTTCATAAATATTATTAGTTTCAATATAATTAATAAAAAAGATATGATTATCAATCATATCTTTTATATTTTTAATATTAATTGGCAATTCACTTTGTGAATCTTTTACTAAATTAGATAATTTTACTTTGAGATCATTAATTATTATCTTTTTATTATTTAAATTCATTAATTAATATATATATATATTAATAATATATATTCATCAATTTTTTTTTATATTAAAAAAACCTGTAAACAATTTTTTTTATATTAAAAAAAAACCTGTAAACAATTTTTTTTATATTAAAAAAAAACCTGTAAACAATTTTTTTATAGTCCTGTAATAAGTTTTTTTTGAACAATTATTTCAGCATCAATACTTTTTATATGTTCTTCAACCTTTTCATATTCTTTCATAATTCTTACCTGTTCACTTTCATATTTTTTCCTAAGTTTTAAAAGTTGAGCATCTAATTCTTTTTTACTTGTTTCATAATATTTTTTGTCTCTTTCAAGGTCAATCAAATGTAATGAAGGATTTGCTCTCCTTTCTCGAAGTATTCTTTGTTCCTCTTCTTCTTCTGTATTAAGATCGCCAAGTCCACCAATACTTTTAAAATTTAAATATTTTTGTTTATATTTTAAGTATTTATTTTCCATATATAATTAAATAGGAAAAATTATTCTATATTATTTTTTATTTTATTATTATATTTAATAATTTGTACACCTCTTTTAGTAATTTCTAATAGTAGAATAATAATTGGATTACTACATTTTAATTTTCCATTATTTATTTCAAGATATTTATTAATATATTTCATAATATTTTTTATTGGGCTAAAAAAAGATAGTTCAGTGAAAATTTTTTTAAAATCATTTTCATTTATAATAGAATCCATAAATATATTAAATGGTAAATTTCTAATTTTATTATTATAAATTAATTCTTCATCATGTGTATCAGATATAAATCCATATCTAGTATAATATGGGTATCCTGTTAATAATATACAATATATTGATATTTTATATTGACAAGAATCAATATTAACAAAACTTTCATCTAAAATTTCTAACTCTTCGCTAACTTTTAATAAATCTTTTATAATTTTTATACTAGTTAATATATCATAATTTATTGGTGATAATAATTTAATACTATTATTAATTATGATATAATCTAATGAAAAATCATCATAATCTATTGTATGTGTAAATGTATTTAAATGATTACTTTGCTTATCAGTTATTATAATAATATTTAGATCATCTTTTATTATACATTCATCAGAATAATTTTTACATTTATAATTAGCTAATTTTTTATTTAATAACATATTTATATTATTTGAGATATTTAAATTTTAAATAAAATATATAGATTTATATCATAATTTATATATGTACTACAACTATTGACGGAGATGTCCTCTTTCTTGTTTCAATAGCTTCTTCAAATTCATTTATTTTATAAGATATTCCACTTTTATCTAATATAAGTCCTAATCTGTCCATATCAAAATTAAATGGTTTTAAAAATATAAACATTTCACATTTACAATTTTGTAAATAATCAACTATTATATCATCTAAAAATATATCACAATCACTATTATCTTTTAATGATAATCTTAATTTTCCTTCCCATTTATATTTTTTCCCACCCCATGGAAAATCAGCAAATACAATATCTTGTTTTAATCCTTTACCACAATATAAAAAATTATCAGAAATTAATTTATAAGATGATAATTCTTTCATGTATTTTTGATATATTAATAAATTTTTATTTACTATTCTTAATCTATCTAAATCTAATTCAATCAGATTTAGATGTTTAAATAATGTTATAAATAAATATGTAAATCCGCCAAAACCAACATTACTTTCAGTTAATGTAAGTGTATTTATTTTCTTATGGAAATATTCTTCTATAAATGGGACTACTTTACATAAAAATATATCTCTAGAACCAGTTTGACTCATTTCATAATTTATATCCATATCTTCAGTAATTTTTGATAATTCTAATAATAATTTTATTTTATTTTCTGGTAATATTTCTGAAGGTATATAAAAATTTTTTTTTTGTTTTGTAGAAGTAGATTCAGATAGAACCTGTGCACGAGGATTTATTTTGAGTGGTTGTTCACTTGATCCATAAATAGAAGGTTTTGATTGTTCTGTACCTCCACCATTTTTATCATTATTTAATAAATTAATATATTTTAATTTATATTTAATATATTTATTATAATGAATATTCATATATTATAATATATATTTTTATTAAATAAAAATTGAAATTATATAATAATAAAATATAAATAATTAATTAAAATTATCATGGATACTATTCCAGTTGAATTACTATCAATTATTTTTAGTTATATTAATCTAGAAGGATTTAAAACAATAAGATTATTGAATTCATTATATCATAAAAATGTTAATAATTTTTTTGAAAAAAATAAATTAAATATCAATAAATTAAATATTAGATTAGGTTTAGATAAAACACAATTTATAAAAAACCAAACATTCATAGATAATTTTATTATTTATAATATATCAAATATATATTTACTACTACAATTAGTATTAGAAGGTTATAATCTATATTTTGATGATAAAATTAATTATTATCTTTATACAGATACAATTATTTATAGATTGGTTGCAAATAGTGACGATGTTTTAAATTATTATAATTATGATAATATTTGCTGTAAATCAAAAATAGATTTACCATATTTTGAAGGATATACATATGTTTGTAATAAATGTTTAAATATTGAGAAAGGAGAAGAAGGTTATATTAAAATGCAAAATAATTTAATGTTTTGTAAATCATGTAATTTAATAAGATGTGAAACATCATATAGAGATTTTGATAAACCTGTAAAAGAGAGACATTACTGTTGTAGAATATGCAGTAAATATAAAATAAATCAATTATGTGATTATTAATTATATTATAAATTTAATTTATATTTTAATATAAATGAATAAAATAGTTAATCCTACATTTAAAATTTTAAATGAAACATTCCCAGATAATAAAAATATTGATAAATCTAAATTACAAATGACAACTGAAGGAATGTATTCAGTTTCTGGGAAAGAAGGATCTAAATTTGTTACCAAAATTATTTTAAGAAATATGAAGAAAAATAAAAATATAACGGTTACTGATTGTACTGGAAATAATGGGTCTGAAACATTAATGTTTGCAAAATATTTTAAAAAAGTTAATTCTATTGAAATTGAAGATGTTAATTATCAAGTTTTGAAAAATAATATTAATGTATATAAATATAAAAATATAAATTTAATAAAAGGTAACTCCATAAAAGAATTACCTAAATTAGAACAAGATGTAATTGTTATTGATGCACCTTGGGGAGGTCCTGATTATAAAAATAAAAAACAACTTAAATTATATTTAGATAATTTGGAATTAGCTGATATATTTAATAAGTTTAAAGATAAAGCAAAATTATTTGTTTTAAAAGTACCAGTTAATTATGATATTAATAATTTATTATTATCAACAATGTCTTATAAAATAAAAATATACTCATTTAAAAAGAATGAAATAGTAAAATACTTTATAATTGTTATTTTCACAAAATAATGATTATACCTTATAATTGTTATTTTCACAAAATAATGATTATACCTTATAATTGTTATTTTCACAAAATAATGATTATACCTTATAATTGT
>Ga0214921_10001991_pt1 | contig 34139 bp, 27 predicted proteins | sample LL1505_MetaG_FD_177992 | JGI IMG/M metagenome (GOLD analysis project Ga0214921, IMG submission 177992) | Freshwater microbial communities from Lake Lanier, Atlanta, Georgia, United States - LL-1505 | ecosystem: Environmental > Aquatic > Freshwater > Lake | place: USA: Georgia | collected... | reverse complement strand
CGGGAAGTTCAAACTCGCGGTGGTCCAGGAGCCGGCCCCGCCACCCACTCCCGCCCCTCCGCCCCCGCCGAAGCCCGCCGAGCAACCGAAGCCCGCCGAGCAACCGAAGCCCGCCGAGCAACCGAAGCCCGCCGAGCCTGCCAAGCCTGCCGGCGGGTAGGCTGGACGAAGGCCTGCCGATCGGCTCGACTGCGGTTTTCGGTGTTCGTGTCATCGGGCCAGGCGACCGCGTTCCCCGTTCCCCCCACGAGTTGGAGATCTCTCATGTCCTCGAAAGCGTTCGTGGCGTTCGCGTCCCTCACGGTCGTCACCGCGGCCGCCTTCGCCGCCGGGGCGATCGTCGCTCGCGATGCGGCTCTGCTCGGGTTGCCCCGCGCCGCGGCGATGACGGCGCTGTCGGACGAGTCGTTCGCCGTGTGCACCACGTCGATCGACGGCAACCTCGACGGCTTCTTCATTCTCGACTTCCAGACGGGCGATCTGACGGGCGGCGTGCTCAACCAGAACACCGCCAAGTTCACCACCTCCTATCGATACAACGTCCTCAAGGATCTCGGCTTCAAGCCGGGGCAGGTGAAGGAGCCGCGGTTTCTGATCGTGCCGGGGCGGGCCTCCTTCACGGGCAACTCCGGCAACCGCATGGCCCAGTCGGTGCTCTACGTCACCGACGTCTCGACCGGCGTGACCGTGGCCTACGGCATCCCCTGGAACCCGCAGCAGTCGAACTCGGTCAAGCCCGTGATGGCCGAACTGCTGCCGCTCGACATCGCGCGGCCGCGCGGCGGAGCCGCCGCCCCGTGAGCGGCCCGGTGCCGGCCTCCGCCCCGATTCTCGTCAACGGCTCGGCCCGACCGGTGCCGGCCGCCGGATCGCTGGCGGCGGTGCTGGAAGACGCGGGTCTGGCCGGCCGGCCGGTCGCGGTGGAGGTCGATGGCGAGATCGTGCCCCGCGGCCGCTTCCACGAGCGGATCCTCCAGGGGGGCGAGCGGATCGAGATCGTGACCTTCGTGGGTGGTGGGTGACCGGATGACCGCAGCGATCGAGCGCCTCGGCGTTACCGTCGATCCGCCCCTGGTGGTCGGGGGCGTGCCGTTCGCCAGCCGGCTGGTCGTCGGCACGGGCAAGTATTCCACCTACGCCGAGATGGCCCGCTGCCTGGAAGTCTCGGGCACCGACTGCGTGACCGTGGCGGTCCGGCGGGAGCGGCTGGTGAACGCCGCCGGCGAGAACATCCTCGACCACCTCGATCCCGTCCGCTATCGGCTCCTGCCCAACACCGCCGGCTGCTACACGGCGGAGGACGCCGTCCGCGTGGCGCGGCTGGGCCGCGAACTGCTCCGCGACATGGGCAGCGGCACGGCCGACTGGGTGAAGCTCGAGGTGCTCGGCGACCGCCGGACGCTCCTGCCCGATCCCGTCGGCACGCTCGCCGCGACGGCCCAGCTCGTGGCCGATGGTTTTACGGTGCTCGTCTACACCAGCGACGACCCCGTGGTGGCCCGCCGGCTCAAGGAGCTCGGCGCCGCGGCGGTGATGCCGGCCGGGAGCCCGATCGGCTCGGGGCAGGGCATCCTCAACGCCAACAACCTGCGGATCTGCCTGGAGTATCTCAAGGACGGCGATCCGGCCTACCCCGTGATCGTCGATGCCGGCGTGGGCACGGCCAGCGACGTGGCGGCGGCGATGGAGCTGGGCGTCGACGGCGTGCTCCTCAACACGGCGATCGCCGCGGCCGCCGATCCCCTCCGGATGGCCGCGGCGATGCGCGACGCGTGCACCGCCGGCCGCCAGGCCTTCCTCGCCGGCCGGATCCCGCGTCGGCTCTACGCCACCGCCTCGAGCCCGGACGAGGGGCGGGTGGAAAGGCCCGGAGCCTGATCCCATGCTGGCCACCCGCATCATTCCCTGTCTCGACGTGGAGCGGGGGCGCGTCGTCAAGGGGACGAAGTTTCTCGACCTCGTCGATGCCGGCGATCCGGTCGAGGTGGCGGCCCGCTACGAGGCCGAGGGGGCCGACGAGCTCGTGTTCCTCGACATCACCGCCAGCCACGAGGGCCGCGACATCATGCTCGACGTGGTCCGCCGCGTCTCCGAGACGGTCTTCATGCCGTTCACGGTCGGGGGCGGGATCCGCACGCTCGACGACGCCTGCCGGCTCGTCCAGGCGGGCGCGGAAAAAGTCAGTATCAACTCCGCGGCCGTGCGCACGCCCGACCTGGTCACCGCCGTGGCCGACCGGCTCGGCAGCTGCGCGACCGTGGTCAACATCGACCCCAAGCGGGTCGTGCGGGACGGCCGGGAGATCTGGGAGGTGTTCGTCAACGGCGGGCGGGTGGCGACCGGCCTCGAGGCCGTGGCCTGGGCCCGGGAAGTCGAGCGGCTCGGCGCCGGGGAGATCGTGCTGACCTGCATGGATCGCGACGGCACGCGCGAGGGCTACGACCTGGAGATCACGGCCGCGGTGAGCCGCGCGGTCGGGATTCCCGTGGTGGCCAGTGGCGGGGCGGGGCGGCCGGAGCACCTCGCCGACGCCGTGGAACTCGGCGGTGCCGACGCGGTGCTGGCCGCTGGAATCTTCCACTTCGGAGAGTGTACGATCCGCGAGGTCAAAGAACTCTTCCTGCGGCGGGGTCTCCCGGTGCGGCCGCCGGGTCGCTGATCGGTCCCGCCTCCACCGCCCGCCGGCTCCGCCATGTCCACGATCGAGACCCTGACACCACAGCCCGCCGGCCACGGCGCGGCCGCTCCGGCGCGGCTCGAGATCGACCGCCTGTTCGAGGCGCTCGTCAAGTTTCAGGGCAGCGACCTCCACCTCAAGGTGGGCCAGCCCCCGATCGTCCGCGTCAAGGGCGCCCTGCAGCCGCTCAAGGCGCCCCGCATCGACGACGACCAGATGCGGCGCTATTGCCTGCCGATGCTCGACGAGCGGCGGCTCAAGATCCTGGAGGCCGACGGCGGCTGTGACTTCGCGCATGTCGCCACGGTCAACGGTGTCACCTGGCGGTTCCGGGTGAATCTGCTCACCCAGCAGGGCTCGCTCGGCCTGGTCGCCCGCCGGGTCAACAACTCGATTCCGAACTTCGAAGGGCTTCACCTGCCGCCGGCGATCGAGCGGCTCTGCCAGTTGGATCAGGGGCTGGTTCTGCTGGCCGGCGTGACCGGCTCGGGCAAGAGCACGACGATCGCGGCGATGCTCAACTACATCAACAGCAACTATCGCAAGCACATCCTCACGCTCGAAGATCCGATCGAGTTCGTGTTCACCGAGGACAAGTGCCTGATCAACCAGCGGGAGATCGGTCAGGACGTCAAGGACTTCGCCATCGGGATGAAGCACGCCGTCCGTGAGGATCCCGACATCATCCTCGTCGGCGAGATGCGGGACGAGGAGACCTTCATGACGGCGATCCACGCCGCCGAAACCGGGCACCTCGTGTTCGGGACGATTCACGCCGCCAGCGCCTCGACCACGATCGGCCGAATCCTCGACCTGTTTCCCGAGGAGATGCACGGCGCGCTCCGCAGCGCGATCGCCAACAACATGAAGGGCATCGTGGGGCAGAAGCTGATCAAGTCCGAGGGTCCGCGGGCCAAGGAGCTCGGCCTCAGCCGGGTGCCGGTGGTCGAGATCATGTTCTTCGACGTGATGGTCCGAAAGCTGGTCCTCGAGGGGCAGGACTCGCAGCTGCCCGACCACATCAAGAAGTCGCACCGCGACGGAATGCAGGACTTCACGATGAGCCTCAAGAGCCTGATCGACCAGGATCTCGTCGAGCGGAACGACGCGCTCGAGATCGCCCCCAACCGCGAGGCCCTGATGATGGCACTCAAGGGGATCGGAGTCTCTTGATGGGGCTGCGGCAGCGAAGCCTGGAGGCGGCCTGCCTCGCGATCGTGACCAGTCTCGCCGCGTCGGCCACGCAGGCGGCCGATGGGTGGCCGCAGGTCTCCCCGCCGCTGCCGCCGGACTGGCGGGGCACCGGCGGCGGGCTGGCGATCGTGCCCGCCGCCATCTGGTGGCTTCTCGTGCTCGCGTGGGTGCGGACGGTCGACTGGGTGCATCGCGACGCCACCAAACAGGGCATCGCCCCGGCGTTCTGGAGCACCGTCTGCGGCCTGCCGCTCCCGCTGGCGGCGCTGCTGGCGTGGTGGATTCCATGGCTGGCCGCCGGCATCTTCATCATGCTCCTGGCGTGGATCGTGCCGGTCGTGATGTATGCGCTCACGCGCAACCGCAAGGTGGCCGAATCCGAGCGGATCCTCACGGCTGGGCATGCCCGCCGGATCGTCGCCCGACTCGTCGCCCCCCTGGGGATCGAGATCGGCGCGCCGGTCCGCGAGGAGGACACGATGCCGACGGTCGAGCTCCTCGCTGCCGGCGGCCGCGACGACGCCGAAAACACGGCTCGGCTGGCGGCGGCGAAGGCGGTGCCGGGGTTCGAGGAACTGCGCCGCCAGCTGCTGGCGGCGGTCGTGGCACGGGCCACGACGCTGGTCGTGGAGGTGGGCGACGAGACGACCGTGCGGCACGAGGTCGATGGTGTCTGGGGGAAGCCGCGGGTCCGGAAGCCCCCGCGGAGCCGTAAGGAAAAAGAGGCCTGGGTCGAAGTGCCGCCGTCGAGCCGCGACATCGGACAGGCCATCTTCGGGGCCGCGCAGGCCATCTGCGGCGGCGCCGTGGCAGGGGGTGGCCGGTTCGCGATCAAGGTCGATGGCAAGTTGCAGAACTGCCGGGTCTCGGCGGGCAAGACCGGCGAGGTGCGGCAGGTGGCGATCCAGATCGAGGCTCCGGCGGCGGCCTTCAAGGCGTTGCCTGCCCTGGGGATGCCCGAGCCGCTGGCCAACCAGCTTGGCGAGCTGCTCGCCGCCCAGCGGGGGCTGATCATCGTGTCGGCGCCGGCCGGCTCCGGGCTTTCGACGACGTTCGATTTGGTCGTGGAGTCGGGCGACCGGATGCTGCGCGACTTCATCTCGGTCGAGGATGCGGCCCGGCCGGCCCGTGAGATCCAGAACGTCAAACCGGTGCGGTTCGACGCCCGCACCGGCGTGACGCCGCTGGCGGCGCTCACCGACGCCCTGCGGGAGTATCCCGCGGTGATCGTGGCCCGCGATGTCCGCGACAAGGAGCTCGTGGTCGAGCTCGTCCGGCTCGTCGGTGAGGGCAAGCTCGTGGTCATGAGCCTCAAGGCCTCCGACGCCCTCGAAGCCGTGGCCCGGGTGCTGGCCTGCGGTGTCGATCCGAAGACCCTGGGCACCTCGCTGCTGGGCTCGCTCTCACAGCGGCTGGTCCGCCGGCTGTGCCCGAAGTGTCGCGAGGACCTGCCACCGCCCGAGCCGCTCCTGGCCCGGATGAAGCTCACCGCCGAGCAGCTCCCGAAGATCTTCAAGGCCTCGGCCGACGGGTGTCGGCTCTGCCAGGGTGTGGGATACATCGGCCGGACGGGCCTGTTCGAACTCGCCAGCGGCGGCACGCTGCGCCGCCTGATCGCAGCGGGTGCCACCCCGGAGCAGCTGCGGCAGGGGGCCGTCAAGGAAGGGATGCAGCCGCTCCGGGATGCGGGCATGCAGTTGGTGGTTGCGGGGACGACCTCCCTCGAGGAGATTCAGCGGGCTCTGTCCGGGAAGCCGGCCACGCCGGCGGCTCCGCAGCCCGCTCCGGCAGCAACCCCCCGGCCGGGTTCCGCCGGCCCCGCGAGGAAAAAGCCATGACCGTCTCCCTCATCCTGCTCGGGATCTTCATCGCCGTCTCGTTCGCCCTCTGGCGTGAGGGGCCGTGGAGCGGTCTGATCGTGCTGTTGAACGTGCTTCTGGCCGCGAGCCTCGCCACCGCCTGGTATCCCGTGGTCGTGGCCAGGCTCGAGCCATCGCTCGCCTCCTACACCCACCTGCTCGACTTCATCGCCCTCCAGGGCATGTTTTGCGTGCTCCTGATCCTGATGCGGGAGATCACCGACCGCCTCTCGCGGACCCGCGTCCGGTTCCGCAGGCCGGTCGAACTCGCCGCCGGCCCGCTCGTGGCGCTGCTCACGGCCTGGGTGGTGGTCTGTTTCACGGCGGCCTCACTCCACACGGCTCCGGTGCCTCGAGACTTCATCCAGCCGACGCCCGAGGCGAGGATGTTCTTCGGGCTCGCGCCCGATCGTCGCTGGCTCGCCTGGGTGCGGGGATCGTCGCTGCGCGGCCCCTTCGCCAGCCCCGACGACGCCTTCGACCGCGACGCCGACTTCATCCTCCGCTACGCCGACCGCCGCAAGGCGCTCGAGGCGGAGGAGACGCTGCGGGTGCGGCCGAAGTGAGTGCCGGTAGGGAGGGCAGCGCATGACCGACCCTGCCGACGAACTGGCCGGCGAGCGGCCGGTGAGCGGGCTCGCGGTCGCGGCGCTGCTGGCCGGGTGCGGGTCGGCGCTCGTGCTATTCACCTCGCTGGCCGCGATGCTGCCCGTGGTGGCCGTCGTGCTCGCGGTGGTGGCGCTCGTGGACCTCGCCCGATCCGAACGGCGCCGGGTGGGGCGGGGAGCGGCCCTCGCGGGGCTCGCGCTCGCGGTCGGGTTCGCGGCCCAGGCCGCCGGCGGCTTCCTCGTCGATCGCTGGATCGGCGGCCACCGCGCGGCGGTGACGGCGGCCGCCTGGATTGACGCGATCCGCGACGGTCGCCTCGCCGACGCGGTCGGCATGTGCAGCCCCACGGCGCTGCCGCCGCGCGGGCACGACCCCGCTCACCGGGAACCGGCGGGGGCCGAGATCACCGCCACGTTTCAGGCGCTGCCGGCGGTGGCCGCCGTGGCCGCCTGTGGCCGGGACGCGCTCCCGTTGATCACGGTGCGTCGTGATCCTGCGGACGCGGCCGTCTGGATGGCCCTGGCCGACCTCTCGGCATGTGGGCGCGTCGGCGGGACGGTGCGGCTGGTGGTCGAGCCCCGGGCCACGGTCCGCGGCCGCGAGACGGTGGAGCGGTGGCTCGTGACCGGCTTCGAGCTGGCGAACTGAACGGGCCGTTCAGCCGCCGGCGGGAAAGCTGCGGACCTCATCGATCGACGAAGCGCCGGCGGCGAGCATCACGAGGCGATCGAAGCCGAGCGCCGCCCCGACCCCGGCCGGCATGCCTGGGCCGTGCGCGGCCACCAGCCGCGCGGGCACCGGCAGAACCGGCCGGCCCGCGGCCCGGCGGATCGCGTTGGCCGAGCTGATCCGGGCCTCGAGCGGATCGCGGCCGGTCTCCTCCTCCCAGCCGTTGACGAGCTCCACCCCGTCGACGAAGAGCTCGAACCGGCGGGCCGCGGCCGGCGGCCCGGCATCGATCCGGGCGAAGGCCGCCTGCGAGGCGGGCCACGCTTCGAGCATCAGCGGCCGGGTCCGGCCCAGCTGCGGCTGCACGACCTCCGACAAGAGGAGCTCGAAGCACCGGTCGGCGAGGTCCGCGGGCTCGAGGGTGGTCAGGCCCTCGGGCCGGACCGGCACGTGCCGCGCGACGGCCGCGAGCAACTCCCCGGGCGACGCGGAGACGGGATCGACCCCGGCGTGCTGGGAGAATGCCGCCGCGCAGGTCGTGCGTTCGAGCCCCTGCGTGCCGAGCACCGCGGCGCAGAGTCGCTCGAGCAGGTCGGCCGCGTCGTCGAGCGACGTGCCGGGGGCATACCACTCGACAATCGTGAACTCGACGTCGTGTTGCGGGCCCCGCTCGCCGTCGCGGAAGGCGGGGGCGAACTGGTAGATCGGCCCCGAGCCGGCGGCCAGGAGCCGCTTCATCAGGTTCTCGGGGCTGGCCTGGAGCCAACGCGGGTCGGCGGCGCCCGCGAGTCGGACCGGGACCGGATCGATATGGGCCTCGGGCAGCACCTCCGCCGCCAACACGGGGGTGTCGACCTCGAGGAAGCCGGCGGCGTCGAACAGCCCGCGAATGGTCCTCCGCACGTCGGCCCGCCGCTCGAGGGTCGTCCTGATGCCCATCGGTCTCAGGACACCCGGGGCCCGCTCGCGGCCAGCTTCGCGGTGGTCTCCCGATAGATCAGCACGGCACAGGGGGCGCGGCGGACGATCTGCTCGGCCACGCTCCCCATCAACAGCCGCGAGAGGCCCGTCCGGCCGTGGGTGCCCATCACGATCATCTCGCATCCCTCGTCGCCGGCGATCCGCACCACCTCGCCCGCGGGATCGCCCATCGTGAGCCGGTACTCGCAGGGCACGGCCGAGTCATGCGGCTTGACGTCCTCGAGCATCTTCTGAATCCGCTCGGAGTTGGGCTCAGGCAGCCCGTAGTAGAGTTCGCCGCCGCCGTAGGCCAGCGGCGGCTCCTCGACGTGGACGATCAACAGCTTCGCGCCCGACGCCTTGGCCAGCGCCTCGGCATGCACCAGGGCGGCGTCGCTGGCGGTCGAGAAATCGGTCGGAAACAAAATCGGTTTCGCCGCCATGATCGCACCTCCCGGACACGAGATCTGAAAATACCTCCAGCATTGTACGCCCCGAGTCAACGGCGTTCACGGCCCGTCAATCGACCGCGAGGGGTTGCCCGTGCCAATCGAGCGGCGTTGCTGGCAAGCGCAGGCAGGATGCCGAAGCGCAGCCAGCATCGAGCGAGCGGAAGGCAGGATGCCTGAAGCGAGCGTCCGGCGAGATGGCACGGGCAACCCCGAGCCGCGTCACCCAAGACGTTCGGCAGCGCGCGGGGCAGCGGGCTACCGCAGCCGCATGCCGGGGAGGGCGCCGGAATCGGGCGAGAGCAGGAACACGCCCTCGGCCCCCGCGCCGCTGGCCGCCACCACCATGCCCTCGCTCAGCCCGAACTTCATCTGCCGCGGCGCGAGGTTGGCCACCACCACCACCAGTCGGCCCACGAGCGCGGCCGGATCGTGGAAGCCCTTGATGCCCGCGAACACGGTGCGGCGGACCTCGCCGCCGAGGCTGACGGTGAGCTTGAGGAGCTTCTTGGCCTCGGGCACCTCCTCGGCGGTGAGGATGCGGGCCACCCGCAGGTCGATCTTGGTGAAGTCGTCGATCGTGCACTCGGGCGCCAGCGGCTCGGCCTCGAGCGGTGCGGCCGGATCGGCGGCGGAGTCCTGTGGAATGTCGGTCATCGTCGTTCCTCCCTTGGTGTTCGGTGCGGGCGTGGTGTCCGGACGCGAGGCGGCGAGCATCGCCTCCACGGCCGCGGGCTCGACCCGGCGGGCCAGCGGCACGAAGGCCGCCACGGGCAGGCCGGTGAGCGGCCGGCCCGCCTCGTCCCAGGAGCGGATCGGGCCGCCCACGAGCTCGCCCGCCTGCTCGGCCAGCCGCGGCAACACCGGCGCGAGGTAGACGGCCATTTGCCGGAACAGGTTCAGGGCCACGGTCGCCACGGCCTGGAGCCGGCCGGCCGCCTCGGGGCCCGCCTTGGCGAGCTTCCAGGGCTGCTCGGCGTCGACGTAGGCGTTGGCCCGATCGGCGGCTTGCATCACGATCCGCATCGCGCGGGCGAAATCACCGGCCTCGTAGGCCGCGGCGATGGTCTCGCCCTCGGCGGCCGCGGCGGCGAACAGGCCGCCATCGTCGGGGTAGGTCGTGGCGAGGCCGGTCGCCTCGAGCCAGCGCGCGGTGCGGCTGGCGAGGTTGGCCACCTTGCCCACGATGTCGGCGTTGACCTTGGCCGTGAACTCCTCGAGGTTGAGGTCGAGGTCGTCGATCCCGCCCGAGAGCTTGGCGGCGTAGTAGTACCGCAGCATCGCGGGATCGAGATGGTCGAGGTAGGTCCGCGCCAGGATGAAGGTGCCGCGGCTCTTCGACATCTTCTGGCCGTTGACGGTCAGGAAGCCGTGCACGCGGACCTTCGTCGGCAGCGCCAGCCCGGCCGCCTCGAGCATCGCCGGCCAGAACAGCGTGTGGAAGTAGACGATGTCCTTGCCGATGAAGTGGTGGATCTCGGCCCGCGGTCGGCCGGCCGCGTCACGGGCCCACCAGTCGTCGAGTCGGCCGCCATGCGCGGCGCACCACTCGGCGGTGGCCGCGAGGTAGCCGACCGGCGCGTCGAACCAAACGTACCAGAAGTGGCCCGGGGCGTCGGGAATCTCGAACCCGAAGTAGGGGGCGGGCCGGGAGATGTCCCAGTCGCGGAGCGGCTCGCCGAGAAAGTGGCCGGCGAGGTAGTTGGCGATCCGCGGGTCGAGCGCGCCGGAGGCCTGCGTCCAGTCGGCGAGGAATCCGTGCAGGGCCTCGATCGTCACGAACAGGTGCTCGGCCGACCGGACTTCCGGCACCGCCCCCGAGAGCGTGCTGACCGGATTGACGAGTTCGGCCGGGGCGTAGGTGGCGCCGCACTGCTCGCAGGAGTCGCCGTACTGGTCGGCCGCACCGCACTTCGGGCAGGCGCCCTTCACGAATCGGTCGGCCAGAAAGACCCCGGCCTGCGGGTCGTAGAGCTGCCGCACCTCCCGCGTGACGACGAGATCGTCGGCACGGAGCGCCTGCCACAGTTCGCCGCACAGCCGCCGGTTGGCCTCGCTGTCGGTCGAACCGTAGTGGTCGAAGGCCACGTCGAAGCCGGCGAAGTCGGCCAGGTGGGCCGAGCGCATGTCGGCGATCAGCTCCCGCTCGCCGCGGCCCTCGGCCCGCGCCCGGATCATGATCGCGGTGCCGTGCGTGTCGTCGGCACAGAGGTAGATCGCCTCGTGCCCGCGGAGTTTCTGAAAGCGGACGAAGATGTCGGTCTGGATGTATTCGACCAGGTGCCCGAGGTGGATGTGCCCGTTGGCGTAGGGCAGCGCCGAGGTGACGAGGATGCGGCGCGGGTGGGGGTCGGGCATGCGGGTGCGGGGAGCGGAGTGGCGCGGGGGTCGCGGTGGTGGCGGCGAGCGAGGCGGATTGTAGAAAGCCGCGAGCCGACGAGGAAACACCGGTCGCCGCGGATGGCTGGGCAAGGCTGCCGGTGGGAGCGGGGCCACAAGTTGGGCTTGTGACGGTCGGCGGGCCGGGGCAGTATCCCGCCCCCCGCAGCGCGGCCTGTGCCGCCGCGGACTCCTGCCAACCGCCCGGGGCGGCACGTGGAGCGACGGATGAAGCGTTTTTCCGAGATCGTGTCGACCGCTGCAGCGGGCCGTGGATGCCTCGCCGCAGCCCTCCTGGCCATCGGTGCGGCGTCGCTGTCCGCCGCCCCCCCGCGATCCCCCGCGGCGGCGGCCGCCGCCGGCGACGTCGTGCTGCTCGACTTCAACGCCAGCTGGTGCGGACCCTGTCGCCAGATGGAGCCGATCGTGGCCGAGGTCGCGGCCGCGGGCTGGGTCGTGCGATCGGTCGATGTCGATCGCGAGACCGACCTCGTGCGTCGCTTCGGTGTGACCGGCGTTCCCTGCTACGTGCTCCTGGTCAAGGGGCACGAGGCGGGCCGGATCAACGGGGCCACGACGCGGCCCGAACTGGAGCGGCTGCTCGCGGCCAGCGCCGCGCCGCTCGGGGGGAAGCCGCTTCCACCCCCGACCGCCGCGAACCCCGCCTCCGAGCCCGGGATTCCGCTGCCCGTCAAGGCCGCGGCCGCGCCGCTGGCCATGGAGTCACCGATCCGGGCCGCCGCGCCGGTGGGACCGCCGCCCGCCGCCGGGCCGACCCCTCCTGCCGCGCGGGAGGACGTCGGTGTTCCGGCCGGAGCCGTCGCGCAGGCCGGAGCCGTCGCGCCGGCGGCGACCGAGCCACCGCGGGACGCGCTCGAACGCAAACTGATGGCCGCCACCGCCAGGCTGCGGGTCGAGTCCGCGGCCGGCGTCTCGCGGGGCACGGGCACCGTGATCGACTGCCGCCAGGGTGAGGCCCTGATCCTCACCTGCGGGCACATCTTCCGCGACTCCGAGGGCAAGGGACGGGTCGAGGTCGATCTGTTCGCGACCGGCGGGCCGCGGGGCGTCGCGGGGCAGGTCGTCGCCTGGGATCTGCGGCGCGACCTGGCGCTCGTGAGCATCTTCACCGACGCGCCCCTCGAGGCGGTCCGCGTGGGCGCGGCCGACCGACGGGTCGCACCCGGCGAGTCGGTGGTGACCGTGGGCTGCAACGGCGGCGCCGATCCCACGATCCACCACAGCCGGATCACCGCCGTCGACAAGTATCTCGGACCGGCCAACGTGCAGGTGGCGGGGCAGCCGGTGCAGGGCCGCAGCGGCGGCGGCCTGTTCGCGATCGACGGCACGCTGATCGGCGTCTGCAACGCCGCCGATCCCGCCGACAACGAGGGGCTGTTCGCGGCCCTGCCCTCGATCCATGAACAGCTCGAGGAGGCGGGACTCGCCTTCGTCTATCGCAACGTCTACCCCAGCGCCGGGGCCGACGCCCTGGCCGCCGGTGGCTCGGCCCATGTTCCGGCGATGCCCGATGCCATGCCGCCGGTCGCCTTCGACCGCCGCGACCGGGCCGATGCCGTGCCGACCGCCTCGACGAACGCCGTCGTTCCCCCGTCGGCGGCCGAGGTCCCCGGCGAACCCGCCCCGGCGGCAACGCCTGTGCCGGCGCCTGTGCGGACGCCAGTGCCAACGCGGGCCGCGGCTGTGCCCCCGCTGAGTGCGGGGGAGCAGGCCCTGCTCGACCACGTCCGCCGGCACGAGGGCAAGGCCGAGGTGATCTGCATCGTGCGGCCCCACGACGCGGTGGGCAACGCGAGCGAGGTGTTCGTGCTCAACAACGCCGGCAGCGACTTCATCGACCATCTCTCCCGGGCGCATCTCGAGACGGCGGCCCCGAAGTAGTCGCCGCGGGTCCTCGTCACGGGTTGGCTGTCCCAGGCTTCCGGACCTTCGCGAAAGTCTTGCGTGGGGGCTCGGGGTTGCCCGTGCCCTCTCGCTGGACGTTCACTGCGGCCCTCCAGGCCTCCGTTCACTGCGTGTCCGCTCGCTTCGGCATCCTGCCTGCGCTCGCTTCCACAACTCGCTCGAGGGCACGGGCAACCCCGAGCGGTCAAACGGTTGACGAGGCGCCGCAACGATTCGTCTGCAAAAACACCGCGCGCCAAACCCGCGCACGAACACGGCCGCCCGGAGGTGCGGCCGGCGGCCGGGGCCGAAGGCCCGAGGGCCGCGAGCCCGCCGGGGCCATGGATGGCCCGGCGGGCGTATCGTCAGTCACTCGCCGACGGTCACCGTGACCGGCGGAGCGTTGACCATCTCGGCCGGCGTGCGGCCGGCGCGTCCGGTGGCGTGCAGCGTCACCCGTCCGCGGCCGAGCATCGCCGCGGGCACGTCGATCGTCCCGGCCGCGGCCTGGAGCCGTCCCAGGACGCGTCCGGTGGCGAACACCAGCACGCCGTCGAGCTGCTCGCCCTCGAGCGTGACCCGCACGCTGCCGTCGCGCGGCACGTTCTGCGGCGCGGCGGTCAGCGTGAGCGTCCGGCCGTGGTTGGCGAACATCACGGGAATCACCGTCCGCCCCTGGGTCTCGAGCGGCGTGGCCGCGATCGCCACCACCCGCAGTTCGTGATGCCCGTCGGCCAGGCGGGCGGTATCGAGCGCGAGTCGGCCGCCCGGGCCGCACGAGGCCACCCGCAGGCCGTCGACGAACAGTTCGAAGCGATCCGCATCGCCCTTCGCCGCCCGCGGCTCCAGTTCGACACTGCCCGAGAGGACGGCGCCGGGGCCGAGCGGGCCTTCGGTGCCGACCAGCACCGCTTCCACCTCGGGAATCTCCGCCCAGGGCTGGCAGAGCGGGTCGCCCACCACCAGCAGCTGATAGGGGGCGCTGACCGACTGGTAGAAGGCCTCCATGAGGCTCGCGCCGCGGCAATAGTGAACGTGGATCGACGGGTGCGGAAACTTGGCCTGGATCGAATACGGTTCGACCACCGTGCCGCTCGAGCCGGCGGCGCCCGCACGGAGGAAGTCCGACAGCGGCGTTTGCCCGGCGGACGGTGTGAAGATGCCGCCGAAGCTCGTCAGGTTCTCGCAGATCGCGCCCGGCAGGATCGTGCTGCCGCTGGCGGCCCAGTCGAACGACGGCGTGCCGGTCATCAGCCCGGCCACGTCCCGCTTCCGCTGCGGCAGCGCGCCCGAGGCGATCTCCGCCTTGACGCCGAGCGCGGCGAGGGCCTTGACGATGGCGGGGAAGGGGCCGGACCGGGTGGTCGTGCGCACGTCGCCGTTGGTCATCAGGTAGACCGTCCCCCGGGGCTTGGTGCCGTCGGCGGACGCCGCCCGCTCCAGAGAGGTCGCCAGCTCCCGCACCGTGTTGCCCCGGCCCGCCGTCACGCCCAGCATCACGGCGAGCAGGTAGCGACTGCCGCCCGCCTCGAGCAGCCGGCCGTCCTCGCCCCAGCCGTACCAGCTCCGGAAGCCGACCGACTCCGGGGGCACTCCGTCGGGCCCGGGGCGGCGGTAGTAGTCGTTGCTCTCCGAGTCGAGCCAGGCCGGGGTGCCGCTGGCGACGGCGCCGAAGAGCATCGTCATCCCCGTCAGGGAACCGGACGGAAACGTGTCCTTCTGCGCCAGCTCCGGCGGCAGGGCCTCGGCGTAGTCGATCCGCCAGGGGAAGTCGGAGGAGTAGACGATGCAGTCGATCTGGGGCGCGAGCCGGCGGGAGTCGATCCCCTTGAGGATCGGCGTCAGGATCTCGTCACGAAACCGCCCGAGCGTCGTGTTCTCCTTGCTGCCGGCCCACGGCAGCATGAAGACGTTGATCGGAGGAATGCCGCGGGCCGCCACGAACGCGTTGGCCACGGCGATGCTGTCGCTGCTGGTCGGGTTGACGACGAGGAACAGATTCTCGGGGCCGCCACCCGCCCTGGCGGCCAGTGGACCGGCGGCCACGATCGTCGCCAGCCCCACCAGGATCGGTCGCAGCCGACAGACGCGGCGAACCGGCGGTCTCGCACGGGGAGCGGGGAAGGCCATGGGTTGCGGGGGGACCGAGGGACCGGTGGGCCGGCGGCTGCATCGCCCCCGGTGCACGCGGAGTGTACCTGCCCGGGAAAGTGGCCATCCGGGCCGGGGTTGTTCCGGCATACACTGCCGCAGTCGATCGGCCCCGCCCGTCTTTCATGCCCGCCGGTGCTCCGTGCCCTGTCGCCTCGTCATCTTCGCGTCGCTGCTGGTCGCCGCCGCGGCGGCGCGGGCGGCCGACCCGCCCGCGTTCTCGGGCCAGGCGGCCTTCGCCCATCTCGAGGCGCTCTGCAGGCTGGGCCCGCGGCCGAGCGGTTCGGAGGCCATGCGGCAGCAACGGGCGATCGTGGCGGAGCATTTTCGGGCCGCGGGGGGGAACGTCGCCGGCCAGGCCTTCCGTGTCCGCGACCGCCGCACCGGCGAGCCGGTCCACATGGAGAACCTGATCGTCACCTGGCATCCCGACCGCAGCGAGCGAATCCTGCTCGGGGCCCACTACGACACCCGGCCCTTTCCCGACCGCGATCCGGTCGATCCGCGGGGGGTGTTCATCGGCGCCAACGACGGCGCCAGCGGGGTCGCCCTGCTGATGGAACTCGGTCGCTTCATGGAGGCGGTGCCCGGGCCCGGTGTCGACTTCGTGCTCTTCGACGCGGAGGAGTACGTGGTGGACCCGCGAGACCCCTACTTCCTCGGATCGACCTACTTCGCCCGGCAGTACGCCGCGGCCCGGCGGGCGGGCGACGGGCCGGTCTACCGCGCCGGCGTGATCGTCGACATGGTGGCCGACCGCGATCTGGCGATCTGGCAGGAGCGCAAGAGCGTCACCTGGCCCGACACGCGTCCGATCGTCGAGGAGCTGTGGGCCGTGGCCGGCCGGCTGGGCGTGCGGCAGTTCGTGCCCCGGCCGCTCCACGAGGTGGAAGACGATCACGTTCCCCTGCGGAACATCGGCCGGATTCCCACCTGCGACATCATCGACTTCGACTATCCCGCCTGGCACACGACGCGTGACACGCCCGACCAGTGTGCGGCGGAGTCGCTCGAGGCCGTCGGCCGCGTCGTGCTGGCCTGGCTTCGTGAGCAGCGGTGACGCGATGGACCGACCGCCGTCGGGACGGGTGCCGCTGGTCGTGCCCGAGTTCGGCCTCGGCGACGTGCCGGTGACGGTGTCGCTGTGGCTGGTGCCGGCCGGCGCGGCGGTGCTCGCCGGCGACCGCGTGCTGGAACTCGTCGCCGGCGGCGTCACGATCGACCTCGAGGCGCCGGTGAGCGGCCGGCTCGCCACGCAGCTCGTCGACGAGGACGACGCGGTCGGTGCCGGCACGACCGTCGCCGAGATCGAAACGCCGCCGGCCGGCACCGCTGCGGCACGACCCGCGCCCGAGGCGCCGGGATGAGCGGCGCGGCCGGCACGGGGGGCGCGGGATCGGCATCCGGACGACCGTCGGCGATGGTCTGGGGCCCGCTCGTCGGCGGTGGCTTGGCGATGGTTCTCGCGCAGCCTCCCTGCGACCTCTGGCCGCTGGCCTGGGTCGCGCCGCTGCCGTGGCTGGCCGTCGTCATGCGGCCGGGGTTTCCGTTGCGGCGGCCGTTCCTCGCCGCGTGGTGCGGCGGCCTGGCGTATTGGTTGCCGGCGATCCACTGGCTCCGGCTGCCCCATCCCGCGACGGCGATCGGCTGGCTTTTGCTCTCGGCCTATCTCGCCTGCTACCTGCCGCTGTTCATCTGGTCGGCGCGGCGGCTCGTGCACCACTGGGGGTGGCCGCTGGTGCCCGCGGCGACGGTCGCCTGGGTGGCCTGCGAGCAGCTGCGGGGCGGCCTGCTCGGCGGCTTCACCTTCGCGGGTCTGGGCCACACGCAGTGGCGCTGGACCGCGCTGATCCAGGCCGCCGACGCCGTCGGCGAGGTCGGCGTGGGGGGCATCGTGATGGCGGCGGCCGCGGGCATCGCGGCGGCGCTCGCCGGCGTCCGGGGGCTGGTCCCGGGGCGGCGGGCCGTCGGTGAGGCCGTGGCCGCGGCGGCCGTGGTCGCGGCGAGCATCGCGTATGGCGAGTGGCGGCTGGCCGCTGCGCCGGCCGTCGGCCCGGCGCTCGATGCGCTGCTGGTGCAGGGCTCGATCGACACCGAGCTCAAGCACGACCCGGCCGCCGCGGCCGACGTGCTCGCGCACTACGACGACGTCACGATGGCCGGGCTGGCCGATCCGGCCTTTCCCGACCGGCCCGACGTGATCGTCTGGCCCGAGACGATGTGGCGCTGGTCGCTGTTCGAGGTCGATCCAGCGGAAGTGCTCTCCGACGCCGTGCTCGATGAACTGCTCGGGCCGGCCGCCGAGCCCGGTGACCAGGCAACCCGCCAAGCCCGTGGCCGCGCGGCGCTCGCCCGCCAGACGCTCGATGCCCTGGCTGTCTACGCGCGGCGGTACGACACGACCTGGATCGTCGGGCTCGACCGTCAGCGGCTCACCCCGGGGGCTCCGGGCGGCGCGGAGCACTACAACGCGGCCCTGGTGCTCGACGCCACCGGCCGGCCCCGGGCCTGCTATGACAAGATGCACCCGGTGATGTTCGGGGAATACGTGCCGTTCGGCGACCGATTTCCCGCGCTCTACCGGCTCACGCCGCTGCCGGGCGGACTGACGCCGGGCACGGCGCCGGTCGTGGTCGAGGTGAACGGGTTCGGGCTGGCGCCCACGATCTGCTACGAGACCGCCCTCCCCGGGGCGGTGCGGAGCCTCGTGCGGCGGCTGACCGCGGCCGGCCGCCGGCCCGACGTGCTGGTGAACCTCACCAACGACGGCTGGTTCTGGGGGTCGAGCGAACTCGACATGCATCTCGCCGCCGGAATCTTCCGGGCGGTGGAGGTGCGGACGCCGCTGGTGATCGCCGCCAACACGGGATTCTCGGCCGCCATCGACGGCTCGGGCCGGCTGCTGGCCCGCGGCCCCCGGCGAGCGGCGGCCCCCCTCCGCGTCGCCGTCCGCCCCGACGGCCGCTGGAGCCCCTGGCTGACTGCGGGATCCCTGCCGACCGGGGCGACCCTGGCGGTCGTGGCGGTGCTGGCGCTCGAATGGCTGGCGACGCGGCGGCTTGCCCCGGCGACCGGCCCCGGCCGACAATGAAGAATCCGGGTGAACGCGGGGCCGGAGCAATCGGTCCCCGCCGGCGATGAGGCATGTGCGATGAACATCATCGGGAAGATCTTCCTGTTCGCCGTGTTCATCATGAGCCTCGTGCTCATGACGTTCGCGGGCGCGATCTACTTCTCCCACGTCAACTGGAAGGATGAGGTCGAGCGGAAGCCCGAGGCCTGCCTGCCCGGGCAGCTGCCCGGCTACAAGCACCAGTTGGAGCAGGCGGAGGCCGAGCGGACCAAGCTCGACGCCCAGATCAATCGCCTCCAGCAGCAGGTGGCCGAGTCGGAGCAGGCCCGTGACCAGGTCATGGCCAAGCTGCAGTCGGCGATCGTCCAGAAAGACAAGGAGCTCTCCGCGCTCAAGGAGGAGCGGGAGAAGCGGGAAGAGGACCAGCGGCAGAAGGTCGCGTTGCTCGAGCAGACGACGAAGGATCTCGAGGAGGCCCGCGGCCAGGTCGACGAGTTGACCAAGAAGATCGCCGCCCAGCAGGCCAAGGTCGACAGCCAGGTCGACCGCTCGGCCGAGCTCTCCGCCCAGTTGGCCGAGTCGAAGTCGTTCCTGGCGATCGCCGAGGAGCGCAAGGCACAGCTCGAGAAGCAGCTCGTGAACGCCCGGCTCCTGCTCAAGCAGAGCGGCCTCGACATCGACAGCCTGCCGAAGGACCGGGTGCCCGAGCTCGAAGGCCAGGTGATCGCGGTGGCTTCCGGTTCGATCGAGGTCTCGCTCGGCAGCGACGACGGCCTGCAGGCGGAGCACGTGCTCGAGGTCTACCGCGGCGGCGAATACGTGGGTCGGGCCGTGGTGACGAGCGTCAGCTCCGACCGGGCCGTGGCCCGGCTGGTCAAGTCCTACGCCCGCGGCGTCGTGCAGCGGGGCGACCGGGTGACCACGCGATTGAAAGCCTGAGCGGGGCGGGCACGATGAGCGACGACGATGACAAGCCGCGGGGCCCGATGAACACCGACACGGCCATGCTGCTGTTGTCGTTCGCGGCGCTGGCCGTCGGCTGCCTGATCCTGGCGATCGACCTGTTCTCGCGCCGGCTGCCGCTGGGGCCGCCGTCTCCCTGACCGCCCGGCAGGCCGCGGCCCTTTCCGTCGAGGACCTGATGCTCGGGTGGCTGCGAACCCGCCGCCGGCGGGCGATCCAGGAGCGACCCTTCCCCGCGGCCTGGCGGGAGATCATCCGGCGGGGCGTGCGGCAGGCCGAGTGGCTCGCCGCCGACGAGACGACGCAGCTGCTCGGCTGGATCGCGGTGTTCCTCGAGGAGAAGCGGTTCGAGGGCTGCCGTGGATTCGAGATCACCGACGAGGTGCGGGTGACGATCGCGGCCCAGGCGGGGCTCGTGACGCTGGCGTTCGGCGACGAGTGGTTCGACCGGCTCCGGTCGGTGCTCGTCTATCCCGGCGACTACCTCGTGCCCCGGGTCACGCCGCTGGCTGGCGGCGGGGAACTCGAGTGGCAGGAGGCCCGCCTCGGGGAGACCTGGGGGGGCGGCAGCATGGTGCTCTCCTGGTCGGGCGTGCGGGACGGCGCGCGGCTGCGGGACGGCCCGCGAAGCGTGGTGATCCACGAGTGTGCCCACCTCGTCGACCTGCTCGACGGCGAGATCGACGGCATCCCGCCGCTGCCCCGGACGGACGTGCGGCGATGGCGCGAGACGATCGCGGACTGCCGGGACCGGTTCGACGAGCTGCTCGACGAGGGCCGCAGCGTCGCCTTCGACGACTACGCGGCCGAGAGCCCCGCGGAGTTCTTCGCCGTGGCGAGCGAGTGCTTCTTCCAGGATCCACACCGCCTGCTGCGGCACGACGCGACGCTCTACGAACTCCTCGCCGAAGCCTACCGCCAGGATCCGGCCAAACGGGTGCCCGTGCGGCCGCGGTCGTGAGCGATGGCTTCAGCGACTACAGGTCTTCGGCCGGGTCGGCCGCAGCATTCGCCTCGTCGGCCGGCGGTTGCGGCAGGGGTGGCTGAGGCACCGGGGGCTCGGCAGCCACCGTGCGCCTGGGTGCCAGCGAGACCACGAGCCCGCCGGGGCTCGCCAGCACGAGCCGCTCGCTCGTCGTGTTCACGATCGGGATCGTGAAGCAGCCCAGGCAAAGCCTGCCCAGGCGCACGCCCGTGGCCAGATCGCGGGCCACGAGGAAGCCCGTCGCCTCGAGACACCAAACCTGGTCGCCCGTGATCGCCACGGGTCGCCCCATCGCCGGCTCCTTCCAGAAAAGGTCGCCGGTGGCGGCGGCGAACGCCGCCACGCCGTCCGGCCCGAGCGAGACGACGACCGTGTCGCCACCCACCAACGGGCCCCCGTCGGGCACCTCCTCGATCACGTGGTGCCAGCCGGTGTAGGGCTGCTTCGTCTCCTTGCCCTCCTTGTCCTTCACCGTCACGACGCCCGAGTTGGCCGTGAGACCGCGGGGCGAACGGGTGATCCTGGCGACGTCGCCCGCCTTCGTGGCCACGAAGATGTCACCGCCCTTGACCACCGGCGGTCCCGCGGCGGGGCTGCCGAGGTCGAAGTCGAGCCGCTCGCTCGCGTCGGTCGTGGGGACGATCGCCGCCAACTGGCCGTCGGTGTTGCACCAGACGATGCCGCCGCGGAACGGCAGCGGGGCAAAGTCGACCTCGCCGTCGCTGCTGATCTCGATCGGCGCCAGCCGCTCGCCGGGCCGCGGGCCGGTGGTCGGCTCCCGCGGCGGGGCCGGCTGGCCCTCGCCCGCAGGTTCCTTGGCCGGCACCGGCGCGGCCAATGGATCCTCGGGGAATCGCTGGATGCCGCCGGCGTCGAGCGGCGCGTAGACCCAGCCGGCCGAGGGCACGGCCGGCCCCGACGCCACGGTTCGCAGCGGCCGCTCCCAGCGGGTCGCGCCCGTCAGGGCATCGAACGCCACGAGGTCGCGGCCGCGGGCGATCGTGACGATCTCAGGGCCGATACCTGCCACCTCGATCGGCGCGGTGCTTCGTTCCAGGCTGGAGGACCAGGCGACGGTGCCGCGGCGCGGACCGCCGGGCGCCGACGTGGTCGGGATGGCGGCCACGCTGCCGTCGCCCCCCTGGGCCACGACGAGCGACTCGCCCACGACGACGTGCTCGAGCCGCCAGGCCGCCGAGTCGAACGGCACCTGCACGACCCACTCCCGCTCGAGGCCCAGCCGGGCCGCGACCAACTCGTCGGCCGCGGTGCCGCAGAGGCACGACTGCCCGCGCGCGATCGACGGGGCGATGGGCCCGGCCAGGAGCGGCAGGGCGGCCGACACGAGGACGCAGGCGCGACGGACGAGCGGGCCGGTCATGGATCGCGTTCCGGGGGAGCGGGGCGGCAGGGCGGGCGAAGGCCGCGGAATCGCCGCCAGCCCGCGTCGATGCAAGGATAGTTCGCCGTTTTCCCGCCGCAAAAATGCTAGGCTGCGTCAGGGTCGTGACGGTCATGTCACGGCTGCCGGTCGTGCCGTCGCGGGCCCTGGCCCGGGACACGCCCCGGCCCTCCGCTTTGGCCTCCGGGGTTGGTTTCGGCGACTCGAAGCAGGTTCGCACACGCATGGCATCCGACGATTCGCCGCGGGGCACGCGGGACCCGGCCGCCGCCGTCGTCGGCTACCTGAACTTCTCCTCGGGCGCCTTCGATCCGAGCGTCTGGCGGGCGATGAGCGAGCTGTACGCCGCGCTCGAACCGCCCGGAGCCGATGGGGCGATCGCCGAACGGCCCGACGCGGCCCCCCGCGTCCACGAGTCGTTGGTCGGGCGGCTCGGGGAACTCGAGGCCACGCAGCCGGCCTTCCGGGACGCCAGCCAGGCCCGGGGGATGCTGAAACTGGTCTTCGATCGGCTGGTGCCCGCCCTGCGACGCTTTCATGCCGACCTGCTCGAACATCAGCCGGCCGGGGGCGTCGAGCGGCCGTTCTTCGTGATGGCCGCGGCCCAGGCCCTGCTCGGCGAACTGGCTGCGGGGGAGGTGCCGGCGGACGACGACGAGCGGCTCGTGGCGGCCGCGCTCGAGCGGCTCAACGACTACGTGGGCTGGCGACCGGTGGCGGTGCTGGAGAACGGCCGCCTGTCCCAGCCCTATCCCCACGAGCGGGTGCGGCCGGTGCCGCTGTATGTGGCCGGCGCCGGAGCGGCCCACGGCCGCTACCGCGACCTCGTCGCAGGGGCGATCGAGATTCTGGCCGCCGCGCCCCCGGATCTGTTGCACCAGGCCGACTTCGACCTCGAGGCGATGGAGGAACTGGCGTTCGACCCACGGGCCTTCGACTTCATGCATCCGGCCGCGAGCCGGCCCAACTATCTGTTCGGCCTGTGGGACCCGCAGCGGATCGACGAGGAGGGCCGGTATCGCCGGATGGTGCTGCAGCAGGCGACGCTCGACGGGATTCTCACCTGGCCACGCGAGGCGCCGCGGGCCGGCCGCGAGACGGCCACCGCCGCGGAACTCGGGCTCGAGTCGGCGGCGGTGCTGGCGGGCGTGATCCTGATGGCCTCGGGGCTGTCGGGACGTGGCCCGGCCGCCACGCAGGCGGCGCTGGGCCTGGGCGAACTGCTGCCGCGGATCGCCGGCTACCGCGATGCGTTCTATCGCTGGCTGCTCGGCCGCCTGCCGCCGGCCCATCGCGAGCGCCTCGACGAGGAGGCCCGTCGGCTGCGGCAGCCCTTCGGCGGCGTGCGGCAACACATCAACGCCATCCTGGCCGGCCGGCGGGCTCGGCAGGTGGAGAGCGTGTCGCTCGCGGCGGTGATGGCCCGGCTCGGTCGCGCGGCGGCCGCCGAGCGGCTCGCCGGCGCGGTGCCCGCGGCCTCGGCCCGGCTGTTCGCCAGGATCACCGGCCACGTCGTGGCCGCGCGACGGACAGCCTGGCGCAAGGGCGACGGTTCGGCGGCGCTGCGCGAGCTCGACGCGGCCACCGACCTCTTGTTTCGCGCGGTCGGCTGCGGGGCCGCCGTCGATCCCTGGAACATTCTCGGGCTCGCCGGGCAGTTTCCCCTCCACGAGCCGGGCGGCGAGAGCCTGCCCGATCCCCGGGTCGACGATCTCGTGGCCACGACCGGCTCGATCCTCGATGCTTACGCGGCCATCTGGCGACAGGCCGGGCTGGCTGGAGACACGGCCACCGCCACGGCGGCCGCCGCCGCGCTCGAGCAGCTCGCCGGCTGGTGGGACAAGCACGCCACCACGACGGTGTCGGGCGTGCCGCATCTCTCCGGGCGCGAGTGCCTGGAGTCGGCCCGCGAGGTGCTCGAGGCGCTGCGGCAGCGGCGCGGGGTCGGTCCCGGTGCGCCGCCGCCGGGATTCTGGCGGGAGCAGGTGGCCGGATTCACGTCGCCCCGGAGCCATGCCCAGGCGGCCGACGCGCTGCTCGATGAAGGCGATCTCGACGGCGCCGCCGGACTGCTCGTGCACTGGGCGTCGCTCCTGGAGGGCGTCGCCGTCGAGCGCACCGGGTCGGTGTGGCTCGCCGCGGCCGGCCGCTGGCTGGCGCGGGCGGTGGCCGACCACACCCCGGCGGGCCGGGCGCGGGTGCGGCGGTTTCTCGAGCTGGTCGAGGCCAACACCAGCGGTGTCGTCGATCTGCTCGAAGCGGCGGCGGTCGGCCGCGAGCCGGGGGGCGGGCCCGGCCTCGAGGCGATCGGCGCCGAAGGCGACGATGACGATCGCGACGACGCCGACGGCGAGGAGCGGGTGGCGGCCGCCTACGAATCGATGGTCTGGCAGGATTCGACCGACGACGGCGTCGATGGCGGCATGCTCGACGTCGACGCCCCGCTCGCGGGCCAGGCGGGCGGCGCGGTGGCGATCGAGGATGCGGCGGAGTTTCTCACCGGGGTGCTCGATCTCTTTCAGTCGGCCGTGACGGCCTGGTGTGGCTCCCGCACCGATCCCGCCCCGAGGGCCGACGTGGACGCGGCGGCCGGCTGGCGGCACTCCATCCGCCGACTCAAGCGCACGATGGTCCGCGCGGCCCTGGTGGTGGCGGGCCGCGGCACCGATCCACCGCCGGGCATGCCGGCGGCGGAGTTCGAGCGGCTGCGGTGGCAACGGGACGCCGCCGCGGAGCGGCTCATCGATGCCGCCGTCCGCGCGGAGGAGACGCTGTGGGCGGTGTCGACCTGGCTGGAGCTCGATCGCGCCGCGCCCCGGGCGACGGCCGGGTCACTGCGCACCGGCGCCGCGGCCCTGTTTGCCGCCGCGATCCGCGGCGACGCCGCGGAGACGCGACGCTGGGTCGACCTGGTGTGCCGCCGGCTCTCCGGCAAGGCGGTGCTCTACGTTCCGCTCTCGCGGGGCGGCCGCCCCGATCGGATCGTGCGGGCCCGGTGCCGCGAGCGGCTGCTCGAGCGGATGGCGGCCGTCCTGCCCCGCCTCGGGCTCGTCGCCGAGACCGTGGGCGTGGTGCAGTTTGCCAAGGCGCTCGAGAGCCGCCGCCCGGTGGGCGCCGCGAGCGTCAGCGAGTTCGATCGCGTCTTCGAGGCGGGCACGACGGCGCTCGTCGAGCGGATCGTAGAGTCAGCCGGGGAGTCGGCGGCGGAGTCGGCGGGGGAGTCGGACGCCGGTGGCGATGGCGGGAGCGGCCGGCCGTCCGCGACGGTGGTCACGGAGCGGATTCTCGACGGGCTCGCCCTGCTGGTGCCCCGGCTGCTCGAGACCTGGATGACCCATGCGCGGCAGCTGCGGCTCTCGGTGCTCGAGCGGGTGCGCGACGACAAGGCCTTCGCCACGACCCGCGAGTTCGTCGAGCGGTATGGCACGGGCCTGTTCACGCAGCACCTGCTGGCGCCGGGATCGCTCCGCGGAATCCTGCGGGGCGGCGTGCGGCACTACCTCGAGCGGCTCGTGGAACGGCAGGCCTCCGAGCCGCCGGTGGAGACGGCCGGCGCGGTCCGGCCGGAGCGGCTCCTGGCCGATCTCGCCTCGGGTGCGCTGCCGATCGGCCAGGCCGCCAGCCGGCTGCGGCTGGTGCTCGAGAGCGTGGCGGAGAACCACGCCGAGTATCGCGACTGGAACTCCACCACCAGCCAGTCTGACCGCGGCGAGCACCTCCACATCCTGCTCGAGCATCTGCGGCTGAAGTCGGAATACGACCGGATCGCCTGGACCCTCAGGCCGGTGAGCATGGCCCACCGGGTGCTGGCCCGGCGGGGCGTCGCCGATGCGGCCGCCGCCTGGCGGGCGCGGATGCGGGACGAGACCCGCGAGACCGCGAGCGGCCTGGTCGAGCGGCTCGCCGTGCTCGAGGCGGCTTGGGGCGTGCGGCTGGCGAGCGTGGGCGACCGGATCCGGCGGCCCTTCACCGCGGCGCTCGAGCAGGACGAGCTGGAGGCGCTCGTGCCTCCGGCCGTGGCCGAACTGGTCGAGGGTCGGCCCGCCGGAGCCGGTGCCACACTCGAGGAGAAGACGGCGGAGTTCCTGGGTGTGGCAAGCGGCTCGGGCGTCGAGGTGCCCGAGTGGCTCGAACGACTCGGGTCCGTCGTCGAAACCGCGATCGAGCGGGCCGATCTTTCCGCCGGTCAGGCCGCGTTGCCCTTGCCACGCTCACTCCTCGACGTGGTCGGCTGGCTGCCCATCGAGTGGGCGGCGCTGCGGCAGCTGCTCGGCGACTGAGCGCCGACCCGAGTTCCGAGGGTGAGCTGCCGTCAGCGGTCGAGGATGGCCAGGATGTTCCGCACGGCCAGGCCGGGATCGGCCGCGGCGGTGACCGCGGCGGCCACCGCGATCCGGGTGAGGCCGAGGCTCGCGAGCTCGGCGACCCGCTCGCCGTCGATGCCGCCGATCGCGAACACCGGCATGGGCAACGCCGCGGCGGCGGCGAGAAACTCCCGCGGGGCGTGCTGCGCGAACGCCTTCGTCACCGAGGGAAAGCAGGGTCCGACACCGAGATAGTCGGCCCCGGCGGCGACCGCCTCGCGGGCTTCGGCCAGGCTGTGCGCCGTGCGGCCGATCAGGGCGGCGGGGCCGAGCCGCCGCCGGGCCTCGGCGACGGGCAGGTCGCTCGCGCCCAGATGGACGCCATCGGCGGCCGCGGCGAGCGCCACGTCGACGCGGTCGTTGACGATCACCAGGGGTGGCGCGGCGGGGGCGTGGCGGCGGGCCAGCGCCACGGCCCGACGGGCACGGTCGATCAGCACGCCGTCGGCGAGGTGCTTGTCCCGCAACTGAAGCATCGGGACGCCTGCCGCGAACAACACGCCGATGAGCTGTTCGAAGTCGGCGGCATCGGCGCCTCCCGTCACGAGCACGCAGAGCCGGGCCGCTGCCAGCTGGTCTGGCGCGGACGCTGCTCGCGAAAAATCGTCGTCGGTCGGGCTGGTCGGCACGGTTGATGGATCTCGTTTTCGAGGGTCGCGCGAAGTGGGTCGGGATTGCCCGTGCCATCTCGCCGGACGCTCACTTCAGGCATCCTGCCCTCCGCTCGCTCGATGCTGGCCTCGCTTTCGCCATCCTGGCTTCGCTCGGCCAGCAACGCCGCTCGATTGGCACGGGCAACCCCTCACGCGAACTGACGAGCACTCCGGATCGTCTCCCGTCGCCCGGCTTTTTTCGTTGTAACACGCCCCGCAGGCCCCGTCCGAAACGTCTTGGCCCGGGCGGGGGGATCGCCTATCCTCCGCCGTCCATTTCAGGCTCCCATGACTTCCCTCCGCTACCTCACGCTCGTCTGGCCCGGCCTCCCCTGGCTGTGGCTCCGCGGCAGCGTCGCCGGCCTCGTGCTCGCGCTGGCGTTCGCCGTGTCGCTCGACGTGGCGGTGGCCACGACGTTCCTCTGGCCGGGCCTGGTCGAACTCCCCTTCACGATCGCCGTCTGGGCGGCCACGGGCGTGGTCTGGCTCGCGAGCACCGTGTCGGCGGCGGCCGCGTTCCCGCCGCCGCTGGCCCGCCCGCCCGCGGCCGAGATCGATCCGTTGTTCGTGAAGGCTCGCGCCGCCTATCTGGCCCGCGACTGGCTGGTGGCCGAGACCCGGCTCCGGGAACTCCTGGAACTCGCGCCGACCGACGGCGAGGCACAGCTTCTGCTGGCGACGCTCCTGCGACGGGTGGGACGGCCCGACGAGGCCCGCACCGCGCTCGACAGACTGTCCGCCAGCGACTCCGGCCGCCGCTGGCGGGCTGCCATCGCGTCCGAACGCGACCGGCTCGAGAACGGCGGCGGCGGTGAGCCGGCGACGGTGCCGCTGGCGGGCCGGGCAGGGACCCAGGCCACCGCGAGCGACGGTCGGGCCGCCGCCTGAGCGGCGGCTCCGAACCCGTCCTTTTCCCGGTTTCAGGCCGCCTCTCCAGACGCCTGCGGGGCGGCACCGTAGAATGCCCGCGGCGATTGGCGTACGGTTTGCACTGCGTGAGCGGTGGGGGTCAGCCTGCCGTCCTGGCAGGCGACTCCGCGTGGAGACCGGGCCGCCGGTCGGGCCCGGGCATCCGGGCCGAGTGCCGGCGACCGAGCAGCCCAGACGAGAGCCCAGAGAGGAAGCACGATGTACGAGCGATTCACGGACCGGGCCCGGAAGGTGATGCAGCTGGCCAACCAGGAGGCCCAGCGGTTCAACCACGAATACATCGGCACCGAGCACGTGCTGCTGGGCCTCATCAAGGAGGGCAGTGGCGTCGCCGCCAACGTCCTCAAGAACCTCGACATCGACCTGCGCAAGATCCGGATGGAAGTCGAAAAGCTCGTCCAGAGCGGCCCCGACATGGTCACCATGGGCAAGCTGCCGCAGACCCCGCGGGCCAAGAAGGTGATCGAGTATTCGATGGAGGAGGCCCGCAACCTCAACCACAACTACGTGGGCACCGAGCACATCCTGCTGGGGCTCCTGCGCGAGCAGGAGGGCGTGGCCGCCCAGGTGCTGATGAACCTGGGCCTCAAGCTCGAGGACGTCCGCGAGGAGGTCTTGAACCTGCTCGGCCACGGCATGGAGGAGGGGGGCGAGCGGGCCGGCATGGGCGGCCGGCAGCCGGCCGGCGCCGGCGGCGGGGGCGGCACCGAGGGCAGTCCGAAGGGGGGCAAGAGCAAGACGCCCGCCCTCGACAGCTTCGGCCGCGACCTCACGGAACTGGCCCGCCAGGGCAAGCTCGACCCGGTGATCGGCCGCGAGAAGGAGATCGAGCGGGCCATCCAGATCCTCTGCCGCCGCACCAAGAACAACCCCGTGCTCCTGGGCGAGGCGGGCGTGGGCAAGACGGCGATCGTGGAGGGCTTCGCCCAGCGGGTGATCGACGGCAACGTGCCCGAGCTGCTCGCCGACCGCCGGATCGTCGTGCTCGACCTCGCGATGATGGTCGCCGGCACCAAGTACCGCGGCCAGTTCGAGGAGCGGATCAAGGCCGTGATGAACGAGGTCCGCCGGGCCAAGAACACGATCCTGTTCATCGATGAACTGCACACGCTCGTGGGGGCCGGCGGCGCGGAGGGGGCGATCGACGCCTCCAACGTGCTCAAGCCCGCCCTGGCCCGGGGCGAGATCCAGTGCATCGGCGCCACCACGCTCGACGAGTACCGCAAGTACATCGAGAAGGATTCGGCCCTCGACCGGCGGTTCCAGATCATCATGGTCGAGCCGGCCACGAAGGACGAGGCGGTGGAGATCCTCAAGGGTCTGCGCGACCGCTACGAGAGCCACCACCGGGTGACGATCTCCGACGCGGCCCTCGAGTCGGCCGTGGACCTTTCGAGCCGCTACATCACCGGCCGCTGTCTCCCCGACAAGGCGATCGACGTGATCGACGAGGCGGGGGCCCGCGTCCGCCTCAAGGCGATGACCAAGCCGCCAGACCTCAAGGAGATCGACGACGAGGTCGAGAAGCTCAACAAGGAGAAGGAGGAGGCGGTCGCCAACCAGGACTTCGAGAAGGCCGCGGCGCTCCGCGACCAGGCCGACAAGCTCAAGAAGAAGAAGCAGCAGATGACCCGCGACTGGCGGGACAAGAGCCGCGAGACCGACGGCGTCGTCGACGAGGAGGTGATCGCCGAGGTCGTCTCCAAGATGACCGGCATCCCGCTGACGCGGATGAGCACCGAGGACCAGGCCCGGCTGATGGGCATGGAGGACGAGCTGCACAAGAAGGTGATCGGCCAGGAGACGGCCATCAAGAGCGTCTCCAAGGCGGTGCGCCGCAGCCGGTCCGGGCTCAAGGATCCGAAGCGACCGATCGGCTCGTTCGTGTTCGCGGGGCCGACGGGCGTGGGCAAGACGCTGCTCGCCAAGGCGCTCGCGCAGTTCATGTTCGGCGACGCCGACGCGCTGATTCAGATCGACATGAGCGAGTACATGGAGAAGCACAACGTCAGCCGGCTGATCGGCGCGCCGCCGGGCTACGTCGGCTTCGAGGAGGGGGGCCAGCTGACGGAGAAGATCCGCCGCCGGCCCTACGCCGTGGTTCTGCTCGACGAGATCGAGAAGGCCCATCCCGACGTGTTCAACATGCTGCTCCAGGTGATGGAGGAGGGGCGGCTGACCGACTCGTTCGGCCGGAACGTCGACTTCCGCAACACGATCCTGATCATGACCACCAACGCGGGGGCCGAGGCGATCAAGAACGAGGCCGCCTTCGGCTTCCAGAAGCCCGACGGCGACGCCTCCTACGACAGCATGAAGGGCCGGGTCAACGAGCGGATCGAAAAGGTCTTCCGGCCCGAGTTCCTGAACCGGCTCGACGACGTGATCGTGTTCCACCACCTCACGGTCGACGACCTCAAGAAGGTGATCGACATCGAGCTGGAGAAGGTTCGCGAGCGGCTCCTCGAGCGGGGTCTGAAGCTCGAACTGACCGACGAGGCCAAGCAGTTCCTGATCAAGAAGGGCTCCGACACCGATTTCGGCGCCCGGCCGCTGCGGCGGGCGCTCGAGAACTACATCGAGGATCCCGTCAGCGAGGAACTCCTGAAGGGTGAGTTCGAGGGCAAGGACACGATCCGCGTCGACTGCACCGAGGTGGCCGGCAAGAAGCGGCTCTCCTTCAAGGGGGTCGCGACCGCGGAACCGGTGGCCGTCGCGCCGGCGGACGGCGGCGCGGCCTGACGCACCGCGGCGGGGGCGGGCTTCCCAGATTGCCGGGTTGCCCGGGCCCGCCCGGTCCGCGCACAACCGGCTCACGCCTCGCGACCGGCACGGCCGATACAACCCGCAGGCGTCCCGTCCGGGCCGCCGTCTGCGTGGGATCTCGCCCATGGCCACCGCATCCACAGCCTCGTCCGCCCCCGTCGGTCTGACCGGCTGGTTCGCCGGCCAGGTGGCCAACCTCGGCGAGTGGGCCATCGGCACCGTCGCGGGCATCGGCGACGTGGCGATCTTCTCGCTCAAGACGGTCGGCTGGATCTTCGCCCGTCCGCAGCGGCGGGACGTGCTGGTGCCCAACTTTTACCGGATCGGCGTGATGTCGCTGCCGGTGGTCGCGCTCACCGGGCTGTTCATCGGGATGGTGCTCGCCGTCCAGAGCTTCGCCCAGTTCAAGGCCCTGGGCCTCGAGACGAGGCTCGGCTCGGTGATCAATCTCTCGCTCGTCCGCGAACTCGGGCCGGTGCTCGCCGCCACCATGCTCGCCGGCCGCGTGGGCAGCGCCATGGCGGCGGAACTGGGAACGATGCGGGTCACCGAGCAGATCGACGCGCTCGAGAGCATGGGCGCCAATCCCATCTATTACCTCGTCGTGCCCCGGTTCCTCGGCTGCCTGATCCTGATCCCGTCGTTGACGGTGATGGCCGACTTCATGGGGGTGCTCGGGGGCTATTTCTATTCGCACGTGCTGCTCGGCATCGACCACCACCACTACTGGGCCAACTCCCGCGAATACGTCGACGTATTCGACTTCCTGCTGGGCGTGTTCAAGAGCCTGTTCTTCGGCGCGGCGATCGCGCTGGTGAGCTGCCACCACGGCTTCCACTGCGAGCACGGCGCCGAGGGGGTGGGGCGGGCGGCGACCAACGCCTTCGTCCACTCGTTCGTCCTGATCCTGGTGCTCGACCTGTTCCTGGGCATCTGGCTCAACAATGTCCACGACTTCTTCCGGCCGGAGGGGCCCCGCCGGCTGCTCTGATGACCGCCACCGCCATCGAATCCACCGCCCGTGTCGACGGCGGCTCGCCGCCGCTGCTGCGGGTCGAGTCGCTGGGGGTCCGGTTCGGCCGCCACGAGGTGCTGCGGGACATCTCGCTCGACCTCGCCGCCGGCGACACGCTGGTCGTGCTCGGCGAGAGCGGCTGCGGCAAGACGGTGCTCCTCAAGTCGATGATCGGCCTGGTCCGGCCGTCGGCCGGCAACGTCTCCTTCGAGGGGCGGTCGCTCGCGCGGATGACCGACCGGCAGCTGGCACACCTCCGGACCCGCTACGGCTTCGTCTTCCAGGGAGCGGCCCTGTTCGACAGCCTCACGATCGCCGACAACATCGCCTTCCCGCTCCGCGAGCACACCCGGATCCCGGCGGCCGAGATCCGGCGGATCACCGAGTCGCTCGTGGACGAGGTGGGCCTGCCCCGGACGGTGCTCGCCAAGAAGCCGGTCGAGCTCTCCGGGGGCATGCGGAAGCGGGCCGGGCTGGCCCGGGCGCTGGCCCTCGATCCGCATCTCGTCCTCTATGACGAGCCGACCACGGGGCTCGATCCGATCATGAGCGACGTGATCAACGAACTGATCCTGCGGGTGCGCCAGCGGCCGCACGTCACCAGCGTGGTCGTCACCCACGACATGCACACCGCCCGCAAGGTGGCCCACCGCGTGATCATGCTCTACCCGCTGTTCCGGCTGCAGCCGGGCGAGTCGCAGGTGGTGTTCGACGGCACGCCTGCCGAACTCGACCGCTCCACGGATCCGCGGATCCGCCAGTTCGTCGAGGGCCGGGCCGGGGGCCGGCTGATGGAGCTCCGCGAGGAGCAGGCCCTGGCCGAGGCGCTTGCCCAGGCGGAGCAGGATGAGGAGGAAGCCGCATGAGCGACCGCGTGATGCAGTTTCGCGTCGGCGTCGTGGTGCTCGCCACCGCGATCATCGCCGGCATCCTGATCGTCCTGTTCGGCGATCTGCCGTCGCTCGTCCAGGCCACCTACCCGGTGCGGATGAGCTTCACCGACGCCCGCGGGATCGCCGACGGGACGCCCGTCCGCAAGAACGGCATCCTCGTCGGCCGCGTCTCGAGCGTGACGCTCGACGAGCGGGGGGGTGTGGACGTGGTCGCCGACATCGACTCCTACGTGCCGGTGTACCGCGACGAGCAGCCGCGGATCGCGACCACGCTCCTGGGCGACGCCGAGATCCAGCTCGTGCCGGGGGTGATCCGGCCGCCGCGGCAGAAGGTGGCCGCCGACGAGGTGCTGACGGGGGCCGTGTCACGCGATCCCTTCGAGGCCTTGGCCACGCTCGAGCCCAAGCTGGGCGGGGCGCTCGACGCGATCACCGAGGCGAGCTCGGCCGTGACGAAGCTCTCCGGCGACCTCGACCGGTTGCTGATGGGCGACGACGACACCTTCGGGAAGCTGGTGCGCAAGACCGACAAGGCCCTCGACGACTTCAGCACGGCGATGACCAACATCAACGACGTGATGGGCGATCCCCAGGCCCGGGCGAACATCAAGCAGACGCTCGAGGGCCTGCCCCAGGTGATCGCCGACCTGCGAAACACGGTGCAGGGCATGGGCACCACGATCGACACGGCCGACCGCAACCTGCGAAACCTCGAGGGCCTCACCAAGCCGCTCGGCGAGCGGGGCGAGGGCATGGTGGCCCAGATCGACGCCACGATCGGCCGGCTCGACGAGGTGCTCCAGCAGGCGGTCTTCTTCACCAAGGCGCTCAACGAGTCGGACGGCACGCTCGGCAAGCTGGTCCGGGATCCGCGGGTCTACGAGGATCTCGCCGCCGCCGCCGCCAACGTCAAGAACCTGTCGCGGGACCTGCGGCCGATCGTGGACGACATCCGCGTCTTCTCCGACAAGATCGCCCGCCACCCCGAGCAGCTTGGTGTCCGCGGCGCCCTCGACCGCCGCCCGGGGTTGAAGTGACGCGGGCTATGGTTCACGTCCGAGCGCGTCGGGGCTCGGGGTTGCCCGTGCCATCTCTCTTCACGGCTGCAGGGGCATCCCTGCCCCCTGCAGCCTTTGCGGCCCGCGGCATTCGTCCGGACGAATCGATGCCAAGGCAGGGCAACCGTTTGACCGCGAGGGGTCGCCCGTACCAATCGAGCGGCGTTGCTGGCCGAGCGCAGCAAGGATTGCGGAGCGAGGCCAGCATCGAGCGAGCGGACGGCAGGATGCCGGTAGCGAGCGTCCGGCGAGATGGTATGGGCGACTCCGAGCTGCATCACCCGCGAGCTCGCAGTCAAACGCGGGTCGCGATCGCCATCTCGAGCGCTTCGTACGTCCAGGGGCCGATCTCCCGCTCGACGCCGCACCGCTTGATCTTGAGGCCCGGGCACTCGATTGTCATCTCGAGCACGTGCCGGCCGCAGAGATCGATCCGCTCGATCAGCGACGGGCTGGCGAACCGGCGGACGGCCTCCTCGGCCAGCGCCAGTTCCTCCGCCGTCGGCTCGTACCGCTCGTAGATCGCCATCCCCTCGTTGGTCCGGAACTCGCCCGGCTTGGGACGCTTGACGAGGGCGTAGCGGAATTGCTTCGCCAGGAAATACAGGTTCCGCTCGCCGTCCATGATCTCCGGCAGGAACGGCTGGAGGAGATACTCGCGGCCCGGCTCCATGGCGGCTCGGACAGCCTCCGCGTCGCGCTTCAGCCGCACCACACCCTTGCCGCCCGCGCCGATCAGTGGCTTGAGCACGACCTCATCGGGCAGATCGGCCAGCAGCGGCCCGAGGTCGCTGCCGGTCGTCACGAGCGCCGTCTTGGGAAACGGCATGTCGGGGCGGTCCACGAGATACCGCTTGTCGGGATAGTCGAGGAAGGTCCGCATCGAGTTCACCGCCGGGATGCCCCGCCGGAGGATCTCCCGCATCGCGGCCTCCGCGTGGCGGAAGTCGGCGTTCTTCGATCCGGGGGCGGGCGCCTCGAGGATCAGCAGGGCGTCGCAGCGGCCGTAGTCCCAGGTCAGCCACTCGCTGCGCCGCACGTCCCAGGCACGCACCGCGAGGGTGCCCGCATCGAGGTCGTCCCAGTGCGCCATCACGATCCGGTCGTCCCGGGCCGCGAGCATCGAGGTGATCTGGTCCTCGTCGACCGGGCAGTCGAAGGCGAACTGGGGCCGGCCGATGTAGC
>Ga0214921_10001990_pt1 | contig 34173 bp, 50 predicted proteins | sample LL1505_MetaG_FD_177992 | JGI IMG/M metagenome (GOLD analysis project Ga0214921, IMG submission 177992) | Freshwater microbial communities from Lake Lanier, Atlanta, Georgia, United States - LL-1505 | ecosystem: Environmental > Aquatic > Freshwater > Lake | place: USA: Georgia | collected... | reverse complement strand
GTGTAAGAAGAATGGACCAAAACGTATGAACTATGGATGTGGTCCCAACCCCATGTTGTCCCAGAGGTGGTGTCGCAGTAGATCTATAGACCACTAACCTGTACCACCTATATACATATATAGGACCTGTACAGGTTGTACAGGTAGACTACTGTACATCCATACATTAGGGAAAGTACCTATAAAAAAAAAGAAAAAAAAAGAACACAGACTGATTATATTGTGAGACTATCTCTCTACCGGATCACATCGATACCGGATTAACAGAGGGAGAGCAAAATGAGAGATTTAAGTGGAACAGCAGTAGTGGTTATCTGTGTAGGGTTCACAGCACTGATGGTAGCTAACTGGTACTTTTACACAGCAGCACTGCTAGGCTGGTAAGACAGTTTCAAATACTACCGATTGGCAACAGTCGGTAGTGTCGGACACTGTTCCGGTATCGCATTTAATCATATCAAGAGAGAGAGCATTATGAAGATTCACTTTGTCGCTAAGTCTAGCGACGTCAAGACCGGACCTATACCGGTAACATACTCTGAACGTGATACTTGCCCACCGTCGTGTGGTCAGCGTGATAGCTGCTACGCTGAAGCCGGTTTTCATACTAGGATGGTGTGGGATAAGGTTAGCGTGCGTGGTTCTACACTCGAAACTGTAGCGGATAAGATTCGCAAGCTAAAGCCGGAAACGTTGTGGCGTTTCAATGTAGCTGGTGACCTACCGGGTGCTGGTGAAGATATCGATGGTGCTGCAGTATCGAAACTGGTGCACGCTAATCGTGGGAAACGTGGGTTTACCTACACTCATAAGCATAGTGCGCGCGCTATCAAGTTTGCGAGATTCGCTACTGAACGTGGGTTTACCGTAAACCTATCGGCGGATGATGCTGGACACGCTGACACTCTTGCTGCACACGGCTTACCTGTTGCTGTCGTCGTGCCACTAGACACACCAGAACGCACTACCACACCACAGGGTAGGCCTATCGTCGTGTGTCCTGCACAGACTCGCGAGGATGTGACGTGCTACTCGTGCAAATTGTGCCAGCGTGCCAATCGTAAGGTAATCGTAGGTTTTCTGGCACACGGTACTCGTGCGAAGAAAGCCGATGCTGTTGCGCGTCGTGTGATACCAATTGCACTAGCAGCATAAATAACACTTGACGGGGGAGATTATCTCCCCTAACATCCTCTCACTCACTTATCTTATCTGGAGTTAATCATGACCTACTTCACAAACCTAGATCAAGCCAAGTTTATCGCTGAGATTAACAGCGAAGATGCATGGTACGACCGTGACGATTGGACCTACAAGGTAGAGAAACGCGGCAAGTATTGGGTGGTAGCTGTGCACGACGAAGACGGCCATCCTCTGGGTTACCTGTGAACCCGACAGTCGATCAACTGTTGGATCTCCTGCTAGACGGTGACCCCGTTGCGTGGGAGATATCCAGAACCCCCGACGGTCTCAGGATTGTCGCAGTGATGTCAGACGGTCAAACCCGAGTAATCGCAAACTTACCCATAACTACTGAGGAAGGACAATGAATACGAACGAACGATGCTACGCCGTGGGCGAACGTGTGCGCGGTGTTTATCACGGCCAACCATACGTTGGGACCGTGGAATACGCTAGACCTCACACGATGAACCAATCCTACAAACACCATATCGTGCTGGAATCCCCCATCGTTGTGTACAGCGACACTCGGGAGCGAATCATCGTATCCGTGTGGGAACCCCGAGAATCCGGCAACACAATCGAACCCGCATAAACGGGCCTACAAGCGATTCTGACCCCTACCGTGTAGGGTAGGGTCAACCGATCCCTTTTCGCCTCACTGAGAGGCTTCTATCGCCCCTTTTGGGGCATCACATCGGAGAGTGTATGTTGTACGAAGAATTGAGAGCAAAAGCAGCCGAGATTCTGGCCCAGGCAGAGCAGGTCAAGTCGGAAGAGAGACAGAAAACAATTGACACTGTGCGTGTCATGATCTCCACCTACGGGATCACGGCCAAAGACCTGGGACTGGATAAGTCTCCCAAGGCTAAGTCAGGACCTAAGCCTGGGAACAAGGTGTCCCCTAAGTATCGAGACCCAGCTAGTGGTGCTACATGGTCCGGAAGGGGTAAGACCCCCAAGTGGATCAACGGAGCCGATAGGTCCCAGTACGCTATCTAATCCTTCCGGGGGATTGTGAGTCCCCCATCATATCTGGAGTAATCATGCTACAAACCCTGATCGTTATTATGTTCTCACTCGGTATAGCATCAGCTATGATCGGAGACCCATTTATCTGCGCAGTAGGATTGTCATCTGCTATGTGCCTGATCATTATATTGATGAGGAGAGAAGCATGAAAGGAGAATGGATATTAAAGGAAGTTTATTTCGAGGATGGATGGCCCTCTGTTATGAGAGACCCAATGGTTACCCCCGATGTCAAACCCGTTCAAGTGTCCCCATTAGAGTTTATAGCGGCGGCGCTTGATAGAGAGTTTTTATATGGAAAACCAATCATGTGGGCTGAATGGCCCAACAGGGAGAAGAATCATGACTGACTATCAAATGATGCAGTACTGGAGAGCAGTCAAGACCCCCAACCGGGAGGTCGAGCAGAAGGCTCTAGAGTTTGGTCATGCCGTTTACTTCCAGGCCTACAAGACCGCCAGAGACGAGCTAAAGCATTCGTTCTACTCAGGGATGGCTAGAGGTCATGAGGACTGCAAGCCAGCCCTACAGAAGGCCCTGAGTGCCTTGGACAGTGCCTACTATATGTTGAAGATTCAACCCGTCACGCCCGAACAAGAGGCTGACACTATCGCTATCGCTATCCAATCCGTAACTGAAACACTGGAGAAACTGTCATGACAGAACGTAAAGAATCCCGTAAGAAAGTATTACAACCCTGTTTCTATTTGGGTCGTGCCATGTACGTTCCGCACCTGCTGCAGCCCGGACACTGGGTATCCTACGGCGGAAAAACCAAAACCATGCAAGAGTTAATCTTTCTAAAAGCGAAGGTGTCGTATGAGCAGCTCTTCCCCCAGCCAGCCCCGTATGACTGGATCAGCACAATCAAGGTTGGAGTTTGAAATGGCAATCGACAAGACAACACCCAAGTGTTTCGACACTGCCAAGCAGTTCAAAGGCTGGGTTGACGCAGCAAGAATGTCCCATCCTGCACCCGCACACTCCTACTGCGAAGACTGCACCCCTGACTTCCAGGCCAAGATGATCAGAGAGAATCGTTGCCAGTACCCCGGTACTCTGTTTCATAAGTCAGAAGGTGGATGGGTAGGACGTAGATCTGTCGTGGAGGTTGCTAAGATCAAGCGCCGAGCCGAGATCGGTGAGCCAGACCTGATATGATCTAGTTTGTTCGGTTGTCTCCTCTCGGTCTGTGAGACCGTTCAGCCCAGTCCTTGCACTGGGTTTTTTTTTGTGTTAGGGTTTACCCGTTGCCGTGGAACGCGACAGAGAAGACTTACTCATGCACCTTCCCCGCCGTTGGGGGTTCCACAGGGTGCAGCAGTAAGTCTTTTTTTTGGTCCACGCAACCGCTCATCTCGTCGGGGTCAACACGGCAGGGGATGGGGGATATCTGGTACTGTGGGGAAGCTCTGAGAGACCGGACAGGGTGGCGAAGATAGTGCCCTGGAGCGAACGACTGTCGGGTATGCGTGGCTCCGTCCAGCATTGAAGGCATCTAGTCCGTTAGGAGGGCTAGGTGTCGTCCACCTTCCAGCAGTTCTCTTTACCTACAGATCAGGAACAGTAGAAATGTTAACTTGTAAATGTGGTGGATTTATAAGTAAAGGTGCACTTGTTGACGGTAGAGAGCGCTGGTGGTGTAGCGCCTGTCGCCGGTACGAAGTCCTGTATCGCCCTAAAAAGGGCAAGAATGAAGAGGTTTCTGACAACAAGGAGGTGAAGCAACAACAACTCTATTGACAGTCTTTTTTTTTCTGTTCTAGTCGTGTCTCTCGTATCTTATCTATAGGTGATCTTATGAAACTGTGCATACACTGCAAACATCTCCTGCCCCGCGATGGGGACCCGGACTTCACGCTCGCCAAGTGCGCTGCATTCTTCAACATCCATCCCGTCTCTGGCAGGAAGATGTACTCCTATGCCTTCAACCAACGGATGTTCCTAGTCAACACCGGTGAGGGAAAGTGTGGGGAATCCGCTGTTTTTTGGGAACCAAAAGAGGAGATCAATGATGAGTGACTTCACCCCTGAGATCCGTAACTCTGCTTGGTGGTCCGGTGACTCCAGGATGGCTGCTAACGGTCGAGCAGCAGAAGCTATCCTCGTTAAGCAGGGCAAGATCATTCCTGAAGACATCTCCGATAAGGAGAACGTCAAGATGGGTCATGTCATGCAGCCAGTGATCGGCAGGCTCGTGCAGGAACGATTGCAGGTTGAGCTCAAGGATGCTGACTACTCCATGACTCATCCCAAAGAACCTTGGCTACGTTCTCACTTTGACTTCATCTCTGCTGATGGAAGTTTCCTGGTTGAAGCCAAGAACTACAACGGCAGTCAACGCAAGAAGTTTGATGAGTCCGGGATCATGCCGGATGCTGATCGTGTCCAATGTATCCACGAGGCTACCGTTCACGGGATCAGCAAGGTCTATCTGGCTGTCCTGCTGGGAGGCCAGGAGCTGCAAGTAATCTCGGTAGATGTCACTCCTGACATGATGCTAGACCACGTTAAGTGGTGCGCTAAATGGTGGGGCTACGTTGCCAGCAAGACAGAACCTGAACCTGAAACTATCGAGCAGGCTCGGTTGCTCTTTCCACAGTCTGAGTCATCTGTAGCCACTGCTAGTGCTGAACTTGAATCTATCCTAGATAGGCTCTCTAGCCTCACAGAACAGCGTAAGAGCATAGAAGACGCTGAGGAGCAGCATAAGCTCGCAGTGATGCGTTTCATGCGCGACAGGGACGTTCTAACGGCTGTTGATGGTAGTGTGTTAGTCACCTGGAAGTCAGCCAAGGGATCTAGGAAGTTTGATCCCAAGGCATTCCAAGCAGCCTATCCTCAGATGTACGATCAGTTTGTCCGGGAGGTTCCCGGATCTAGAAGGTTCCTTATCAAATGAATGAAGAAGTCAATGACGATGATGTGTGGCATCTCTATCGTGCTCTTGCGATGGCCGCATTTATCATCAAACGAGAGAATCCCTACCATCATCAAAGCAAACAGATGATCAAGGATTCTGCTTCTGAATATGCCAATCTTATGTGTGAAGGATTAGAAAATGAGCCAGTTAATCACCGTTGATCAAATACAGACGATGGCTAATGCTGTCGTTAAATCACAACTATTTGGGATGAAGACAGTAGAACAAGCTACTGCTCTCATGCTCATCGCCCAGGCAGAGGGCTATCACCCTGCTCTCGCAGCGCGTGACTATCACATCATCCAAGGTCGTCCTACTCTCAAGGCAGAGACCATGATGGCAAGGTTTCAGCAGCAGGGTGGACGTGTCGAGTGGAAGACTCTGACTGACGAGGAAGTTACCGCAACTTTCTCACATCCATCTGGTGGTTCTGCAACCATCACCTGGACGTTTGAGCAGGCCAGGAAGGCGGGACTGACCGGTAAGGACAACTGGAAGAACTATCCTCGTGCGATGCTGAGAGCAAGGGTGGTATCGGAAGGTATCAGGACGGTCTTCCCAGGCGTTGTGCTGGGCGTCTACACGCCTGAAGAAGTGCAGGACATACCTACACACCAACCGGCTCGTGATATGGGCGCAGCGGTCGTTGTAGAGGAGGAGAAGGTAGACCATCCGTTCTCACTCTTTCTCGCAGACGGAAGTGTCTACAAAGGCTACCCGGATTTCACCGAGTACATGGAAGGCATTAGGTCTATGGTTGCGAAGATAACCAACAGCACCAAGTTCACCGAAGAAGAGAAGAAGCAGAAGATCACCAGTCTTCTCACGGCCAACAACAAGCAGATAGAAGCACTGCCTGCTCTCGCCAAGATCCAGCTAAAGGCTGCTCTTATCGGGGAGGGATCGAACCTCCCAAACGCAATCAGGGAGGGGCCAGACCCGGAGATATCGGAGGAACTGTAAGCGGATTCTATCGTATAGGTCAGATCAACATCAGAGGTTTTCATGAGCTACGGCAAAAACGAATATCCAGTGACCCCAGGCAAGGCAACTCTTTTCTACAAAGATCCCTCCCAAAAGAAGAACCCTAATCAACCAGACTGGGATGGTGATTTAGTTCTAACCAGATCGTATACCGAAGGTCAAACCCTGAAGTTATCGATCTGGAAGTCTATGGCTAGGAACGGGAAAGAGTACTTCACCGTTAAAGAAAATACCTACTTCAAGGACAAAGAGGTTGCAGATAATGCCCCCAAGGAAGTGCCTGCTTCCTACAAACCTTATGGTGGGACATTCAAGAAGCCGGTTGATGACGATAGTGACGTGCCTTTCTGATGACTCCCACCCAGAGGTCTTTAGAGTACCTGCGTGAGCAAGGCTATCTCTGCGCCATAGTCGAGAAGTGGAATCCTCACGCTCGGATACGGCAGGATCTCTGGGGTTGGTGCGACATCTTGGCTATCCGCAAGAACGAGGTTCTGGCAGTCCAGGTCACAGCATCTGGAGTGTCAGACCGCATCAAGAAGATCACTGCATCTGAGACGGTAGGGACGGTCAGAGAAGCAGGGATCAGGATAGAAGTACACGGGTGGCGGAAGAACTCCGCTGGTAAATATGTAATGAGAATCGAGGATATATCGTGACAAGTTTATTTGTAGCTACTCCCATGTACGGTGGGATGTGTACCGGCTTCTACCTGCAATCAATGCTTTCACTGGTGAGCATTGCCAAGCAGTCAGAGGTAGAAGTCTCCTGCTCTTTCATGTTCAACGAGTCATTGATCCAGCGTGCCAGGAACGGTCTTGCACACCAGTTCTTGAAGACAGACTGCACTCACCTGATGTTCATCGACGCTGACATCCGGTTTGATGCCAGAGACATCCTGACAATGGTTGCAGCAGACAAGGACATTATCTGCGGTCTCTACCCCAAGAAGGAGATCAACTGGCAGCAGGTAGCACTATCAGCCGCTGCTGGTGTTCCGGTTGATCAGCTCAAGAACCACACGGGTGCGATGGTGGTAAACCTAGTAGGCCAAGAAGGTGAGGTCACAGTCCCGCAGAATGAGCCGCTGGAGATCGTCAACGGTGGGACTGGATTCATGCTCATCAAGCGTGACGTATTCATTGGACTGAAGCCATTCGTAGCCACCTACCACAACGACGTGTTGGATACGGCAGGCACGTTCAAGCCAGACCTGATGCACGAGTATTTCCCCGTGATGGTCGAGAATTCAAGACTGCTCTCAGAGGACTTCGCGTTTTGCACAATTGCAAGAAAGCAGGGGTATAACATCTATGCCGCACCCTGGGTACGACTTGGGCACTACGGCAGCTACCTTTTCGAAGGTTCCCTAATCCCCGCACCTTAACGGAGTTTGTTATGAAAGATCAGATACTTGACGCAATCAATGATTCAGAGCCTGTTGATGCGCTGCACGCACTATTCTCAGTCTCGTTCTTGGTTGCCAAAGCCTCTAACATCAACGAGTTCACTTTGGGAAGCCTCTTCTCCTCCACTATGGACGCGCTGTTCCAAGTGCATGAGCAAGATGACGACGAAGAGGACGGCGAAGAGGTAGAGGAAGAAGCAGAAGAGATCGACGAACAAACTGTCTGATCCTTATTTCTTAGCCGTTCTGGCAGATCTACGGAAGGCTGAGGCAGTTGGGTAACCCTTCTGCCCCGGCCTTTTCGCAGGAAGTCCAAGTTTTCTACGCCGGTTGATGTTGTAGTACAGACCTTTATTTGCCATCTCTGATACCTATAACGTCTGGGTTTACATAAGCAACACTACCAGTGATCAGTCGATCACCAAGAACCGGCTCTCCCTTCTCTAGCATCACTATCGAGTTCGTAAACTCTAAACGCCTGACTTGATGGTTAGTCTTGGTCTGTGCGTTGACAGCCGCTATAAAGCCAGAGAAGAAGCGTATAGCGTTATTCCCATACCCAGGCATCCACATTGTGTGGAAGTCCTCTACAACGTACAAACCGCCGTTGTTGAGTTTAGGCCACCAGACGTTCCAGTTCTCAATCATATCGTCTGACTGATGAGATCCGTCGTCAATGATGATATCAAATGTGCTATCAATGTGAGTTGTCTTGGAATCACCAACGATGACTTCAATACGCTTATCCTCAAACTTGAGGTCAGCGCATTTGGGGTCTACGTCAATCCCGACGATCTTCTCGGCATTCCAAAAGTACTTCGCCCACGTTTCTAGTGAGCCACCGTTCTGGACGCCTATCTCTAAAATGCTGACCTGACTGTCTTGCAAGTAGAAAAATCTGTCGTCATAAAAGTCTAGATACGATGACCACTTGTCAGAAACTTTACCTGTTTTCTGACGATGAATAGTTGCTAACGACATCCCCAGCGCCTCCTTGCGGCTTTTCCTCTTTCGCCGGTCCACCCGGCACTTCTTGCACAGAAACTTTTGTGGCGCGGTCCTGACTTGGTAGGGGCTTGTAGGTTAGATCCCGCAGCACGAGCCTTAGCTCTACCCTTGGCAGTCAGTCCAGCACCTCTGCTGGCAGGCAACTTCTCACCCCTGCCAACACTTAAATTTGGAAACTTCTTCACAGCGTACTCACATCAATGAGCGCCCCTCGAAAGTCAATGATACCCTCGGAATGTTTGCTGACCAACTCAGGCCACAACAATTTGTTGTCTTTCATGGTCAGGACAGCAAAGCCAGACCGCCAGTTGACTGGACTGTCTTCCAAATAATCCAAGAACTGGGGACCATCTATCTCTGCCAATGTTCCGGTATCGACCCCCCAACGGGTTCCCCGGTAATCTCCGTAGGGCGTGCATTTAAGACTGTGCAGGTGCCCAGTTACGATGCTCGTGCCTGACCCAACGGTATTGTTGTGTGTTGCATGAACTCCACTTTTATACCTATGCTTAATGACAACCTCGTCCGACAGCCAACAACTCCAGCATGGATGCCATTTCGGGAAATGATCTTTGAGAGATGTACCCTGCACGTTCTCAAACTCTGGTGCAGACTGGGCTAAACGGGTCTCAAAACGGCTATCGTGGTTCCCTATCGGCCACACCAGTTGAGTATGGTGTCTTGCCTTGTTACAAGCCTCTTCGATCTCCCTCATAGCCTCTTGGCATGCATCTAACTCCTGCTTCACGTTTGGCCTATGCGTCCACCCTATGCGTGGAAATCTAGATATAGCTGCACCATCAAAGATATCGCCGTTGGCAACTACAACGTGCGGTTTAAGGGTGCTTATCGCCCATAGCAAGCCCTTGAAAGCAGTCGTTCTGATCCCAGGCCAGAAGTGTGCGTCTGAGAAGACTAGGGCTATCCCGTCTGTAAGACCGGCATAGTGCCTTGCTTTCTGGACGTGTGGCTGCAATCCATTGCTGGTGAGTTCTACCTTCAGCCTTCCTTCGATTTGTCGCCTTTTGGTGTGAGCGTGTCGTTCAGAGATGCCTACTATTCTTGCAACCTTTATGGCACTGTTGTGCTGCTCCCATAACTCAAGAAACTCTTGGTCAGAGATGATTGGCTTTTTTGCCATGATTCAGTCCCGTAGTACGGAACCCGTCAAATAGCACACAATTGTTACAGAAGATCTACTTCTGATTGTTTTCGTTTTAATAATTCAGATTTGCAAACCGCCTAGCCAACATTCCTCTCAAAATGAGGGCAGTCAACAATGCTGGTGAAATTGCCACCCCAACGATTCTTGGGATTGAGACTCTGCCAATACTCACCAATAGGAACCAATGGCTCCCTCTTGCCTACCAGCACTCCATCCCTGAAGAAGTTCAAGTCAATAGCGCACCTTTTTAAGTGCATGGAGTTGGAGGTCTTACTCAATCCTTTCTTGAGATAGATCTCCTGTTGCTCGGAAGTGCGCCACAGCTCACCCCCGGTCACAACGAATCCTAACTCAAAACACTTGTTGATAAGTTTGGCAACGTCCTTGAGGAACTCTGCCTGCTCATTAACAAGACTCACTCACCTTCTCTCAGAAACACTGCTCCGAAAGCAGCCGCTGCGGTTCCTAACTGAACCAGAGCGTCTCCCAATCCGGGAGGGATTCCAACAAATGGAGTCAAGACGTTGATCAAGACTGCAATGCCTGCCCAAGAGCTAGGCTCACGAAATCGTTCAATCAAGTATTTCATATCCCTTCTCCAGGAGTGACTGTGATCGTGTGAGATCCAGTCGAAGTAATGAAAGATATAAACACATTCGCGCTGGTAGAAGACTGAGGTCCACTCAAAACAATTGATTCTTGCGGCCTGATAGGTACCCCATACCCCGGAGTGCCAGACGTTGGCACAGCAGCATTAGCGCCAGATGTAGCCGAGATCCTGACATACACCGGAGGTGTAGTTGATGGCTCATGACTGACAAATAGATACTGACTGCAAGGACTGTCAGCAGAGATGTTTGCACTCTGGATGTTGACGTTCCCAGCCAGAACAAACGTCTTCCCCATAGGGTAGAAGGCTTGGTTGTAGGCCATCAGTAGATCCTCTTGCCTGCACCGCTAGTCGGACTCTGCTTGGTATCGTACGCGCCTTCGCAGAAAGGAATGATCGACCGGAAACCACCCTTAGGCAGTTGTCCTGGCTCCCACCGTACCATGTGAGGACTGCCTTCCTGTGGCAGTTGGGGCCGGAAAGGACTGGCAACCTGCTGGTTTAGATTATGGTCCCGTTGCTGGGGTCGGCTCTTCATTTCGATACTCCTTGACAGTGATCGTAAGGTAACAGAAGGCCACATAGATACCGAGTGTTGCCACTCGCTCCCACGTTGGCTCCCACATTGTCCAGCATCCTAAACCAAACGAGGTCAGCAGGGCTAGGATGGTAATAAGCCTGTCCGTCACCACGGTCAAGGCTAGTTTGATCAGTTGGATAGCTTCCATATAGATTACTCATCGTCATCGTTCATAAAACCCGTACCCCAGTCAGAACCCTCGTCTTTCAGGCGTAGGGCTTCCAACTTGAGCGCACGGTCGATAACCTTCATCTTAGCATCCAAACTGGCTTCCGGGTCTGAGATGGTCACGCGCAGCATATCTGCGATCGCCTTCTCCAGATCTGTGCTGATGCCACGCTTCTTACTCATCTCGTGGCTTCTCCTACTTTTTCACCAGCACTTTCTGCCATTGGATAAACAGTAATAATAGCGTTTCTAATCAAACGATCAGTAAATGTTGTTCTCGTTGCTTCATCTATGGGCATAACAAACACTTCTTCAAGTTTGCCAATCAATTTGTCTGCTTCTGCCTTAGACATTAAGTTGCTTGACACAAGGTTGTCTGCCATTAATTTCATGTCTGCAATAGCACCCTTGAGGCTTTGGTTGGCCCTGTCTGCTATGACTTGACCAACAGCACTGGCAAGTTTTTCTTTACCACCAGGAGTTCCAGCGATGATAGGAGCAATTGTTGACCATTCGTCACGATCGCCACGCAATAAGAAGTCAGCCACACGCTTGGGTTCAACGGTCTTCCCAAGGATAAGATCTGCTTTTTTCTTGGCTTCTTTTGTGATTTCACCCGCTTGTTCAGTCAATGGCTTTGCACGCTTTTTAGCTTCTTCCTCAAGAGCGGCCTGCACATCGGCGGCTTCTGTTTTAAGTCTTGAGGCTTCTTTGCTGACTTGCCCAGCACCAGCGGTAATGTCAGCCTCTGTTCGTCCCATCACTCGCTCTGCTGCGCGCTCACCACGCTCTTCAATCTTAGGCGGCAAATTTTCTGCTTGACGTTCCAACTTGGAAGCAGCAGTCTCCGCTTTACGGGTAATACTACCGGCCTTTCTTTCTGCCTCTCGTTCCAAGGTTCTTGCCTTTGTTCCCTCTTGAGTAGGCAAATTGCTAATTTGAGTACGCAAGGCTGCTGCCAGTTTTCCTCGTTTCGTTCCAACACGCTCAACAATTCCTGCTTGTTGTGCAAGATTATTGAGTTCCTGTTCAAGCGCAGGAAATTTGCCAATCCAGTCAGAGATGTTCCTGTCTTGAATCACAGACAAGATTTCTTTAGCACTTCCACCTTTGATCCGGTTAGCAATGAACGATCTTGCCAATTGTTCTGCTGCTTTAGGACCGGCAACCTTCGTGAGCTGGTCTACACTTCCTGCGCTGTAGAACGCTTTGTCTGCCAGCGCAAACTCATCCGTAGAATACTTCCCAAAATCTGACTCAGACTTACCAAGAATTGCCTGACCAAGTTTGCTCTTAAAATCATTTAGTGGCTGAGAGTCAGCCTTGTACTGCTCGAGGTATTTGCCAAACCCAGGAGAAAATTCTCTCTGAATCTTCTCAATAGAGTCAGCAAGATCACCAGCGCGTTGCTGTGCTATGGCATCGTAACCTTCTGCTGGGAGCCCAAACGCACGGTCACGCAACTGGCGTCTCATGTTCTCCAGTGCTTGGAAACTCAGGGGAGTGTAGGTAACAGTTGGGTTACCTGCTTCATCTACACCTTGCTTACCAACGCCGCGCCTGATTACATCTCTGATTGCAGTTAGACCTTTGAGTTCATCAGGACCAACATTGAGCAATCCGGTTTCTGCGTTTCTGACTTTGTTGTCAATTAACGAAATTGCTTCTTTATATGCCTTGGTTTCTTGGTATCTTTTTCCAGACCTTTCTTTTGCGGCAGCTTCATCAAATGCTGCTGTTTTGAGTGTCTGTACGTTACCCTCTCTCACTCCTTTGAGCCTGTTGAACTCACCTTCAAAGAACTGACGGATAGAACCACCCAATTCAGATGGCTTTCGCTTTTCACCTAACTCACCAGTTTTTTGTTCAACCGCTGCAATTCTTTTTTGCATTTTCGGGCCAAGTCTGTCTCTGACGCCTTCCGTTTTAGTGACGCGACGCTGGGCCTCGTTGATAATATTATTGGCCTCCTGATCTGCTGTAGCCAAGATAGAGTTAGCTTCTTGCTCTGCTCTTGAGCGCAGTTCTGGTGCTTGAGTATCTGCTTTGTCTCGAACTGCTTGAGCTAATTTCTTAGCCTGATCTCGTAGTTTGTTAGCTTCTGTTTCTGCACCAGCCCTCATCTTGTCAGCCGAAGCATTGAGTTGGCTTTGTAGCCTGCTAATTCTTGATGCTGTCTCTGCTGATGCCGGTCCAGCTTGGGACTGCGCCTGTGCGATCAAATCGTTTGCTTGGCGCTCTAGGTCTGCTGATTGTGTCTCTGCTTGACGCAAGATGCTGTTTGCGCCCTGGCGGAACATGGCAAACACATCCTTGGCTGGCTGGAAAGACTCAGCACCACCACGGATGGCAGTCAACTTATCATTGATAAACTGCTGCTGTTGTGCAGTGAGATTAAGTTCTTTGACTCCTTTCTCTGATGCAATTTGTCCAATTGTCCTCAATCCAGTACCAATTGGAAGACCAGTACCTCTATTTATCAAACTAGCCAAACCATAACCAAAACGGTTGGTCAACAATCTTGCTGGTTCTGCAATGATAGATGGCCCAGCAAGTCCACTAACAAACCTTGCTGCCTGCTCTACTGGCTCGCTATATCCTGCTGCTTTTGTTCCTTGACCAACAACTTCTGATGCTGCACCACCAAACGCACCAGCAGTTGCGCTTCCCAATCTGGCGCCACGAGTTGCTCTGCCAATCTCAAACAACGCTCGCCCAGCAGGAGCGGTAGCAGGGAAAGCAGACGCAGCAGCACCCAATCCAGTCATTATTTCTGGAGCAAAGTAACCGGCTCCACCACCAACAAGTGCTTCTGTTGCAACTTTTCTAGCACGAGTTCCAAAACTATCTTCGTCTTTTGGCTCTGGTGTTCGAAAGTTTTGTGGCAAATCAGATGCCGGTACAAGATTGCTTGGTATGTCTTCTTTAGGTACGGTAGCCATTATTGCTTGTACTCCCATGAACCATTCTTGAATACCATAGGCTTACCACTTTTAGATGGAGCTTCATCACCTTCTTTTGGGCCAGAAGATTCTTGTGCCGAGATCCCGTAACTTTGATTTGGAACAAGGCCAGTCGATGTTCCAGAGGGGATTTTTAACTCTGGGAATCCATACAATTGTTGATTGATTGCAATTTGATTTTTTACTCTTTTTTCTAATCCATCAAATTTTTGTGTCATTCTTTCTGCGGTGTCTCCAGGTTGAGGAACAACACCGTAGCTGCGCAACGCTTCACCCGCGGTAACTGCTTTACCAGACTTGTCAAGATAATAGTTATTCCTAAAATCTTTAACTGTTGTCAAAAATTTATTCAGTTTTGGAGGAAGATTTGTAGACAACAGTTGATCTAAATACTCTGACTTTTCAGAGAAAAATGCTTCTGGCCTGTAGTTTTTAATGAGTTTTTGTAGGTCAGGATCTTGCAACTGATTTTTCATTTCTGTTATATCTGATAAAAAAATATTCTGAGCCACATACCCTTCTTGTAACTTAACTCCTGGCTTCAAAGATGTGCCGCCTTTCTCGGCTAGTTTGCCAGCTAATTGGGCGCCTTTTGGTAATAGTTTAGAACTAATGTTTCCACGGCCATCCATTACTAATAATTGACCGTCTGCCATTCCAATTGGTTGGACTTTTTGCTGACCCAATTGAGCAATGTATGCTCTCATGTTTCTATCTGCTGCCGCTCTTTCTTTTGCATCCTGACGGTTTTTTTCATCTCTCTCTTTCGCGGCTTTAATATTTTCTGCTTGCCTTTCTGCTGCAGCCTGACGGCTTTCTTCTGCTCTTTCGTCTCTGCCAAGTTCCAGCATTCTCTGAATTGCTATGTTTGAGCTTCTTGTCAATTCAGATTCGTGAGATCTAAATTTTTGAGATTCTAGTTGTTTCATAGCAGACTCTCTCTTGGTCGCCATCAACCTAGCCCAGGTATCATTCTGTTTGATCTGCGTTTCAAGTTTAGTGATGCTGTCTTGCAAACCAAACTTGTCTTTGTTAGCTTTCAAAAAATCAGCACCGGCCTCTGCAAAAGCTGCATTAGCTTCAAGATCGGCTGATTCAGCGTCGTACTTCATTTTTTCTCTAGCAACATCAAGTTTTGCTTTTAAAATTCCCATTCGTTGGGTCATAGCCTTGACGTTGGCGTCAAATGTCTGACGTTCTTGTTTATACAGATCTTCTTTTCCTTTGCCAAAACCTTCTGCCATGCCGTTCATTGCCGACAACGCTGCTTTGGCATTGTTTTTACTTAATCCACCTAGCAAGAGTCCAGTTGCGCCAATGGTTGCAAATACAACACCCAACAAAGGAATTGTTGTTTCACTTGGAACAAACATCATTTTATCTGCCGACTCATCAGCAAATTTTTTAAATTCTTGCATATCAGGAGAGTTGTAGTATTCCTCTCCCAATTTGTCTCGGATACGTTTTCTTTCTCTGTCGTGTTCCGATTGTAATTCTTTTTCTCTTATTGCAAGAAGGTTTTTCCCTTCTGCATCTCTAATCATCAAATCGCCAAGCTCGCGAGTTAAATCAATGTTAGAACTTAAAAATCTTTCTTCTCTTTTCCCGAGATCGGAGGCTTCGTCTTCAAGACGATTTCCTGTATTTGCAGGATTTTCTTTTGAAGAACCACTTATTAAAGAAGTAAGACCCAGCGGACTTAATGGATTGTTTACCGCGTCAAAAGTGGTTGCCATGGTTACTTTCCAACAGGTTGATTTGCTTGGATTACGCTAGGAGCAGCTAATCGAGTCAAGTTACCAAAATACTGACCGTACAAAGAAGCAATCTCCGCATCAGCACGGATACCCTCTGTGATGGCCTTGGCCGTGTATTGATCGCCAATACCAGACAACTTTAACCCAAAGTCCTGCTGCGCTGCCAACAGCCTCTGACGCAGGTCTTCCTCTGCCCTCTGCTGTTGTGCCACACCTACTCCACCACGAGCAACACCGGCTTGAGAAGCCCTGGCTCTCATAGCGTCCAGAGCCTGCTGGTTAACTGGGGTCAACTCACCGCGAGAAGCGGCAGACTGTTGAGCCAGACCTTGCTGTTGATACGGCCTGCCAATTTCAGATATACGCCTTGCAGCATCTTGAGAACCCTGACGAGCTTTGCGAGCTGTCAGTGCAGTCTGTAGACCACCTAGTGCACCTAGTCCCAAACGTAATTTGTCACCACCAGTGAGGGAATCCAAGAACCCTTTTTCTGGTAGACCGCCTTTTTCTAAAAGACCAGTTGCGTCTTGACCATATGCACCGCGTGTCAGGCCAAGTGAAGTAGGAGTTGAAAAAGGAGTTGTGTCTTGACCGTATATTCCTTGAGCAAGTCCGAGAGACGTTGGCGCGTTGTCAGCAAACGCTGGTCTAAAACCAGCCATGTCTTGGAATGTTGACTCAGGGAAGTAATTTGCTTCAAATGTTTGTTGCTGAGGTTGAGCGGCAAATGAACGTGTAGCAGGAGCGGTAATATCAAGTTCGGGACCAATAGGGCCGCGTAGAGCATCATAACCAGTTGCTGGCAATACAGACCGTGGCCATTCAAACGGCATTTGAGAAACAGACTCATACCCTGTGCTGTCTGGAATGTAAGCCGCTCCCTCAAACAATCCTTCTGGCACGTTTTCGTAACCAGTTTCAGGAATAGGGTTCCCGTAATCATCAGTGTAGAACTCTGGCAATCCTGTTTCTGGGTTGACGGTCCCAGACCCTCCTTGCTCACGCAGGAGTGCAGCCTCACGGGGGTTGATGTGCGCCAGGATCGTATCCCCGTTCCTGCCCTTGTCTTGCAACAGACGGGCAATCTTGCGGAGATCTCCACCCATACGGGTCATCTTGCGTAGTTCACTCATTTACAACCCCAGAGCGTCTTTGAGACGCAGTGATTTTTCATTCCAGACATTTTGCCTTTCTTTGCCAGACTCTCCGCCCTCTATAGCACCAGATGGCCGGTACGCCGCCAGAGCGTCTGCGAGCAACCTAGCGGGACTTTCACCCGTGATTATAGGTTGTCTTCCTGGTCTCTTGGGAGGTGGAACGCTGGTGACAGTTGGGTATAGACTTTTAGGTTGTTCTTTAGGTTTTTCTTCAGGTTCTTTTTCTTTTTTAGGTTCTTCTTCTTTTTTTTCTGGTTCAGGAGTAGGTTCAGAAGGAACGTCAGTCTGTGCGGTAACAGTGACTGGATCTAACCCTGTAACAACTGGTGATACGTTTGCTTCTCTTTTTCCTTGAATTGTGACTGGGTCTAATGCCGTTGATGGTTGTTCCGCAACAATTTGATTGACTACGTCTGTGTCTGTAACCGTAGGGGATAAGCCAACTTCGTTCCCAGCAGTAACATTAACAGGAGGAAGAGTTGTTGAAGGATCGGTAACAGGAGTGGTCACCATGTCTTGCAAATACTGCTCTTTGACATCTGCAAAACTGTCCGGACTCATGATTGTTACATTTGACCCTCTTGTTACTTTTGCGCTCCCATCTTGCAATTCTTGATATGTTGCATTACCAATAGTGATTGGTTGAGACCCTTCTTTTGCAGCAGGAGCGGTCAGACGATCGTAAAGACTTTCAATTTTAGACGCACCAGACTGCGGAGTTCCTTCTACTCTACCTTCAGCAAGTGCTGCGGTTATCAATGTTCGGTCAGACACTCCGCCTGTCTTCACCAAATCGGTAGCAATTGCACCCGCGCCTGGTCCTAGTTGTTGAGTAACAGCAGCCCCAGTAGCAGCAGCGACTACGTTGGTAGCGACATTTTCTAAATTTCCACCTGCTATAGCAGTTCCAACAGCAGATCCAGCGCTCGCTCCGCCAATTCCACCCCCCGCCGCAACGTTAGTAATACTTGCCGAGCTTGCTGTAGCTGCGGCTCTAATAATGTCCGCGCCGTCTCCACCTTGAGCGGCGGTCACACCAGCAGAAATTGTTGCCGCACCTGTGGCTGCAACAACAGACGCAGCAGTTATCGTAGAAACCCCCGTTGCAGCAGCAATGTTTCCTGCTAATGCCGCACCAGCAATAACATCACCCACCCCAAGAATTGCATATCCAATACTTGTCCCAATACCAGGAGCAGCAATAGCAATAATAGGAGCAACAAACCTAAGAACTTTTTTCCAACGAAAACCCATTACATACCTCCTGCCAAGGCGCCCATAGCCACTAAAGCCGCTAAAGCCATGTAATTAGTTTGTTCAGGCAAATCTTCTTCATCAAGAATTCCAGCACCTATTAACTGTTCTCTGAGCATTGCGTACAAACTAGGGTCTTGGATAGCCTGCTCGGCCATCTGACCAATAGAAGCCATAGTTCGAGCATCTATGCCGTATTGCTGCATAAACTCTTGTGTAGCAATTAGTGCTTGTTCCAGTTGCGGGTCCATTACAGTCCTAACACTTTGACAATCTGTTCATGGATGCTCAAATGTACCCCTATCCAATCATAGAAGTCATCTTCTACTTGCCAGTCTGCGTTGATCAACTGAAAAGGATTGTCTAGGTTCAGTTGACTTGCCAGTCTTTCATGCTCTTGGTTGTGTACAAACAACCAGTCATCTAGGTTATCCGGATCTGCGTCTATCAAAGGATACTGAGGTATCAATATTCCTTTGTCAGCCAACTGCTCGTAGAATAACTTGTGCTGCACACCGTTCTCAAACAGCATCACCCCTAGACCGTCTACGTCTCCAAACTCGACGTAAGACAAGTCATCCATATTCATATGCCAAACAACTTCTTTACAAACTCTGCTGCAACACCTGGACCAAACAACACCGCTGCAATCACTGCGTAGAGGAGATACTCAATCTTGGTCATTCTCTTGTCGCCGGAAGCCAACGTATCAGAGATTTGCTTGTATCTCTCGGCACAAATTGCTTCATGCACGGCTAGTTTGGTCTCGGTAGTTTCACTCATTTACCACCCATGAAGTAGTGGCCTCGTCCCAATTGTAAAACTGACCATCAGTAGGCATAGATATTGGTGGGTTCCAAAGACAAGTTTCTTCGTTTAGAACCCAGGACGGGAACGGCTGCGGAGGGATAAACGCATCTCGTGTCGAGTCGTAGGTGTAGCCAATTCCCGCATAATTTTTGCGAAACGGAATCCCACCACTTGTATGTACTCCACCAACGGTGTTGTAACTTGTACGTTTGCAAATATTTCCTGTCGTGTAGCCGTACCACTGCTCCCAATCAACGCCTTGGTCGCCTTCGTTTCTGCCGACAATAACGTGGGTAACGACGTTATTTGAATCAATGAATGCGTAGTGCGCCATGTTTGTCACCAAGAAATGGTTCCGGTTCCGGCAGTAAACGTGTAAACGCGATAGCCGGACCTGCTAGACGTACTGACAGAATAAGTCAACCCGCCGCTGATTGAAGAGATTGCTGTGTAACTGTCCGGGTAAGCAATAACAACAACACCAGAACCCCCTGCAGCCCCATTATACGGAGGTGTTGAATTGTTTGCCCCCCCTCCTCCGCCGCCGCGATTTGCGGTTCCAGCAGTCCCACTGCCACCACCACCATTGCCACTAACTCCAGATATACCTGATCCGCCGCCTGCAGTGTCTCCACCGCCGCCACCGCCGCCACCTGCATATGACGTAGGGGTTCCGGTTATTGATGAAGAAAAAGCAAGTCCACCTGCTCCTCCGGTAGTACCCGACCCAGTTCCAACTGCACCAGGCCCGCCAGCGCCACCGCCACCGCCAGACGCTCCAATACTTCCTGCCACTCCGTTGCCGCCAGAATTACCTTGTCCGGTTGTTCCTGATTGGCCTAATCCACCTAATCTTCCACCGCCACCGCCGCTACCACCCGATGACCCATTACTAGCAGATCCACCAGCGCCCCCGCCAACCGAAGTAATAGTTCCGCTTGTTGCAGCAGAATTAGTAACTGTCCCCGTTCCAAAAACAGAAGGAGATCCGGATGATCCTTGAAACGATGAATAAGGCCCACCACCACCAACAGTTACTGTGTAAGAAGTTGACCCTGATACTGTGTACGCAGCGTTAGTTAATAAACCGCCACCACCGCCACCACCACCGCCGTTACCAGAGCCAGAGCCACCACCTGCGACAACTAAATATTCAACAGAAGTCGGGAATGTTGACGGAATTACTGCATTGCTGGCCGCGCTTGCAGACCCGGTTCCTACGCTGTTAGTCGCTGTTACGGTGAACGTATAAGAAGTGCCGTTAGTAAGTCCCGTTACAGTCAGAGGTGACGCTGAACCGCTAGCAGTGAATCCTCCGGGACTAGACGTTGCCGTGTAGCTGGTAATAGCCACCCCGCCAGTAATAGCAGGCGCAGTAAATGGAACGGTCGCCTGTGTGTTTCCGGGCGTAGCCGTGCCAATTGTTGGAGCGCCCGGAACTCCGGCTGCAATAGTCGCGGTTGCAGCCGACGTAGCGCTCGCGCTACCTGCTGAGTTGGTAGCAGTGACGGTACATTTGACCGTTGTGTTGTAGTCAGCATCAACCAATTGATACGTTGACGATGTAGCCCCGCTAATGTTGGTTGACGCCCCACGGACCCATTGGTAGGCGTAAGTTGGTGTTGGGTAACCGGACCACGTTCCTGTCGTGCTTGATAGCGTTTGGCCAACAGTCGCCGTGCCAGAAACTACTGGCACCGTGTTGTTTGTTGGCGCGGTTGGTGTCAGCGTTGGCGTTGCCCAGGAGAGCACACCAGACCCGTTAGTGATCAACGTCTGATTAGCAGTCCCGTCCGTGCTTGGAAGTGTCCAGGCAACATTGGCAGAAATGACGGTCGGTGCTTTGAAAGCAACGTAATTGCTAACACCGTTAGAGAACTTGACTAGGCCGCTAGACCCTACCTGTACGTTGGCACCGTCCCAAGTAAGGTTGGCAGAGCCACCAAAAGATCCAGAACTATTAAACTGAACTTGAGTGTTAGCGCCCCCAGGAGTACCACTACCACCACCACCAGCACCACCACCAAGAGTAGAAACAGTCTTTAGAACCATGTTAGACCCCATCTCCTGGTGTGATGTATATCACAGCATTACCAGTGCTAGTTATACCAGCAAAGTAAGCGTTAGGCGTGAACGTCAAGATCTCGTCTGTACCTGACAGTAACGGGATAGATGACTGAGTGCTGGTGACGATTACTGCGTTGGCTACGGCACTGGCATTAGACTGCCCGTACCCCATAAACACCGTCACGTTACCGCTGTTGATGATGCGGTACTGGTTACCACCAAGAGTGGTAGACGCAGCTTGCACGGAAGTTGTGGGAGAACTAGCGGTAGCCGTGAAGGTTATCGTGTTCCCCATAGGGGTAAAGGCTTGAATTCCCATTATTTGACCTTTAATTGTTTCATTTCGGCTGATAAGGTGCTATTGGGCCATAAACACCGTTAACACAGTCCTCGTATATTTGACGCCCATATGGTTCTGGGTCTAAAGGATTTGCAGAAAACTCAAATTGCTGACCCGTGGTTTTTTCAGTCAGAGTGCAATTAACAATTGTGTGTTCCTGATTGGCCCAAACAGGATTTGAAACCGTGTAATTGTCAAGCATTATATTGTCCTAATCCAAAGAGTTGTTGCTTGAGCATCATCAGTAGCCGGAGTAGTGGCATATCCTAAACATTTCCAAGTTCCAGCTCCTGGCCCAGCGCCTGAATTAGTACCGTAAGCGTTGCTGTAAGCCAAACTTCCACCGCTAACAGTAGATCCAAATAGTACAGGGCCAGAGGCTGAAGGGTAGAGAGCAAAAATCAAGGTTCCAACGCCGCCAGACGAAGGGACAGATGGAGCACTACTTGTCCATACTGTTCCGTCGCTGGTCAATACGTTTCCGGTTGTTCCTGGTGAAGTTAATCCAGTTCCTCCTCTACCTACTACAAGCGTGGCTGACAAATTTGCGGCATTACCAGTTGTGTTTTGATTAAGAGTCGGGAATGTGCAATTAACTAGGTTTCCGGAAGTTGGGGTTCCTAAAATTGGCGTAACAAGCGTTGGGCTGGTAGACAAAACAACCGAACCACTACCCGTTGAACTGTTCGCTCCGGTGCCACCATTTACAACTGATAACGTGCCTGCAACCGAGACAACCCCAGTTGTTGCAGTGCTTGGAGTCAATCCAGTTGAACCAAAAGATATTGAAGTAACTCCATTCCCGCCTCCTCCGACTGCGGCATTACTTACCCATACGCCACCAATACTTGTCAGTACGTTACCTGCCGTGCCTGGGGCCACAGACGCAACAGGACTTGTTCCGTTCCCCAATAACACGCTATTAACTGGCAACGTAACCATTCCCGTGCCGCCATTTGGCACAGTCAATGCGTTGAGCAACGTTAGGTTACCGACGTTGGCAGTTGAAATGTTGCCGGTAGTGATGAACGCGCTGGTGGCATTGAGCGTTGTGACGTTTGCAAGCGTTTCCGTGACGTTGTTTGTCCCACCACTGATTGTGACGTTAGATAGCGTCATGTTATTGAGTGTGGTGATCGTGCCTCCGAGCTGGACAGACGTATTGCCGATAGTGATCGGCGTGTTGAAGTTGCTATCTAGCTTAGAAAGAGCAATGTTTCCGCTTAGATTGGCAAAAGCAAATGGAACAGCCATCAGAACCTCGCTCTCAATTCGTGTTCAAACTCGAAAGTATTCACAGTATAACCAGCACTGTTACTGTTAATAGTCAGACCGAGGTACTTTCCGTACTGCTGGGCATCTGACTTGTACAGAGCATACCCGTAAGACGTTTGCCATCCAACCGTTTGCAAACTATTGTTTTGCCAAGTTACTGGTTGGTAAAAGTTGTTTAACCAGACAACTGAGTTGTCTATGGTGTAAGCACCAGTAGAACCAATACCTTGTTCGTTGTCTACGCTGATCAAAAGAGTAGACGATGCTTGCAACTGGGCTTCGATACCAAACTTCAATGCCTGCTTGGTGCGTATGGGATCACCCATAGGCATGAGAGCAGTCTGAATCATTGTTGCTACGTTGGCCGTAGAATTAGCATAGAGACGGTAGAGGCTTGAGCCTGCGGTCCCATAGAGGCGAATGACCCCCGCTGTAGGGACGGAAGTGATGTAGTCCAACGCTCCTTGGGAGGTTAGAAACCACTTCTTCTCGAAGAACACGGCTTGGACCTTTCTCGCTCCAACTACCGGGTCGTTGTAAGTGAAGGAGAATGCCGCGCATAGTATGTTGTTCAGTAAGACCTGACCACCACTGATTGGCTGCGTAAAGTCTATGAGTTGGAATATCCCGTCAAGAGGGTCTGACAACTTGCTGGTGGTAGATCCGACCAGGGAATAGATCCCATAGTCGTTCATGAACAGCACAGCTCTAAAGAACGGGTAGATGGCGTAGATGCGCTTGGTTCCTACGCTTGCCGATACGTTGGTATTTGTAAATAAAGTCTGACCGTTTGTGTCAACGCGAACGTCAGAGAAGACGTTAATACTTGTCTCACCAAAAATGTACAAAAAATTGTTGGCTGAGAGCAGCGCACGAATGTTGCCGTGCAACGTAGAGTCTGAAATTGTTAGCAACCCAGCGGATATGCTGGTGAAATCACTGTAGGAATCTGCTGCGGAGTAGTAGACGGTACGCCCAGCCGCCACCCATGTTCTTCCAGAGAATGTGGCTACAGAAACTACCTGATCTGTGTTTACAACTGCGGTGACATTAGCAGCAGTTGTGAACCCACCACCAGAGAGTGTCACATTGGCAGTTGTGTACCCAGCGCCAGGATTAGTCATCACAATCTGTGAGACGGTATTGCCCAAGACGATCGCTGTAGCAGTAGCAGGAGTGGTATTAGCACCGTCAATCGCCACCGTTGGGGCTGACGTATAACCAGAACCACCGTTGTTGAGCAGGACGCTGACTGTGCCTGTCTTGAACGTGACGATCTGGGCTATAGCATTGGCTCCAGATCCTCCACCACCTGAAAAAGTTATGGTGGGAGATGATGTATATCCACTGCCTGCATTTGTCAGGGATACGCTGTTTACGCCACCAGTTGAAATGACTGCATTGGCTGTGGCTGAACCGCTGGAGAAGCTAACAGTAGGGATAGAAGTGTATCCAGACCCTGCGTCTACCACTGCGATAGAAACAACCGCGCCAGCACTAATACTTGCGACTGCTGTAGCCTGTGTTCCACCCGTAATATTGGGTGCCCCGATGGTTACATCTGGCACAGCCGTGTATCCAGATCCACCAGAAGTCACAAAAACAGATCTGATGCCACCAGATCCGATGACAATGCTGGCTGTAGCTACTGCTTGCACCCCGTTAGCATCGTTTGGTGCGCTGATCACCACGTTTGGCGCAGCTGTATAGCCAGAACCTGGGTTTGATACGGCAATCAGGCCAACTGAACCTATAGAGACTACGTTAGCGCCGTTCCAGCTTGACAACCCCTTGTCTGTGTCTGCAATAATCAGTCTTTCGTTCTTCCACTGGGCAGCACTAACGTTTGCGTTGCTGAATGTGCCTGCAACGGCCACGTTACTGGTCACATTGCTGGTCAGATTGAACGCTTGCGCTCTACCGTCTATCTCAAAACTGACTATGTAGTCAGATACATTGATATTTGTAGACGTTAGGTAAGATGTTGTGTTGGAAAACACGACAACATTGCCTGTGCTGTCTCTGACGGCTTCTTGAGCGGGGACAATCTTGATGTTGGAGTCGCCAATAGGCATGGCGTTTTCCAACCACGAGAATTCATCGTCCTTAATGGCCGTTCGGTTGGCTTTTGTGTTTATGCCACCAAACGTTTTCAGGACAGTGTATCTTTTTTGCTGTTCCTGAGATGCCATGTTAGTAAGGACTGCTATACGGGTCCGGAATCCTGCGCGTGAAAACTGAATTCAACACGCTCTGTACTTGACGGTTGTACTGCTGGAGGAAAATCTCAGATTCTCCGTAGCTTTGTTCCTTGTACTTTGCCTTGTAGGCCGCGTAGAACGCCACAGGAACGGTGTACGGATCATTGATGGCGTCATTGACCGTAGGATTTGTCAAAACCAGCGGAGAAGGCAAAATAACCGTATCCACTTCCATGCTATAGGACTGGTCAGGGATAGGTGAGATGTAAATCTGAGATTGACCATACGTTGAGAAGCACACAGGCCGTCCAACGTAGTTCTGCCAGTAACGTAACTGGGCGTTGAAGTTCGTCCAAGGCAAATAACGCAGAGGAATCCTAGAATTTCCCCAGTAGATTGTCAGGTTAAGAACATCCAGAGTCTGCGAACCATTAGGTAACGACGAAAATGGGATGACTTCTGCATTCTGAACGTACAACAGCGTTGCTGTACCGTTAGTAAAAGCGGTTGACGGAGGGAAATTAGTGCCAGATGTTGGATACGGAGGAGATGTAGTCCCCAGCGTCCCACTTACTGTGACTTGGTAGATAAAGATATTTGAGAATATGTATTGTCCGGCGGTGACAACAAGTCCAGCAGACCAGATAATTGCGGCTGTGCCGTCTGGTGCAAGGGGTGTGGCCGAGATTTGCAGAGTACGCAGGCAACCAGTGTCTCGTACTACCCTTTCACGCCCATCATTAATGTAATCCGTAATCTCATCGTTAGACCAGAAGTTCCCATTGGCATCGTGTAGAAGCCTGCGAACGTCTGTGATGTACGAATTTAGGGTTGCCATAGTTGCCTATTGTAACCCTCAAGAGACTTTTCCCCCTACCCCTACTTTTTTGACGGGTAGGGGTACTACGCCTACCGCCGAGGGAATGCGGTCCTGCGCTGAATGTTGGCCAATGCGGAACATAGCCAACCGTTCAAGTCCGATTTCAACATCCGACGAGTGGGTTGCAAAACCCAGACGGACTGCGTATGGGAGCTTGTCATCATCTTGGTAACCAAAGATGTGCCTAGCAGCCTCGATAGGGACTGACGTAGGCACACCTTTTTTAAACTTATAGTCAACACCGGCATGACGATCAGCCAGATCGGTGTCGCTACAGTTGGTTACATAGACTTCCATTAGAACGATACCGAGTCACCGTAGATGCGAATGTCAACAATGGCCGATGCCGCGTTGGTGACGTTCAAATACAATACCGAAGTATTCGCTCCGTTGACTGTTGTGGTCAGTGCGTAAGGGCTGGCAACCGTTAGGTCTTGGAACCTGTTAACAGCAGTCAAATTTGCTAATGAGACTGTTGCTACAACCGCATTGCTAGTGTTGCCATCATTGGTTGTCGTGATATTCACGTTAGCCAAAGATGCACTAGCATTTGCGTTTTGTACCGTAACCCGACGAATAATTACCTGACCCGATGTTGCAAGTGCGTTCCCATTGGTGAGACCGCCTTGAAAGAACGGGATAGCCACTACCGCATTGCCAGCCGTTGCCAAAGACGCTCCGCTAACTCTTGCTATTGCATAGTTACCAAAAGAGTCTGGTAGGTTTGATCGGACTGCATCTGCGCTTGCCATGTTTACTCCTTAGCTAGCAAACGTGGAGTTTGCAGTCAGACCACCGTTCACCGTCAAGAAGGTGATGGTGTTTGCAGTCGTGGTCGAGTTGGCAACTACGTTCACACCGTCACTGATCAGCACGCCACCAGTGTTTGCTGGGGTCAGCAAAACCAACGCGGTTCCGTTGTTAGCGTAGATCTGGCTGTTCAGTGTGGGGAACATCAGATATACGCCAGCAGGAACTACGTTACCGGCAACGGTGGCGGGAGCGATCAGAGTCTGAGTGGTGAAGTAAGCACCAGCCGTGTTGCTGTTAGCACCGGCAATCAGGATCTTGTTTAGGGCGAGAGCCATGTTTCTCTCCTTACAGAGTCAGCGAGTTGTAAGAACTAACCCGAGTCATAGACTTCGGTTTAGTGCTAACCAACTCAGCAATCATCAGCACTGCGCCGACGTAACCAATCTGCCAGTTAGGCAGAGTGGACTCAAACCCAGTAAACACAAACGAACCCTGCTCGTGGATGTACAGGTTCAGGTAGTTCGTGTTGACAAAGTAGACAACGCCTTCTGGGCAGTACGGATCTGGATAGATCGGCACACCAGCAACCATCAGTGCGCGGAACGCAGCCTGTGGCCCGTTGTTGTCACCATCAAAGGCAGAGCCTGGGGTGATGGTGTACTGCTCTTGACCAACAAAGTCTTGAGCCAACAGAGTCCAAGTACCGAATCCGCAAACACCAAAGCTAGGCACTTCTGCGCCGTTCTTCACGGTTCCAGAAATGTATTGCAGGATGTTCTGACGGGTTGGGTTGACGTTACCAGCGTTGTAGACCTTCGACTTCCACCAAGTGTAGGTGTTACGGTTGATGTTGCCGTAGGTCACTAGGTTCGTGCCATCGTCAATCGCGCCTGGGAGGCCGATAAACTGCTGGGTGTTTGTGGTGTTGTTGTACAACGATGTTGCCATCGCGTCCATCATCACGTTGGTCGCATCGTTCATCCGTGCTTCGATCAGCGGGATAATTGCTGCGTCCTGCTGAACCGCACCTTCCATCCCGAGGAACGGGACTGGTGTGATCATCAGCTTGAGGTTGAACTCAGCGTTGTAGGCACCCTGCTGGACAGACGGTTGAGCGAACGAGCCGCTGTAGTCTGACCACTGTGCGTTTACAAACTGAGCGCCCTGGACGGGCACTGTTACGGAAGACACACCGCCGCTAGCTTGCTGACTGTTGGCAATCAGTGCTGCGAGAAGAGGGGTCGAGTTATAAAGCTGTACAACCAGCTTCGGGATGAATGCCCTACGAGTGACGTAAGTTAACTCAGTGTACTGAGTTGATCCCGTTGCCGGTAGAATTCCGCCACCAATAGGCATAACGATCTCCGGTGAGGTTTACAAACCAATAGGACGAGTCGGTCGCCGCAAATCTTGCAACGCATTGACCGCTTCGTTTCTTGCTGCAGTAATTGGGTTTTTCCAATACTTATTCAGATCAAATTTCTGAATAACTTGTGGATTGTACCCAGAAGGTGTGGGTGTCGCGGCTTGCTTCATCCACTCGTGATACTCAGCGGCGGTCTCGTGATTAGTAATACCGCGCTCAAGCATGATTTTCTCAATGCCCTTGATATCATCGTCAGAACTTGCCAAGCCCTTCTGCTTCAACGAATTGCGACGTTTTTGCAGTTCTTCCACGGCGTCACGCTCTCGGAGTTTGTTCTCCAGAGATTGGACTCGCGCTTCTGCTGCGGAGATCGCATTGTTGGTGTGATCTTCAATTTCCAGTTCTGGAATCGGAAGATCGGGCTTAACCTTCTTGGTCATCCGCAAAAATTCTTTGCGAGTGGAAGGATTCTCAGCGAGTTGCTGTGCCAATGCCGCGAGTTCGTCGCGAGCATCAATTGATAGATTTTCAAGAGACATTGTTACCCTCGTTACAATGTGGTTTAGATAACTTTCTTGCCGTCACCAGGCTTTTGAACTGCCATCTTGTTCTTAGAAACATCAGATGGCTTGTCAAGACCGCCGAAGCGAGCAAAGCGTGGTGTGTTTACGATCTGGCCGTTTTCCTGACGGTCGTCAGTTGGGCGGCGGGGAGCAGAAGCTCCGCGAGGTTTAAAGAGGTCCATTGCTTATCCTAGTCCAGGGGGTTTTGGCGCACCTGCGCCAGGGGGCGTCATTCCCGGAGGCGGGGCTGACTGAATTGCACGGGACTCAGGAGTCATGCCACCGGCTTTAGGTAGCGTCTGCAACATTTGCAGAATCTCTGACTGCTGGAGTTCTCCAGTTTCATTACGCTTGCCGCCCAGCAAACCACCAAGTTTGCGAGAGGCTTCCATGATTGCTTTGCCTTCATCCGACTCTGCGCCGACTGCCGGAAGAGACTGGTCAAGAAGATCAAGCGCAATAGAAATATTGATCATTGCCGCTTCACGAGTGCCCATCTGCTTTTCAGGAGTGGACATTGGAGAAGCCATAGGAGGCGTCTCAGGAGACGATGCTTCCGGAGACGGAGTAGTTGGAACCGGTGCATTGGCACTACGGTCGCCTTTCATCAACTCCATCAATTTATCTGCTGGTACGCTCATGTGCGACCTTTTATACCTAATTACAATTTAAGTCAAGTGGGAGGCTCATCGCCCACCTCCCGCAGGCCGGTTCAAAAACCTGTTACGTTCGGATTACTTCCGACCTTTACGACCACGACGTGCCATGACGATCTCCTGGTTGCGGGGCCACTTGAGAAGGGCAAGCAGCCATACCCATCAAACTCTTTAAAACTTACCTGCGGCTTTTACGACCGCGCTTCATTGCTTTGTACATTGCAATTACCTTCGTGTGTAGTCACGGGTCATGCGGGAGGAATTACCCGCACTTCCCATCCTATTCGTCTGTGTACGGTACGTCAAGGATGGAGTTGTTTGTCTTGCATCTAGACTTTTTGCAGTGACGCGGGGTTGATCCCCGGTCTTTGTGTAGCCTTGAGTAACCATTATTGTCCCTGTGGGGGTTGCATAGCTGCTTGCTGGGCTTGTGCGGATTCCATCTTCTTGAGACGGTCTTTCAATTGTTGTTTCATGGGTGGTTCAAGCAAGTCTAGCAAGGATTCTTTGTCAATGACTTGTGCTTTGAACAGATTGAACGCCAATTGACGCAAATCTTCCATGAAGATGGGTGAATTGCTGTGTGCATCTACTTTTACAGCGTAATTCTTAGGCAATTGCTCGGCAATGAACCGATTGCCCCTAGTATCCGTGTAATGCGTGTTTGGATACGCTTGCATGAGCTTGAGATACAGAGTCGCCATCTTTTCTAGCGAATCTTCGATAACAAGCGCCCGTTTTTTGGCACGAGATGACCCTAAACGGGCAAGTTGACTGGCATGACCGGATGATCGGACACCAGATTCCCCCCGTCCTTGCAAGACAGAGACGATTCCAGAGGCTTCCTCAAACATAGAGTCGATTTCACCGATCTCACGGAATAGATCTGGCGGCATTTGCGGGGCCAGCTTCTCAACCTTGGCGCTTGGCATATCTGTTGCCAAGATCCCGCCTGCACGGTTAAGAGCAAAGTTCTTTTCATCCAAAATTCCAGTGAACCCGATGAGTGCCGTAGGTGGGCTGACTTGCTTAGACAGGATGTCCAGAATCTCCGTCATGCGCTTGTTACGCATCTGCTGGAGATAGATTAGACGGGATACTTCTGACTGGCCCCAGTAGTAATCGTAGAGCGGCAGGGGGCAGATCTGGATGAAGGGCAGCTCGCCTTTCAAAAAGACGGTTTCGCCAGGACGATCGTAGATGATGACATCTGGATCTGCGCGGGTGACCACTTGGTAGTCTCCGGTCTCATCGTTCCAGACCCAAAGTTCCGTCATCTCGACGGTTTCCTCAGAGACTTGGGCTTTGTAGCGGTTTCCGCCGGAGAGATCTAGGTTGACGTTCCCGTAAAGAGTCGGGTCCGTCTGACTCATGATAATGCGCTGGACGCCGTTGGCAACTTCGGTGCGCTCGTGCTGCACATACGACACGCGCTCTACGATCTTTTCCCGCTGCGGGTGGCTGTAGAGGCGATTGAAAAGTTCAGACTTTGTGATGTAGTAAGTCTGAATTATTGCTTCTTGTCTGTCGGTGTATGGAGTGTCCTCTCGTAGGACACCGATGCTGGCCGGTTCCACGAGATACGGATGAATACCGTTTCTATAAACCAGTTTAATAAAGGTGCTGTTGTAACACAGCGACCATGAAACCGCTGTCGAGAATACTTGGTCAGCATTGCTGTTTAGCCATTCATCGTTGAGTGCGCGGGTGAGGACTGGGAGCTTGGCCTGCTCTTCATCTGGTACTGCCGCACCCAAGTCTATGGAGAATCGGGTGGTCTCGGCAGAGTAGAGGAAGGATGACAACTGATCTATGTGGGGAAAGATCTTGTTGTACATGGCCGGTGCTTCGTCCGGTCCGTTCCCAAAGAGATACCACGAGCGAAGACCTCCGTAGTCGGTGCGGCGTTCCGGCATGGAGACGCTGCACTTGTGGATGAGGTCTAGGTAGAAGTTTTCTCGTTCTACCGGTTCGCTCGGAATTCTCATGGTGCTATTGCCAAGTTCTCATGGTCAGAGATGTAACTCGCTGCTTTGGGTCCCGTGAGATTACCAGTATCTTTCGGGTTTACGCCAACAGATTCTCCACGGACAGACTGAGCGACTTGTCCGGCAAGTGCTGCTTGCATATTGATGTTCTGGAAGTTGCCACCCCAGATTGCGGCATCACCTGGGCGAGGTTCTCTCTCTTTTGGCTCTTCAGGGAGTTGATGATGATGGTAACCGGCTTGTGTGTCACCTTCACGGGTGGACTTGATGTCGGACATCTTGAAGTCTTGGGCGAGGCCGCGAAGATTACGGTCAGCCTGTTTGGTTTTATCTGATTTGAGAGCGACTGGTTTTAGGAAAACCATGTTGAGTTCTGCTGTACAGAATTTGATAGGGCACTCTGCCTCATAAGATTCGAAGAGGCCGTGAGATGCGCAAAGATAGTCGTGAAGTACGCTCATGATTCGTCCAAAGTAGGATAAGAGTAATCGTGACGATTACGGGGGCCGATAGATATTTTGAATCCGTCAGGGGACTTTGTGATCCCCATGTGAGAGAAGATAGCAGGTTCTGCAACCTTGCGGTAGTCAACGTATTGAGTCTGGTCTTTCCTTCTCATGATTCTGACGTTGCCGTCGCGCCAGTTCTGGTAGGCGGCAGAGACCCGACGTTGGGTGGTCTCACTCATGGGTGAGTTTTCATAGATGAAAACGTCTGCCAAGTATTCTCTGGAGATACCGCATAGGTCAGCAAATTTCTGAATGGAAATACCGCGTTGCTTATCCTTGAGGAATCGCCCAACCAAGATCTTGAGTTCTTGTTTAGGAATAACGGTATTCAAACTTGTATCCCTTGTCTTGCAAAAACATGAGGAAGTCTAGTTCACCAAAGACGTTATCGCATTCTTCTGCGGTGTGTCGCAAGGCAATAGATTTGTGGCCGATCAATTTTCTACTGGGTGCATGGTGACCCACAAGGCTCTCAAGGTCAATATCATCGTGTAGGCCTGGACCCATGTACTCAATCGAGAAGTGTTTGGCAATGTTCAGTGGGGCGAACCTCACGCCGACAGATTCCAACTGAGAACGCAGCAAACCCGAGAGCTGGACATCTTCGTTGATGAACGGCTGCTGTGCGTACAGCTTGTGGACGATGCCATGCTTGGAAGGTGCTTCTAAAAACTTGCGGCTACGCAGGGAGAACCCGCCGTTCTGCACAACGATGGGGTCTTTCACATGAACCCACGAGAAGTGGAACATGGCTTGGTTGCCAGCGATGCCCATGTGAGTAGGTGCGCCCACATAGTCATACTCGTAGTACTCACCCGTGAAATTCAGCCCGTTGATGACCCAACCGTCATCTTGAACCACGAGGCAATATTCAGTCTCGATGTACTGGTGCAACGAGTACATACAAAAGATTGAGTACTGGTAGTAGTCCAGAGGGGCGGTCTGCTTCCACGCAATGTGGTCCGGCAGATTTGCGGGTCTAGAGATGGAGATGAGGAGACCCCTACTGCCTGGGAGTTCCCGCAAACTTTGCACAAGGCTTGGAATAGCGGCAGTTCCATCTGTGTGTCCGTAGATAGATACGATTGTGAGTTCAGTGTGTGGAGTTGCCACCGTACATCCCGATACGTTTTAGATAATTGGATACGTTACGTCCAGCAGCGATCTGCTCTGGCGTTTGGTTTTCTTGGGCATGAGAGATTTCTTTCGTCAATCTCATCGCAATCAATCGAGGTTGAACCTGCTCGGCATAGGCAACAGCAGCCAGCGCACTGGCAATCACTCTATCATCCTTGCCGCGCCCAGGCGCACCGATAAACCCGCCCTCACGAACGATGCCCTTCATCTCGTCTAGCAAATCCATAGATTTGATTTCCATCAGACCACGTTCGAAGTAATCCTTCATGTAGGTCAGCATCCGTTCCTTGGTCTGACTCGTAGTCAAGAAGCCAATAGAGTTGGAGAGACCAGACATCGTATCGTTACGACGCCAGATGTAGTTCTGCATAGACCCCAGAACGTCCATGATGCCGTGACCGGCAGTACCTTGGGCGGCAGCAAGACGTTTGAGGTTACGCATCTCGTTGATTACCGCCTGACCGGGACCGTTGACTTCCAAGTTCAGAGTTGAATTCTTGTACGCACCGGCAAGATGAGCAATAACCCACGCAAATTGGTAGGTATTCATCTCACTGGTCGCAAACTCCGCCACCTGCTCCATGCCATTCGCATAGACGCGAAACACTTGGATAGAAAATCGGTCTGCCCAATCAGATGATCCATAAGCAGGATCAGCACCAATGACGTAATAGGCCGTGTCAATAGGCTGTTCCCAGATCTTCAAGGTCCCCAACTTCTCCGTGGACTTCAAAACATCTGTGTCTTGGAACATTGCCCCGAAAGCATAGCGGAAACACTCCGGATGAAGCGCACGAGACTTCTTGGCAGCGTCAGTACACCGGGAGTTTGAGAAGAAGCTCGTACCAGTCATCACGAATGCGTAGTCTTCCGTAGGAGGAAACTCCTGGTACATCAGCGCATCGTCCTTGATCCCCTCGTGCAGCTTCCACCTCCACCACGCCATCTGCCTGCTGTTGATCTCCACCCCGTATAACTTCTTGATGTCCTTCACCCATTCCTTCTCTTCCCCAGTTAACTTGCCATCCCAGTAAACCTTATAAACATCCGTCTCTGCTTCTACAGAATAAAGTTCATTTCTCCACCACCCACAAAATATAGCCCTCTGAGTTCTAGCCTTCTTAGCCGTCACATACATATCGTGGAACATATTAAACCCACGAGCAGTACTCTCAAATAAATACAACCTCTGAGGATTGGTCTCCGCAAGAGAAGCCAAGAGAGATGCCAGGCCCTCCTCATCTCCCCAACTGGATGTCTCAGTACCATGCAGGTACGTTATCGCCTTACCGCGCCCCAGAGACCCCTTAGAACGCAATCCAGCCACCTGATAAAACAACCGACTGCGGTTCTTCAACGAAATGTGATTCCTGTTGTGAGCAATAACAGGTACTTTATATTCTCTGGGTAACCCATCTATATACATAGACAAGGTACT
>Ga0214921_10001989_pt1 | contig 34177 bp, 20 predicted proteins | sample LL1505_MetaG_FD_177992 | JGI IMG/M metagenome (GOLD analysis project Ga0214921, IMG submission 177992) | Freshwater microbial communities from Lake Lanier, Atlanta, Georgia, United States - LL-1505 | ecosystem: Environmental > Aquatic > Freshwater > Lake | place: USA: Georgia | collected... | reverse complement strand
CCAATACTTGGTCCTTATAACAGCCAACTTGATCTTTGGTGATAGCTTTCCATCCGCATGCTTCTAAAAGCCAACCTGCAGCAATCTTATAGGTATGGTCATTGATAGGGTAGGCCATTAAAGAAGGGAATTGAAGTATAAGCTGGTCATACTGATTTTTTGTAATCGTTGGATTCTTAAAAAAGCTTCCTGCATTGGCTAATTTTTTTGGATCAGGCCATTGATTAGTCCTTAAATAGATGACTGCATTTGCTATAGATTCCACACTTGGTTGATGAACGCCCATTTTATGTAATACCGATTGAATGGCACCAAAGTCTGATCTTAGTAAAGGTTGTTTTGATAATTTAAACTCAACAGCACAAACAATATACCGATTGGCTGCTCTGCTAAAAATACTAGACCTATAACCAAAAGCGCATTCAAGATGTGGGAGGGTCACCCATTCATTTTTTAAGGTATCAAAAGCATCTACACTTAAGATATGTTCACCAACTTCTACACCATATGCGCCAATATTTTGTATCGGTGCAGCGCCAACAGCACCTGGAATCAAACTTAGATTTTCTAAGCCACCCCAAGATTTTTGTACACAATAACTTACAAAATGGGACCAGTTTTCTCCAGCTCCAACTTTAAGTATGACTTCTGATGCTGTTTCTTGCAGCTTTTGAATGCCGTTGAACGCTATCTTAATGACCAATCCATCGTATTGCTTGGAAAATAAAAGATTCGTTCCAGCACCCAGCATCAAATAAGGTTGGTGGTGGGTGTTAGCCCAATCAATGGCTTCGTTTAAAGCTTCTTTAGTCGCTACTGAAGTAAAAAAGGATGCAGTTTCTTCGCAAGCAAAACTATGGTACCGTTTTAAGGCTATATTTTTTTGAAGCTTCATTTAGTTGGGGTCGATATCTATGATGATCTGAACAGATTTATACCTTGGGTGAACTGAAATTAAATGAATAAAATGTAACAGCTGTTTTTTGGCAATTTGTAATTGCTGTGGTTGTTTGGTTATTTTAACACAAAGCTCCCAAATATATTTATTCCTTATTCTGTTAATAATAGGTTGGGCTGGCCCCATGACTGTTTTTTGAATGGAGGGGTCTAAAGATTTTAAAAAGTGATTAGCAGCTTCTTCGGCAATATGATTGTCTTTGTGTTTAAATAGAATGCTCATTAACCTACTAAAAGGAGGGTAAGCAAAGTGTTTTCTATTTTGGATCTCGAATTCATAAAAAGCATTATAGGCATGGTCTTTTACAAATGCTACCACTGGATGATTGGTCTGGCTTAGTTGCACAATCACTTTACCTTGATCATTTTTTCGGCCTGCTCTGCCACTCACTTGTTCCATCATTTGGAATGCCCTTTCATTGACTCTGTATTGATTGAAGTTGAGTAAACTATCCGCATCTACAATACCCACCAAGTCTACATGTTCAAAATCTAATCCTTTGACAACCATTTGAGTGCCTACCAATACATCAATTTCTCTTCTTTCAAATTGTTGGATTAAATGATCGTGTTCATTTTTTCCTTTAATATTATCCAAATCCATTCTAGCAATTCTGATATTGGGCAAAGCCAATGCTAATTTTTCTTCAATTTGTTCAGTACCAAAACTCTTTTGTTTGAAACTTTGTTTACCACAAGCCTCACAAGTATGCACGACTGGATAAGCTGTGCCACAATAATGGCAAGAAAGCATATTTTTTGCTTTGTGTAAGGTTAAACTCACATCGCACTGTTTACAATGTGGAATCCAACCACAGGTTTCACAAATCATATAAGGGGCATAACCTCTTTTATTTTGAAATAAAATGACTTGTTTATTTTTTGCCACAGTGGCGCTTATTGCTTCTAATAATTGAGGCGTTAATATAGCAGATTGTTCAGTTTGTTTTTTCGTATCCACTATGTCCATTTGTGGTAAGGCGCCTTCACTAAATCTTTCCTTTAGGTGGTAATAGCCATACTTATTTTGCATGGCATTGTAATAAGTTTCAATTGATGGCGTAGCAGAACCTAATACCACTTTAGCACCTAACTGATTGGCATAGTAAATGGCGGTATCTCTGGCTTGATATCTTGGCGCAGGATCTTGCTGCTTATAAGAGGCATCATGTTCCTCGTCAATAATGATTAAGGATAAATTTTTATAAGGAAGAAACAAAGCAGACCTGGCGCCTAACACAATTTTAATTTCATCCGATTTTACTTTATTCCAAATTTCAACCCTTTCGTTAGGATTAAATTTAGAATGGTAAATAGCAATTTTCCCTCCAAAATATTGTTTAAGTCGACGAATCATTTGAGCAGTCAATGCAATTTCTGGGAGCATATACAATGCTTGTTGATTGGACTGAATCGCCTGTTCTATCAATGCAGCATAAATCTGTGTTTTACCACTTCCTGTAACACCATGTAATAGATTGACCGAATGGGTTTTCATTTGTTCAATCATGGAGTCATAGGCCAGTTGCTGTGCAGAAGACAATTGGTGTAGGTTGGTATTCCCCATATTTGCATCCACTGCTAAGCGATCTATTTTTCTTTTCTCAATAACAAGAATGCCTTTATCAATTAATGCTTTTAATTGTGCTTGCGCAGCACCTGATTTTTCTAATAATGCTTTTTGTTGCACATGCCCCTCAGTTTTTTGAAGATGCAAGAATGAAAGTAGCAGGGCTAGTTGTTTAGGTGCCCTAGTCCAATCATTTAACAATAGCTCTAATGCCGCTTCTGAATGATAATCAGGATGCAAGTGCAATACATTTTCAACTTTAATGGTATACTTATCGTGCATGGTTTCGGCTACGGAACAAATACCTTTTTGGATGAGTTTATTGATGACTGGGTAAACCGATTTTTTATCTAATAATTTTTGTATTTCTAATAGACTAAGTTGTTTTTTTATTTGCAATGCCTCAGAAATAATATATTCTGTATCACTAAGATGAAGACTATCAATCTCTGCATCTTCATTTAAAATAAATATACTTTCACTAGATATTTTTAAATGGCTAGGAACTGCAGCCTGCATGACTTCCCCTTCGGTACACATATAATAACTAGCCATCCATTCCCATAATTGTAATTGGGCAGGATAAACGATGGGTGCATCATCTAACACACCGAGTATAGGTTTTGGATTAAATCCAGCAGGTTTTTCTGTGTGGATATTTTTTATGATACCTGCATACCGCTTATTAGCACCCAACATGACTTCTACACGCATCCCAATCATCACCCCATCGGCAAGTTCTGTAGGAATGGCCCATGTATAATTTTTAGGTAGGGCTAATGGTATGATGATTTCGGCGTACATATAGGGCTACAAAAATACATTAAGAAGCTGGATACTGACGATATCTTCTTAATCCATCGTCCATCATTTGGTGTACCTGCTGCTTTAGGATTTCAAGATCCTCGAGTGTATAATTATCTACAAAAACAGTTGGCAAATAGACCACTCGACAGATGCCAGGGCGAAGGGTAAAAATGCTACTAAAATGCATTCTGTCTACTGAATCAATCATTAAAACTGGTTGTATAGGCACCTGCATCTCAATGGCTATTTTAAAGGCCCCATTGTAAAAATCTTTCAAAGGTCTTTCATCGGTCATGCTAAAAGTACCTTCTGGAAATATAAAAATTGAAATTTTATTTTTTAAAGCTGCTTTTAAATTTTGAAGACTTTGAGCTCTTTTTTCAGGATTAGATCGATCTACCAAAATCACTGCATGTCTGTAGAATAATCCAAAAAGTGGAATTTTTGAGGATTCAAATTTACCCAATGGTTTAATGGGTTGATGCTTGAGTTGGACAATAGGAGGGATGTCCATATATGAATTATGATTTCCAACAAATACATGCGCTTGATTAAAATCATGTTTGCCCTCGTAAATTTCTTGGTGGCGCATGCCTAAGAATAGGTATAAGCTTTTTGAAAAATAACGGGCTATTTTATAAATACCCTTTGTTAAATACCTCTCACCTAATGGAAGTATGAAGAGCATGGCAAATAACGAAACAATCGTCAAGCAAGTAAATATGAATAAAGCGTAAAAACAATAAATGATTTGAAAAGGGCGTAAAATATTTTTCATGTGTAGGACTAATTCCACTAATATAATAAAAAAGGCCCGATTGAATTAAAAATCTATATTAAGTCCACACGCAATGCATGCGCGATTGATGGCGCCTCATTCAAGTGATTGGCAGGGAAGATGCCAAACAATGAACTACCTGACCCACTCATACTCGCATAGAGGGCACCTAATTGATAAAGTTGATCTTTTATATTTGATAGGGTCGGTTCGGCTTCAAATACAGGGGCTTCAAAATCATTTATTAAAGCAGCCTTCCATTCAGCAATAGGTTTTTCAATGATGGATTGAATGCTTTGAGATTTTGTATGTGGGTTCAATTGCTGGAATGCCCATTTAGTAGCAATATGGATGCCTGGGTGCACTAGTAAAAATTGATAGTTGGAAAGATCTAATTCAATTGGAGTTAAAATTTCACCACGTCCTTTTGCATGACATGCTTTATTGTACACGAAAAAAGGGCAGTCGCTTCCAAGTTGACTAGCATAATCAATCAATTCACTGTCATTTAAGCCCAACGAAAATTGTTGATTTAAAATAAGCAATGCAGCTGTTCCATCACTTGATCCGCCACCTAATCCTGCTCCCATTGGAATATTTTTGTGAAGATGCATTTGCACAGGTGGAAGTTGAGGGAAATCTTTTTTAAGCAAATGATAGGCTTTCAAACAAAGATTTTGAGCAGGGTCCCCAGGAACAGCAATACCAGATTGCGTCATGGTTAAAGTATCAGCAGGTAAAATTTCTAGGGCATCTGAAACTGCGATGGGATAAAAAACTGTTTCAAGTTCGTGGTAACCATCTGGTCTTTTAGCAAGGATCGAAAGACCAAGGTTGATTTTGCAGTTGGGGAATTGAATCATCCTAAGGCTGCTTTGGTTCATTGCGCTTGTTGATTTCATCTCTGATATCAATGGCGCGGATATAATCTTCTTGTTCTAATACTTCACTTAGTAATTGATTCAATTCAGCTAAAGATAGTTTAGCTAAGTCACTTCGCTCAGATGTTTTTGTAATTGTATCTGGCATCGTCACTTTATCATTTTTCTCGTTGGTTAATCCTGCTTGATCCAAAATATGTTCATACACGTAAACAGGGCAACCAAATCGAACTGCTAAAGCCAACGCGTCGCTAGTTCTACTATCTATTTCGATGGTGTCGTTGGAATTATGACAAACTAATTTTGAATAGAAAATACCTTCCTGTAAATCACAGATATACACTTCTTGTAACTGTAGGTTAAATGCAGTCATGAAATTTTTCATCAAATCGTGGGTCAGAGGTCTCGAAGGATGCATGTTTTCCAATGCCACTGCAATGGCCTGCGCCTCGAATCCACCTATTACAATAGGTAAGCGCCTCAATCCATTCACTTCCCCTAAAATAACCGCATAGGAATTGGATTGGGTAATACTATGTGATAGCGCAACAATTTCAAGTTCAATTTTCTGCATAAGATAATTTGCTTTACAAAGTTAAAGCAAAAAAGTATTGATTTGAATTAGGCCTTTGATTTTTGTATGGCAGCTGTTAGGGCTGGTAATACTTCAAATGCGTCCCCAACAATACCATAATCAGCAGCTTTAAAGAAAGGGGCTTCTGGATCTTTATTAATCACCACAATGGTCTTACTTCTGTTGACCCCAGCAAGATGCTGGATAGCCCCAGAAATACCCACGGCGATGTATAAATTAGGTGCCACTTGAACTCCTGTTTGACCCACATGCTCATGGTGGGGTCTCCAATCTGAATCAGATACAGGACGACTACAAGCCGTTGCAGCGCCTAATACTTTTGCAAGATCTTCAATAATACCCCAGTTTTCTGGTCCTTTTAATCCACGTCCACCACTCACAACTATATTGGCTTCGGTCAATGGGATTTCACCTTCCACTTTATGTGTAGCAGTCACTTTTAGGGATGCTGCAGGAATCGCTACAGCTAATGGTTCCAAAGCGCAAGTACCTTCTTGCATATGCACACCAAAACAATTTTGGTTGATAGAAATCACTTTAATTGGGGTATCGATATTGATTTGTGCAAATGCTTTTCCAGAAAAAACTGTTTTAGTCACCGTAAATCCATTGCTTGTATCAGGTAAGCTATTTGCGCCAGTCACAATACCCGCATGTAATTTTACAGCTACAGCTGGAGCAACGGCTTTTCCGTTTAAATTATGAGCAAAAACAAGTACAGAAGCATTGGAAGCTTTTGCAGCTTCAGTCAATACTTGACTGAAAACTTTTGCATCAAAATGATTTAAACTGGCATCACTCACTTGGTGTAATTTTTGTAAGCCATATTTTCCTAGGCCTGCTAAATCATCCGTTACTGTACCTAGTAAAATCCCTTCTGCTGAAACCCCCAATTGTTTTGCAAGGGCAGCACCATAAGAGATGGCTTCTAAAGAAGATTTTTTAATTTGTTGGTCTGCTTGATCAATATATATAAGTACCATTTTATTTCGATTTGAATTTTTTTAGAATGCTTTTGCTTCTTCTTTTAATAATCTGACTAGTTCATCCACATTGTCTGAAGCAACTAATTTAACACCAGATTTAGCAGGAGGTAAGTCATAAGTTTTAATAGACGTGGTTGCTTGAACTGCAATTGGTTCAACTACTTTCAAAGGCTTTGTTCTTGCAGCCATGATACCACGCATATTTGGAATTCTTTGTTCTGCCATCCCTTTTTGACAACTCACAATTGCAGGAAGTGCTACTTCGCAAGTTTCTTCTCCACCTTCAATCTCTCTTTTAACAGTTGCAGTGTTGCCATTCAAAAGCATTTCATTGGCAAGGGATACAAATGGCAAATCCAATAAGCCAGACAACATGGAACCAATACAAGCACTGTTATAATCAATGGTTTCTTTACCAGTCAATATTAAATCGTAAGCCCCTTCTTTTGCGATTGCAGCAATTTGACTTGCCACCACAAATGAATCATTGCTTTGAATATTAATACGAATAGCTTCGTCTCCACCAAGTGCTAAAGCTTTTCTGATGATTGGTTCTGCATCTGCTTCACCTACTGTTACAAGGTGAATGGTAGCAGTTGGATCTTGCTCTTTCATTTCAATCGCTCGTACTAATGCATACCACTCGTCGTATGGATTGATGATCCATTGTACGCCGTTTTCATCGAACTTTGTATTACCTTCGGTGAAGGCAATTTTAGATGTGGTGTCTGGTGTTTTGCTGATGCAAACTAATAACTTCATAGTCTAATACTTTTTGGTTGTTTATGCAACTAATGCAAATATAAGATAAGATGCAACGAATTGAAAGAATAATTGAATTTTTAAATCAACAACCTAAGGATAACTTTTTAAGACATGCTTTAGCTTTGGAGTATATTAAAATAGGGGACTTGGAAAAGGCAAAAGCTTTATTCATTGAAATCTTGACTGCGTCCCCAGATTACGTGGGTTCTTATTACCATTTAGCAAAATGTTTAGAAACGCTTTTAGAAAAAGAAGCAGCCATTGAATGGTATGAAAAAGGGTTAGCTGCTTGTAAATTAGCCAAGGAGGATCATGCTTACAGAGAATTATTGGCTGCTTATGAAGATCTTGTTTATTAGATCCCACTTTTTTATTGCAATTCCATCAACGAAATTTATTTCGCTTTTTTTAGTTTTACAAGTCTAGTCTTTGACTCAATTTTTGGTCAATGAATTGAAAAAAATGTTCAGGCTTGTAAGTACGCCATGCACTAATCTCCATGAGCTCTACGAAGCGGTTTAATTTTCGCAATAAAAAATCGTGTTGGGCGGCAGGATGGAAATTGACCAATACAGCCCATCCGTCCTCATCCGATAATTCTTCATATAATTCTTCGTAATAGTCTTTATCTCCACTATGAAAATTAAATACATTTTCGGCGATCAAAATAAATTTAATAATCCCTTCTGCCATTAATTTATCAAGGACTTCTCGTTTTAGTTCCATGATATCATTTTCAATGGTATCATTCCATTCGCCTATCAGTTCTATGATGGCAAATTTTGCATCATAGTCGGTATATAAAATTTTTAAGTACAAAGTTTTGCTTCCAAACTCATCCCACTGAGGATGGATATAATAATTGTATACCATTTGTGAAAACTCAAATTCACTATAAGTCCTGCCATAAAAGATAGACCTTGGGTCTGCTTCTGCAGTGTATAAATGTCGCCAATGATAATAAGGTTCTATGTCGTGCATGGTGACCTAGTGTTTGCTATGGTATTCAATCAAGCCTTCCATTGGAGATTTCACAATTTTGCCTAATTCAATTTCATAGCCTTCGGCCAATTGTTTTAAGACATCTCTAAAGCCATAAGCAACGCTGCCCACAAAATGAATAGGGTGCAACCAAGATTCATTTAACTTATTCAAATGCGTAAAAAAGAAATCGTTCAAACCATCTTCAATAATATTTTCGATCATGTAATGGCCTCTATTTTCAACTAAGAAATCGGTAAAGCTTGCGATAAAACTATTTGGAGTAGGAGCTTTATAGACGAGATTTAAAATAGCAGCACGATCCAAACTATATTTTTTCTCAAACATATTCATTAACTCTTCGTCAAATGTGTTGTATAAAAAATACTGCAATACTTTTTTTCCTAAGTAAGCGCCACTTCCCTCGTCTCCCAAAACATAGCCTAATCCCGGACTATTTTTTGTAATTTTTTTACCATTGTAAAATCCTGCATTGGAGCCAGTGCCCAAAATACAAACTACCCCTTTTTTATTTTGACAAGCAGCTCTTGCAATGGCCATTAAATCGGTTTGAATATCTAATGTGGCGTTTTTGAATACAGTTTTCAAAGCCTTTTTTACAATGGCTACATTATCTGCATTACTAAGGCCTGTTCCATAAAAATAAACAGCTGCTACCTTGCTTAAATCTGTTTTTTTATGAAAGGCTTTTTCTATCAATTGTACAATCTCTTGTAAACTTAAAAAGTAGGGGCTGATGCCTTTTGTTTTAATGGTTTGAGGCTTGCCGTTTTGAACCAATGTCCATTGGCATTTTGTGGCACCGCTATCAGCTATTAAATAAGTTTTTTTCATGTTAGTTGAACTATAGTATGAAATTAGCCATTTCATTTTGAATTGATGTAAATTTGCCAAGAATTCATACAACATGCAACAAAATCAACCTCGTTCTACCCAAACTAGTTGGGTCACTCCAATCGCCTATGCTGTGGTACTTTTATTGGGTATTGGGATAGGTATTTTTTTAAAAGGAAGTTTCTCGATTGGGTTTCCTTCACTTGATTCAAATTCAGCCATGGACGAGATCATTGAATTAGTAAAATCAAAATATGTTGAACAAGTGAATTTGGATAGTACACAAACTAAACTAGCCGATTTTTATTTAGGACAATTAGATCCACACTCAGTGTACATTCCACCTGCAGATTTAATGGAAGTCAACGAACAATTGCAACCTAATTTTAAAGGAATAGGGATAGAGTTTCAACAATTCAGAGATAGTGTTTTTGTAGCATATGTGATGCCAGGAGGTCCTGCAGATAAAGTTGGATTAAAGACAGGTGATATTTTATTGACAGTGGATGATACTGTAAAATTATCTGCCAACAAATTAGATGGGGAAGCTATCAAGCGAAAAATAAAAGGTCCAGCAGAAGAAAATTTAAAATTGAGTGTGCTGCGCAACCAGCAAAAATTGACTTTTAATTTAACCAGGGCATCTGTACCTGTTTCTCCAATAGATGCAGCCTATATGTTGAGTGATACCATTGGCTATATTAAAATTGACAAATTTGCAGATAGAACTTATGAGGCTTTTATGCAAGCATTGGAGCCTTTATTAAAAAAAGGTATGAAATCTCTTGTTATAGATTTAAGAGGCAATGGTGGTGGATTGTTATCAGAAGCTGTTGGGATTGCGGATGAGTTATTGTCTGGCAATAAATTAATTGTTTACACAGAAGGCTTACATGCACCAAGAGTGAATTATTATAGCAAAAGAGAAGGTTTATTTGAAACAGGTGGATTGACCATTTTAATGGATGAAACATCAGCCTCTGCAAGTGAAGTATTAGCAGGCGCTTTGCAAGATTGGGATAGAGCAAAAGTAGTAGGAAGAAGGTCTTATGGAAAAGGATTGGTGCAACAACAATTTAGATTATCCAATGGTGGCGCATTAAGATTGACGACAGCAAAATACTTTACACCATTAGGTCGCAATATTCAACGTCCCTATAAAAATGGGAAGATGGCCTACGAGCATGATTTTCTTGAACGCATTGTGCAATCCAATGGTGGTATTTTAGATACAGTATCCATTGGCAAAGCCTATAAAACGCCAAAAGGCAATACGGTATATGGTGGTGGAGGAATCATTCCCAACCAGTGGTTGCCAATCAATGCCTTGTATGCAGATTCTAATTATGCCAATTTATATGTGGCAGGTGCTATGAATGAATTTGTGTTGCAGTATTATCTTACAGCACAAAAATCATTGAACCAATTTCCAACTGTTCAAGCATTTGTTACTGCTTATACTAAGCAAGACCTCACAAAATTGTTGGATCAATATTTAAGACAGCATCAAAAGCCAGGATTGCCAGCTTCTATTTTACAAAACAATCTTTTACAACAACAATTGGTAGCCTATTTGGCGCGATGCAAATGGTATAAGCAGGGGTATTATGAAGCCATTAATTTAATGGATCCTAATTTTAAGATGGTAGTGAAAAATTAAACCGAATTACTTTAGCATCTTCTAAGGTAAAAAAGGAAGAAATTTTACTGTTTGAATGGTTGTTAAAATTGGCGCGGTAGCATTTAATTGCTGACCATTTAATACCTTTTCATATTGCTTTAAATAATTCAATGTCATTTGCGTACTTGTGAAATTGTCCATCATATAGTCATGACAAGTTTTTGTATCAAATTGATCTGCGTGTTGAACGCCCTCCACAAGTGCGCTCAATGAGTTACTTGTCATACCCACGCTTGAATGAATGATCTCCGTTAAGGAACCATAAGGGGTACCAAAAACTGGACAACCAAAATAAAGACTCTCCACAATCGACAAACCAAATGGTTCATTCCATAGCACTGGAAAAATTAAGCCCTTGGAGCCTTTCAATAAATTATTTTTTTCTACGCCACCTTTCATTCCATCAAAACGAATACGAGGATCAAAACTAAGGCGAATGCCTTGATTGAAATTGAAACGCTTTCCACCAATTACTCTAAACTTTATGCTTGCATGTTGCGCAATTTTAATTGCACCTCTTACATTTTTTACACGCCATGCAGCGTCCCCTAAAAAATGAAAATAGTTTCTTTGTTGATTCAGCCCAGGGTCTCCATAATCATCTGGGTCAATGCCATTGTGCACATAGGACTCACTGCCGTATCTACTTGCATGGTTTTTGGAGACAAAGACTGTGTTGATATCCAATGGATTTTGGTCATTGGTATTGCCATGTAAAGTGAAAATATAAGGGAGCTTAGGGGTCTCATTGACCTTGCAATTTAAATGCACCACATCCACCCCAGCAGGTATTTGTTGATTAAATGGAATGTCATGATTTAAGGCATGCACACCAGTTGCAAAATCACAATAAGAACCTGGACCCACCAAATAGGAGACCTGGTGCCCCATTTTAACCAATTCCTTGCCAAGCCACCAAATCACCCTTTCTGTCCCCCCGTATTGCTTTACTGGGATACTGGTATTGTTGACAAGGAGGATATGCATGCCCAATATTACGATAAAAATTGAAGGTAAAATGGGTTGAATGAACGTTAATCATTTTTTTTATGGTTGCTTTTGAAAAAGTCTTAACTTCAAAATCTTAATAAAAATTTGATTGCATGAAAAGACTTTTTACGATCGCAGCCCTTTTTTGTACTTTATTTGTACAAGCACAAATTAAAGCAACATCCGCTCAAGAAAGATTAAAAACAATTGACCAAAGAAAGCAATTGTTGAGTAGATCCACTTTAAATGAAACTGGTTTTAGAAATATTGGCCCCTCTGTAATGAGTGGTCGTGTGGTGGACATTGAGGTGAATCCTCAAGACCCCACAGAATTTTATGTGGCCTATGCTTCTGGCGGATTATGGCATACAAAAAACAATGGTCAAAGCTTTGCACCTATTTTTGATTCAGTAGATGTTTTAACGATTGGAGATATTGCTGTGAACTGGCAGAACAGACATATTTGGGTAGGCACAGGCGAAGTGAATAGTAGCCGTTCTACTTATGCTGGTTTAGGGGTGTATCGTTCCGCAAACAATGGTAAGACTTGGGAATACCTTGGATTACCAGAGAGTCACCATATTGGAAAGATTCAATTATCTGCAAAAGATCCTAACACTGCATGGGTGGCTGTTCTAGGTCACTTATATTCTGAAAGTAAAGAAAGAGGTATTTACAAAACAACAGATGCAGGAAAAACTTGGAACCAAACATTAGCAATCGATGCGAATACCGGTGCAATTGATGTAGATATAGATCCAAGTAACGAACAAAATTTATATGCTGCCATGTGGTATAGAACAAGAACCGCTTCCAACTTTGAAGAATCAGGAAAAACTTCTGGTATTTATAAGAGTACAGATGGTGGTGATCATTGGACTTTAATATCTACCCCAACAAGCGGCTTTCCGTCAGGGGATGGTGTTGGTAGAATTGGCTTAGCTGTGTATCCAAAAAATCCATCTATTGTGTATGCGATAGTGGACAATAATTTTCATCAACCGGATACTGCAATGCAAAAAGCAGCAGACACATCAAGGTATGTGTTAAGAGATTTCAAAACTTTGACAGTAGACCAATTTCTTGCTTTAGATGACAGAAAGTTAAATGCTTTTTTAAAGTCACCACGCAATGGCATCCCAGCTAAATACAGTGCAGAAGGGATTAAGCAAGATGTAAAGACAGGCAAATTATTGCCAGATTGTATTTGGGATTATTTATACGACGCAAACACTGCTTTGTTTGAAACACCAATTTATGGTGCACAAGTGTATCGTTCAGACAATGCTGGTGTAAGTTGGGTTAAAACGCATGCTAAGCCAATAGACTTATATAGCACTTATGGCTATTATTTTGGTAAAGTATTTGTGAGTCCTAGTAATCCTGATAAGATTGCTATTACAGGTGTAAGTGTTTTATTAAGTACAGATGGTGGAAAATCTTTTAATGCCATTGGAAAAGAAAACGTACACTCAGACCATCACTTTGTTTGGATGAATGGTGCGCGCGATGGTCATATGATTATTGGAAATGACGGTGGATGTAATATTACTTATGATAATGGTGCACATTGGTTCAAGGCCAATACACCTGCTGTTGGACAGTTTTATAATATTGCAATTGACATGGCAAAGCCATACAATGTCTATGGTGGATTACAAGACAATGGAAGTTGGTTTGGTCCTAGTACAACAAAAGAAAACTATGATTGGTATGACAATGGCCACAATCCATATATTAATTTAGGTGGGGGAGATGGTATGCAAGTACAAGTAGATTGGAGAGATAATAAGACAGTGTATAGTGGATCTCAATTTGGTTTTTATACAAGACAAAATGTGGCGACTAAGGAACGTAAAACAGTTCGTCCAATGCGCGATTTAGGTGAGCCAGCAGTAAGGTACAATTGGCAGTCGCCAATTTTAATAAGCCGTCATAATCAAGATGTATTTTATTTTGGTACTAATAAATTCCACCGCTCAATGAGTAAGGGAGATAGTTTAGTGACTTTAAGCAATGATCTAACAACCAATCCTGTTCAAGGAGATGTGCCTTTTGGAACAACTACTACAATTAGTGAAAGTCCAATTCGTTTTGGATTGATCTATGTTGGAACAGATGATGGCAATGTGCAAGTATCAAAAGATGGTGGTAATAGTTTTAGTTTGATTAGCCAAAAATTACCAAAAGGTTTTTATGTAAGTAGAGTGATTGCGAGTAAGTACAATGTGGCAAGAGTTTATGTAACATTGAATGGATACCGTAACGATCATTTTAATGCATATGTATACCAAAGTGATGATTATGGTACTACATGGAAACAAATCATGAAAGACCTACCATCAGAACCAGTGAATGTGATTAAAGAAGATGCAGTTGCTGAAAAAGTATTGTATGTAGGAACAGATGGTGGCTTGTATGTGAGCTTAGATGGTGGTAATAGTTCAATGGCTTGGACAAAAGGCTTACCAGCAAGTGTTCCAGTACATGACTTAGAAATTCACCCAAGAGACAATGAAATTATCTTGGGTACACATGGCCGTAGCTTGTATGTAGGTAAATTAGATGCTTTAAGAAAGCAATTGAAATAAATTAAACTGTTGAATCAAAAAGGGCTAACTAATTAAAAATTAGTTAGCCCTTTTTTTATTTGGAACTTTTTTAAGTTTTTTTAAAAAAAAATTTGCGCCCAATAATTATTTTTTCTTTTTTTCTTTGACTTTAAGACTATGCTTTTAAATAAGCTTGTTCTTTTTGAACAAGTAGGTCAAATACTTTTTGTAAAATAGGGGAGTCGGTTGGGATAGGCGTTGCATCAATTTTAGTAACAGCAATAATGCGTTTTGTAGAACTCGCTATGAATGCCCCTTTAGCAGTGTTAATTTCATCAAGCGCAATTGGTCTTTCCTCGACGGTGATACCATTTGCAGATGCTTCTGCTAAAATATTTTTTCTAGTAATTCCTTTTAGTACTTGGTCCTTAGCAGTTACAATATGGCCTTGTTCAGAAATCAAGAAAAAATTGGATCTAGGACATTCTCTAATCATCCCCTCGTGGGTGTATAAAATATCTTGACCACCAAATGCTTTCAGTTGAGGTTGCAAATAAATGGCCATTAAATAATCTGTTGTTTTAACCTGCGGTAATTGACGTTGAAAAGGATGACTCATCAATACAAAAGGACTCACCGAAAATTGATTAGAAGGAACAGGTAAGGGTTGTTGAATGATCGTTAACCTTGGTTGTTCTAAAGTATAGCCATCCGAACTATCTCCTCCAGAAACAATCAACTTAAGGCCAGAGTAGGGCATATCATTTTTTGCTACTAATTCCATCACAATCTTCAAAATTGCTTCCTTAGATTGAGGCACATCCATGTGCATCAACGCTGCAGACTGGTACAAACGGTCTAAATGGTCTTGAACAAATAAAGGCTTGTTGTCCACCACCCTTAGGTAGTCAAAAATGCCATACCCTCTTTGAATCAATAAGTCGTTCAAAGACATGCCGGTTTGGCTAAAAGTGCTTATTTGTTCGTCGTAATAACAGCTAATGTTTTCCAAGATGGTTGATTTTGTGGTTAAAATTACTGATAATTAATACATTAAGAATATTAAAAATGAAGACTTGATGCCAAGTTAAATTTTTAATCATATTTAATTTATTAATAATATGTATAATATTATTAATGTGTAATTAAACGCGTTATCAACATTAATTTATTGTCCAAAAGAAAAAAATCTAAGAATAATTCATTTATATTCTAATGTTTGTTAATATATTTAACATACTACACGTCCCCCCTTTAAGTACCCTCCTATCTTATTGGTGTAAAATCATTTGTATTTTTTTAATTAATTAACAAGTTTTGTTTAATCAAAACAGTAATTATTCTTTTATGATTTTATCAAAATTGAAGCAAGCCTTATTAGGTGCTACCTTGGTATTAAGCAGTTTAGTAATGCAACTAAATGCGCAGTCAAGTTCTCCAAGAAGAATTATTGTAGATGCAACAAGCACTACAAATTCTGGAACTTCATTCTCAACCATTAAAATGGCGGTGGATTCTGCAAAAAGTGGTGATACCGTTATTGTTAGTGAAGGGACCTACAAGGAAAAAATTTATTTTAATAGTTATTCTAGTCCAGGCAATAAAAAATTAGTGCTTGCTTCATCATTCTTAATTGATGGTGATACAAGTCATATCAGAAAAACAATTATATCTGGTGCAGGTGTGACTCAAAATAATGTTAATACTGATAACCTAATTAAAACTAACGGTAATAATAGAGATAGTACCTATTTTCAATTGATTGGTTTTACGGTGGACAGTGCGAGTAAATGGGCGTTGGATATTGAGGGCGGATTGGTTAGAAATTGCGTTTTAAAAAATTCAGGTTCATTAAGTTCAATTCCATTCTTTTTCAGAGGTACTAAAATCAGAAACACGACTATTTTCAATAATATAGGTTTGTCTGTTTTTGGTTTCCAATTAATAGGTACTGATGCACCTTTCTCTGTTGAGTCCTCCCTTTTTTATAATAATAAAGCAATGTCTTCTAATATAGATAATGATAATAGAGGAGGCCCTTGGAATCAACAAGGTATAGGTGGTATTATTTATGCAGAAAGAATTAAAGGAAAGATTAAAAATAATATATTTTACAATAACAGCGGAGACCAGGTATTGACATCTGGTGGAGATGAATTTAGAGACACTGTTGAAGTAGTTAACAACACATTTTATAAAAATAACACTAAAACAGCCTATTTTATTAACTGGTGGGGTGATTTCTCAAATAGTATGTTTGCGACCTATTGGTATAATAATATCATCGATAATAATTATGATAGAGCTACTAGAAACACCAATGGTGAATTTTCATGGGGAGATGGTGGAAGTAATGGTAAACCATCTAATTATTTCTTTAAGAATAATTTATTAGCACAAGAAATAAATACAAATAGAGGTCCAAGCAATTTTGCGACTACATTTACATTTAACTATGATACCGCCTCTCATATGATTGGGACGGCAAAATTTAGAGATACTGCAAATTTGGATTTTAGTTTATTGTCTACAAGTTTAGGTATTGGTGCTGGTACTGCATCATTGACACTTTCAAAAGATTTTTACGGATCTAATCGCCCTGCTCCAGTAGGATCAGGCATAGATTTAGGAGCAATAGAATCTGAAATGGCTATGCCTTATCCAGTGATTAATTCAGTTCAAGAAGCAGTTGTTTCTGGTAATAAAGCAGTTAAGTTGACATTTTCAATTCCATCAAATCCTAAAATTGACTCTGTTGTAATATACCGAAGTACTGCCTCTAGAGATACGGCTATTATTACATCTTCTGCAGGAACTTATTCAACAACAAATAGAAAAGATACTGTTAAGTTAAGTTCAAATACTTATATAGATGCTTCTACTATTTCTAATACGACCAAGTATTATTATACTATAAAAGCGTTTAGTAAAACATACAATACTTACTCTAAACCAAGTTTAGCTGATAGTATCACTACGACATCTACAGCAAGTAGAGTATCTGTGCCAACTAGCCTAACACTTTCAAATACTGGTAGGTCAGCTATTGCACTTTCTTGGGTTTCTTCTAATACTTATACGGGCACCTATTCCTCAACTAGGATTTACACGAGCATAGATATTTATAGGGGTTCGACCTCTGCAAATGCAGTTAGGATTGCAACTGTTAAAGATTCTACAACAACTTTCACAGATAAGACAACCAACCTAGACACTAAGTATGTATATTATTTAACCAATAGAGATACCAATCAGGTTGTATCCGATACAAGTATTAATAAATCATGGACAACACCATCTACTTCATCTGCCACTAGATTTTATGTAAACAAAACTTCAGGTAATGATGCGAATAATGGGTATCCAACGAAGGCAGATGCATTTGCAACTATAAAACAGGCTATGTCTGTTGCTTTAAGAGGTGATACTGTTGTTGTTTTGCCAGGTACTTATACAGAACAATTTAAAATCAATCCGGGTGTAATTTTTGGTTCAAATTATTTAGTAGACAATACAGATACGGCCTCAATCAGATCTACAGTGATTAGTGCGCCAAGTGATTTAAGAGGTAATATTATTTCTTATGCAGCTTATGAAACAAATGGTAGAAGTGTTTGGACAAAATTTGTTGGACTTAGCTTCAAGAATGCGCCTGGTAAAGGCAAAATGATCATCAATACACAACAGCAATGGCAAAAATATTTAGTCATTGATAAATGTATTTTTTCTAATAATGGTTTCAAGGATATTGTATTAGATCCGAATAGAGATGTAAATCAAGATTTCAACTACATTCAATTTCAAGACAGTACCATCATTCAAAATTCAACTTTCGAAAACAACTCTGGTAAGATCAGGATGGATGGCCAGGGGGTAGCTATATTGAATAATATTTTCAGAAATAATAATACTGAAATTAATAAAGCAAATAATGTTTGGTGTGAAACAGGATTAATAGATGGCTGGTTCTCAGGGTTGAAAATTGCAGGTAATATTTTTGCAAATAATGGAATTAATCAAAATAATGATCAGTGGCAATTTTTTATCCTAAGAATAGGGGGAAATTCTTCCGATTCTACTTTTATTACTAATAATACATTTTATAAAAATAATTCGACAGTATTAACTTTCCATAACCCTTCACCAAATACACATATTACAAATAATATATTTTATAATAATTATTTAGATTTCTTCACTAACAATACAACTTCTGATTTTTACGTAAAAAACAATGCTTTAACAGCTGATCCAGAAAAGTCAAGATTAGGAAGTTTAAGTAGCGTAATCTTCTCTAAAAATTTATTACTAGACAAGAGTCCATTTGAAGATTCAACTAAATTTACAATTGACCCATCAACTAATATCATTAATAGTGGAACCAATGTATTTGGTTCTAAAAATACAAGATCAGTAGATGCAAGAGATTTGTATGGCAATGCTAGACCTGGACCTGCTGGAACAAATTCAGACATTGGGGCTGTTGAGTCAGTATTTGGTATTGCTTCTCCAGTATTAGTTGCGCTAGATGGTTCTGATAAAAAAGTAAGTGTTGCTTGGAGAAAGCCAATTAATGGCGCAGTTGATGGTTATGAAGTATTTAGATCTACTTCTACGATTCCTGCAACTGCTTCATCTGCTACATTCACAATCAATAAAGCAGATAGCCTTTTCTTATTAGACACTGCATTGGTTAATTTAACTAAATATTTCTATAGAATTAGAGCATATAGTGGAACAACTTCAAAATCATTTAGTGCATTCTCGAATGAGCTTTTTGTTCAACCAAACGTACCACCTACTCCTGTTGACACAGTGTCTGCATATGCGGGTCCTAGATCTATCGCATTAAAGTGGACCGACACAGCAGGTAAACGTAAATACAATGTGTATAGAGGAGAGACAAGTTCATTATTAGAGAAAATTGCTACAAGAGTAGACACTGCTTTTTATGTTGATAATTCTGCAAAAGCAAATGTGAAGTATTTTTATGGTGTTGCTGTAGTAGATAGTGTTGGTGCAGCAAGTACAATATCTAAATTAGCATCTGCAAAAGCCAATAATATATGGGTCATTGATACAGCTGGTAAGTCAATTAATCATGGGGGTGCATTTTTCCCAAGAAGGAGTATTCAATTTGTAATTGATAATGGTAATGCAGGAGATACAATCATGTTGAATGATGGTATCTACTATGAAAATATTGATTTGGTAAGAAAGCAATATACGATCATGGCTAAGAATAAGGGCAAGGCTGTTTTAAGACCTAGTACAGAATTTGCAACCACTAAGCCAATTATAAGAGTTCAGGATCAATATGACTGGAACCTAAGTTCATATCCTTCTAATAGAAATAAGTTCATAGGTTTAGTGATCACTGAATCTCAAATGACACAGTGGAATTCTAATTATGCTCCTGCAGCTGTGGATGTGAATTTTAATTCAAATCCATTATTTGATGCTTGTACTTTTGTTAATAATACATCTAACACTGTATTTAATACAAATCAGACATCAGCTGAAATTAGAAACTCATTGATCATTAATAACACAACACAGAATGGTGTATTTAATTTACAAGGTGGTGGTGATGATTCAACAAGACCTAAAACAAGAGTTATAAGAATTGTTAATTCAATTATAGCTAATAATAGTTATTTATCAAGAAACTGGGGTGCAGAAAGAGGTGCTGTTATATTTAACAGTATTGTCTATGAAAATGGCTATGATGCTAATTTTAATGATAAACTTTACAGAGTAGTTGGATCAATTGTGGACAACCCCAAGTTGTTAGCACAATCTGCAAGTAATAAATTGGTAGAGCCTCAATTTAATAATCCTTCTAATAGTGATTATACCTTAAGCGCTTTCTCTCCGGCTTTAGGTATGGCAGAATCTAGATATATTATTCCTGGTACTCCTAACGATACTTTAAATGCCATTACTTATGATTACAATAATGCTACTAGACCTAATCCAACTGGAACAGCTGGTGATGTTGGTGCATTTGAAAGTAAATTTAGCTTAGCAGCACCTCAAATTACACGTTTACAAAGAGCTGCCAAAGCAATTACCTTAACATGGGAGAAGCCAGATGCTAGTGTTAATTATGCTGGCATTAAAGTATATAGAGATACCATTAGAACATCTTTAGATACCATTGCGCCTTTGAATATCACAGTAGACTTAGCTAAAAATACGATTACTGACGAATTACCTAATGATAAGACTTACTATTATGCTTTAAAAGCTACATTAGGTTCAGGTGCATCTGAAATCAGAACTGGTTTAAGTAATGTGAAGTCTGTGTTAGATACCATTTTCATTCCTGCAATTAATTTTGGAGTAGATACTGCATCATTCAAAATTAAAACTGGTAGTCGAAATGGTGGACATGTAGCTAGTTTAATGCATTTGGTGAATTTAGGTTCTTCAACAACTCCAGGTTTACCAAAGGTAATTTTCTATTCACAAGAATTTAAGTCAATAGATAGTACATCTAATTCTCCTAATGAATCAGACTATTTAAATGTATTAAATATCAATAAAGGAACTGGGGCTAATAGCATTGCATTTAGTTTAAATAAAAGACCAATTTTATCTAAGGGCAAGGCGGATTATATGCAAATTGTAGCTGCAACAAATGTCAATGGGGATGATGACTTTGATTTCGCAACTATTTTTAGAAAAGGTGGAACTGGAAATGATAAAACTCAAATTGCTTATTTGGTAAACGATAAAAATTTGAATTTTAATATTGATACAACGAATGTGCCAAAGCAATTCTTTAATAGCATGTTAAATCCATGGAATCAAACTACTAATTTAACATACAAATGGGATCAACCTACCTTTAGACATAATGAAGGTGCAACCAATGGTGGTCAAAACATTGAATCTACAGCAGAATTCATGGATGGTAATTTTGATGGCAAGGAAGAGATGATTGTAACTTTACAACAAGTCAAGTGGGAGCCTAATCCATTAATTTCATTTTCCAATACCAGCATTGAGAATACAAGTAGTGGCATTAAAATTGTGAAGTTTATTGATGTTAATAACGATGGTATTCCTGATATTTTTGGTATGACAAACTGGTCTAATTCAGTTGGATTAGGACAAACAAATGGCAATCCATTGGTGGTCTTTGTTTCTAATAAAAAGGCAGGCAAGTTCTTTATGTATTATACTGGCATTAATGTGGATTGGGGAGCAAACCTTTACATTAATGATTTTAAGAATGAAAGAAAAGTTCAAATCTTAACCAGAATCAATGGCGGTAACTATAAGGTTTACGATTTAGATGCCAATTATAAATCTGTAGCATCAGCTATGCAAGTAAACGCCGCATTAAATGATGGTAAGCTGACTGTGGGGGATATCAATAATGACTCTTATCCAGATGTGATTACAGTGGATAACTCAGGTTCTGTAGTAGCTTATATCAATAACCAGCAATCTGAATTTGTTAAAAAGAAAATTGGTGGTATTCCTTTCAATGCAAATACTGTTTGGAGTTTATTCAATTTAAGATTGGTAGACTTGAATAAGGATGGCTTCAAGGATTTGACATGGATTGAAATGGGACAAGAAGCAGATGGGTCAATCAATTGGAACAGCAATAATTTTGTATTTAAAGCTTGGTTACAAACTAAGGGCGACGACAATTTTGTAAGAAAAGCACCAGCAGCTATCAATGTTGATAATATTAAAGTATCTAATAATGGTTATGGCGTTAAAGTAAAATGGACGCCTACAAAAGATAATGTGGATAGATACATTTTTGCCAATATCAAAGTAGATACCTTATCAAATTATAAGTCAGCGAGAATCAATACTGGCTATAATTATCGTGCATCAGATCCAACTATACCTATTATATTAGATAGAGTGTATGCAAGAAATTATCCAGATTCAATTGAATTCAATGATGTGAATCTTACAAGTAAGAAGCCTTATTATATTTCTTTACAAATGGTGAACAAGGAGGGTAATGCATCTGCATACACTCAAGTAATCTATAGCCCTAAGGATCCTTTACAAAGTATAGACAATGCAATTCCAGGAATGTACAATGCTAAGTTTAGCTGGGGTGATTATAACAATGATGGTCTAATGGATTTGGCAGTAATTGGTCAAAATGATGATATTGGAAATATTACTAAGGTTTATGAAAATAAAAACGGGTCTTTCCAGGATCTTAATTTAGCCAATCGTGCATTTAGATATGGTGATATTAAGTGGGTTGATTTAAATAACGATGGCTGGTTAGATTTATCTATCATTGGTCAATCAGGCGCTGCAGTTGTTTACCAACAATTAATTAATAACAAAGGGGTATTTGAAGTGAGTACACCTACATCTGTGGCTGGTTTGAAATATGCGAATATGACTTTTGGTGATTACAACAACAATGGTACTTTAGACATGTTCACCACTGGACAGGATGTGAACGGTAATCCAAAATCATTTTTATACCAAAATGACGGAAAAGGTAATTTCAAAGTGGATCCAGAATTCAATGCCTACAATGCAGTGCCAGATATGTATGATGCTGATGCTAGATTCCTAGATTATGATTTAGATGGTGATTTAGATTTAATCTATTCAGGAACTGGTACTGGCGGAAATCCACAAGGAGGTATTCGTGTGAATACGTTATTGGATCCTAAAATCACAACCAATAACTATGGACAAAATAGTAATAATGGGTATTCTTATGGCATGAACTTGCAAATGAAGAATACCAAACTAGACATTGCAGACATGGATGGTGATGGTGACACGGATATTGTGGCAATGGGTACTGCTAGAAAATACACCGGCAATACATTCATTGATTATCCTCAATTGTTATTGTTACGCAATCAAACTGCAGAAAGTAAGGATGCTAAATTTGGTTCTTTCTTCTCTTACAATAACATATATAATGCAACAAGTATTATTTTGGATAGCGTAGAAAAAGGTGATATCAAATTGGTTGACTTTAACAACGACGGTTTAGTAGATATTACTTTGGCTGGAAGAGATGTTAAAGCAAATCCAGTCACTAAATTCTACTTGAACGAAGGTGGATTTGGTAATTTCACTTTATCTAAGAATGCAAGCATACCTCAATACACAGAAGCTGCAATTAGTTGGGGTGACGCGAATGGTGATGGAAGTATGGACATGGTAATTAGTGGTAATAAGTTAGTTGGAAGTTCTACAAGTATTTATATGAATGACCAAGGAGAGAATGTCAACAAAGCACCGAGTGCACCTAGTAATTTGAAATTTATTGATCAAGGACAGGGCAGGGTACTGTTGCTATGGGATGCCGCAACAGATGATAAAACTGCACCAGCTAACTTGTATTATAATTTGAAATTAGGAACTCAACCAGGCTTAAGCGACTTAAGAGTTATTCAAGTGAATCCTGCAAACGATAAACTATTGACACCAAATACTTCACTGATTGGATCTAATCAATATTATATTGAATTACCTCCAGGGGTGTTCTATTGGTCAGTGCAAGCTGTAGATGGAAACTATTCTTCTTCTAAGTTTGCTACAAGTCAAAAAATCGTCTTAAAGTATCCATGGCAGTTCTTAAACCAAGGTGGATTGGTGGATACAAGAATACAGCCTTTAGATAAGCCTTCTTTTGCTTGGGCTGACGTAAATAATAAAGGTGTGTTTGACTTTATCTACTTAGGTAAAGTGGTGAATGGCCAAGATTATAACAATAACTCTACGCCAGTAGGTCTTTATAGAAATATGGGTGGTAAGTTTGTGAAGTTGCCAAATGATTCTACTCGATCTATACCTGGTATATCAGGTACTTCAGGCACTAATTTTAAAGATGAATTAGCAAACTTAACTAGTCCAGAAATTAAGTGGGTAGACTTAAATAATGATGGATTATTAGATTTAGTTGTAGCAGGTAATGACTATAACAACGGTAATGGTAGATTAGCTATCTATAAAAATAGAGGTAATTACAAATTTGAAAATATCACAGGCGCTATCTACAATGGTGTACCATTTGCATCACCAAAAATTGCATTTGCTGATATTGATCAAAATGGTTATGTAGATATGATCTATGCTGGTGTGGACAACACACAATCTGGTGTATTCAAATTCATTGGTTTATTTAAGGATACAGCAGCTTCAAATAAAAATGGATTTAAGACATCGACAATTAAAAACAATTTAGATGTATTATTGACCAACAATGGCATTTCTAACGTGAGCTTACAATTTGGTGATATCAATAAGGATTTAAAATTAGATCTAGCTATCTTATATGATAATATAGATGGAAGAAGATTAGGCGAAGTCTATATGAATACTTCAGATACTTCAAATAATATTTCATTTGCTAAGAATACCTCTTTAAGTATTCCTGCTTTAAGAAATGCTACATTAGATTTGATTGATTACAATAATGATGGTTTATTAGATTTATCATTGTCAGGTACAAGTTCTTCAACAGGACAAGTATTCAGAATTTACCAAAATAAATTTATTGACTCTGCAGCTAAAACAATTCAGTTTGTTCAAACAAATTCAGACATTAAACCATTTGAATCAGGTCAAACTACATGGGGTGATATCAATACAGATGGATACCCAGATATTATCTTTAGCGGTGTGAGAGCAGGGTCTGGAAGTATCTCTTCTATGGCATTAGCTGATCCAACAACTGCTGCTACAAATGGTATCACTAAGTTTAAAGAATTGCCAACCTTCCCATTCGGTAATTATATCACTATGCGTCCAACATTGGGTGACTTTAGCGGTAAAAAAGTATTGGATGTGGTATTGGTAGGAACCGAGAAGATTGTTAATCCTTTAACCAATGTGTCTACTATCAGTTCTTCATTCAAAATATTGAAGAATGTACGTGATTTGTCTGCAAAAGTGATTGATCCTTCACCTTCAAATAACAACCTGAAAGTGCGTCAATCATTAGCACAATCAAGTGCACCTAGAATTGTAAACAATGTGGTTGTGCCGTTTGCGGATTCTGCAATTACAATTGCGGATGATAATTATGCCGAGTCTAGTTATACATCTAATGCTAAACCATCAAAACCTAAAACTAGTAGCTCAACTATTATTAGTCAGGTAGGAACTAAATTCTTAGTTCAATTTAACTGGGAAAAAGCAACAGATGATAAGACTCCAAAAGATGGTTTAACTTATGCCATCTCTATTGGAACTAAGCCTGGCTTATCTGATGTGATTGATCCAAATGCAGATTTAATAACTGGTATTAGAAAGTCACCTGATGCAGGTAATGCAGGTACCAATACTTCTATCACGCTATTATTAGATCAAGGTACTTTCTATTGGTCAGTACAATCAATCGATGCATCGAACACAGGTTCAAACTTCTCAGACAATAGAACGATTCAAATAAGTTCAAATAGAACATTAACTGAGCGTTCTGCACCATCTAATATCTTATTGAATGGAGATAGTACTGCAACATTTGTTATCAAACAAAACGATCAAGATGGCTTTAAATATAAGGTAACTGCTAAGCATGCGGATGTAGCTGCTACGGTTAAGTTCTCAATTGTAAGTGATGCAACTGTTACTTCTGATGTGATCTTTAAATTAGATACAGTTACGAACAACTTATTATTGAATGCTAAACCAACTGCAGCTTCTTATAAGGTTAAATTAAGAGCAACAGACAACTATGGAAGTTATTTTGATAAGACATACTCATTTGGTGTTGTTCAAGCGCCAACTAAATTATTAGTGAACGATAAAGACTCATCTGTTTTCTATTACAATAAAAACAATGCAGACTCTTCTAAATATGTATTATCACTAAAGGCATTCTATGAGACAACACCTACAGATGCACCAGTATTAACTTACAAGTTTATCTCAGGTGCAAATGGAGAGAATAATGGTCTATTTGATTTAGCAAATACAGTGTTAATTAATAAGCGTAGGTTGAATGATGCAGATACAATTAGATTAAAAGTTGCTGCAGAAGATGCAAATGGATTAACTATTGAAAGAATCATTAAGTTAGTCAGTTTGGATTGTACAACTAAACCATCGTTAAATATCAAAGCTTCTGCTACAGCATGTTTACCACTTGTTGTGAATTTAGCAGATACTGCGCTTGTCTTAACTGGTACTAGTTCTAAACTTACATATAGCTACTTTAGCGATTACAATGCAACAGTAAAAGTGGCAGCACCAAATGCAGTCAGTACAAGTGGCACTTATTATATAAGAGCAACAGATTCATTAGGATGTTCTATTGCTAAACCAATCATCATCAATGTAGCTTCACAACCAGCTAAGCCAGTAGTTTCAGCAGGACTTACTTGTCAAAATCAATCTTCAGTGACGATTAATTTTGCTGCATCAGCTACAACAAATAAGCTAGCTTGGTATGGTACAAATGCTACAGGTGGTACACCTTCATTAGCAACACCAACCTTTAATACTTCAGCAACTGGTATTTTATCTTACTATGTTGCACAAGTAGATACTTCTGCTGGATGTTATAGTGACAGAATTAAGTTAGATATCAATGTATTGCCAACACCAATTGCGCCAATAATTTCAAGAGATACTGCAGGAAATCTAATTTCTTCTAGTGCTACAGAATTAAGTTGGTTTAAAGATGGTGTGAAGCTTACAAATACAGGTGCTTCATTCAAGCCTTCAGCTGTTGGTTCTTACACAGTTAAAACCACTTTAAATGGCTGTACAAGTGCTGCAAGTAATACATATTATTACTTAGTAACTGATATCATTAGATTAAGTTGGGATGAGTTCATCAAGTTAACTCCTAATCCATTCATCAATTTCATGAACATTGACTTTGTAGTCAAAGGACATCAAAGATTGAACATCGAAGTCTTCTCTGCTGCAACAGGTGCAAAAGTGGCAACAAGAATTGGTGTGACTGCAGGATCGAGGTTAACATTCAATGAATTAAACCCAGGTATTTACTTTGTAAGAGTTGCTTCACCAGACTTAAAAGTATCTCATCAGTTTAAAATGGTTAAATTATAATTTATGAAAAATATAAAAATCGTCTTTAAGAAAGTAAGCATACTAGCATTTGCTTCCAGCCTATTTTTTCTAGCTGGTTGTAGTAAGGGTGGGGATAGTCCTGCACCAACGCCCACACCTCCACCAGTGGTAATCACAGAGTCTGATCTAGTATTTAAAGTGGATATAGCAGGTTCAGAAGTAAATTACGCTAGCGTTTATGCAGTCGTAGGAACATCAGTGTTAATGAACCCAACTATCTCTTCTACTTTACCAAAAGATGGGGTTACGATTGATGTATCTGTAAAAAAGAAATTAGATAATACAGTTGTTTTTAGTTCAAATTTATCTTCTTCTGCATCAAGTAATCCAGTGACAGTAACTGGTTTGGCACCTGGAGTTTTATGTGTTGCTACCATCACAATTACTTCAAAGTCAAAAGCATCTAATACTGCGACAAAGACATTTGAATTGGCCGCTAAGTAGCCCCCCATTTTAATCCCCTTCACAAACCGTCCCTGTACTTCGTACTCGGACGGTTTTTTTTGTACTATTTTACTATCTTTAGCCTTAAGAAAAAGAACATATGAGTCAGGTAGCAAAAAATACATGGGGTGCTGGATTTTGTGCTTTGTTATATTTAGTCGTCCATTTTATTCCTGATTTTGGTGGGGCCGATGTCATGGGATCTCAGTGGTTGTATGTGAGTGTGGTGGACTTTGCGATACTGGCTTATATTTTGTTCAATCAACAACAGTTCAAAGTAGCAATAGAGGCTATCTTAAAATTAAAATTCACCATTGTCTATAGCTTCTTGGTTTTATGGGCATTGCTTTCTCTTACTTATTCCATGAATGCCATTGAAAGCTTGGTATGTTTGGCTAGATTATTAAGTACCTATTTAATTTTCATCAACTTATCCATTCTGTTTTATAAAAAAGAACTGACCACGCTTTTTAATGTGGTCGCTATATTAGTGGCGGTGGTACTATTTTTTGATGCCCTATATGTAATCACAGGATTCTCCAAGAACATGGTGGATATGAACCTGGATCAAAATATTGGTAGTTTAACTGGAAAAAACGGCAATAAGAACGTGATGGCAGCTAGTTTGTTGATTAAATTTCCATTCTTACTTTTTGTAATTATACATAATAAATTAATTGGAAAAATTGCAGGCTTCATTGTTTTGTTCTTAGGGATGATGGCGTTATTTATTTTAAACACCAGGTCTACTTTTGTTGGTTTAGGGTTACTGTTTGTCATGTTTAGTATAGCCGTTACTTTATTGAATAAAAAGCAGGGCATTAAAGTAATCGGTATTCACCTGGCCTATTTTATTCTTCCAATGGTATTTGCTTTTTTTGCAGCCAATGGGATGTTGACTAAAGCGGTTGATATACAAGGGTTTCAGGGCGGTTATGGTTCGGTTACAAAAAGAGTAGGAGATATCAATGTGGCAAGTGAACAAAATAGTCGGATAAAATTATGGAAAGCAGCGATTGATTATTCTTCCAAACATCCCTTCTTAGGTGCAGGGTATGGTAACTGGAAATTGGCTTCTATCCCTTACGAAAAAGAGTATACCAACGACTTATTTGTGCCTTATCATTGTCACAACGATTACATTGAAATGTTTGCAGACCTTGGGGTGATAGGTGGATTGAGTTTTGCTGCTTTATTTGTTTTACTAGGCATCACAACTGTTCAATTTTGGATACAATCTAAAGACGATCAACATAAATTGATTATGTCTATTACACTCATGGCAATCGCGTGTTATTTTATAGATGCCTTTTTTAATTTTCCTGCCGAAAGAACCTCTATGCAGACGATGTTTGCTTTGTCTGCCGTTTTATTATTTTTACCTACTTATTTTACTGATACAAATAAACCGAAACAAAAAGATTTCAAAGGCACAATGCTTTTATTCATCCCTTTATTATTAATTGTAGGCGCTATTTATGTGAACTATCAAACTTACACCTCCCTCAAAGTTCAAAAATTTGTGATGGGGGAGATCAATGAAGATCCTAAAATGGCATTGGACGACGTGAAGGATGCATTCCCTGAAATCCCTAATTTATCTACCTCTACCTTGCCTATTAAAGCATTGGTTGCTAGGTATTATTTAAGAGATAAGATGAATGATGAGGCCATGCGCCTGTTAAATGAAAGTGACAATGTGAATCCATATTTACATTACAATGATTTTATTAAGACAGCTATATTTTCGACACAAGGTAAGATGGATAGTACTTTTTTCTACGCAAAAAGAGCATTCTACAACTGGCCAAGAGCTACAAGTTATTATAAGAACATGATTTTTGCATCCGCTAAAATGAAAGACACTGCAGAAGCAACCAAGGCATTTAAAACCTATACCAAATACAGAAATAGTGGGGAAGGGTGGAATCAATATATTTTAGGCTTAATTGAAATCAATCAAACACCTATTGCTGTAACAAGGGCATTATTGGACACAGCCATTGCAAAATTCCCGGCAGATAGTGCCATTTTTGTGAATACTAAATCATTATTATACGGTACTGCAATTTCAACGGGTAGTTTACCTAATTATGCAGCATTAGGCGGTCAGGCTTTTCAGAAAGGCAAGTATACTGTAGCTGCGAATTATTACTTACAAGCGAGTGCTGTAGACCCTGGAAATTACACACATTTTGAAAATATGGGTATCTGCTATTACACAGCTAAGTCCTACGAAAAAGCCATTCAATACTTTAATCGAGCCATTGATTTACCATCTGCCAACACAGGCAAGTCTGAATTCTTTAAAGCCATGTCCTATATTGCTTTAGGAAACAATGCAGCAGGATGTAGTGCTTTACAAGCGGCAAAGCGAAAAAATTACTCTGGAGTAGATGCTCAGATTGCACAGTATTGTAAATAGGTAGCAATAAAAGCTATTTCACTCGAGTCCAAACATCTGTTCTGCCAATCAGACTAATACCAATATAACCTCTCACATTTAAAGTGTTCTTGTCTTTAGCGGTGATGGTGCATTTGTATTCTTTACCAGATTTTGGATCGTAAATATGCCCATTCTCCCATTTGCCATCGGTCTCATTGTAAGAAAATCCCCAAAGGTTAATTAAGCCCAAAAGAGGTCTGTTATGTAGTGCGCTATTTGGATGTTTGGTGTCTGCTTTTGGCTTATTGGTTGCAGGGTCTATTGGTTCGCTCAACCAAACGATTTTTCCTTGGAAGTTACTCGCATTTTTATAGATCTCCACTCTTGCATTGCCATTACCTGTTAACCAGGTGCCTACTATTTGATCTGCGTCTTTTTGAGCCAATAGGGATTGGGTGGTTAGGATGAGAACGAATAGGAATAGGAGCTTTTTCATATGCTGTTTTAATTGATATTAAAATTAATAATAATGCTTGAATTTGCGTGTTTTTGTTAAAGGGATTTGGTGATTGTATCAACTTATTTTGTTCAATATATATAAGTACCTTTAAGATATAAATCAATACTTATGTTATTAATCATTTTAGGAATAATTTTATTTTTTGCTGCTAGAGCAATTAAACAAGGCAATACACCTTTATCTAATTATGCAAAAGCATTCAGCATCACAGGAATCATTTTTATTACTTTAGGGGCACTTACTTCTAGTATCAAGCAAATTGATGCTGGCGAGATTGGCGTACAATCTTTATTTGGTAAAGTACAAGACGAAGTATTGACAAGTGGGTTGAATTTTGTTAATCCTTTAATGTCAATCAATACAATTGATGTTAGAACGCAAAACTATACAATGAGTGGGGTGCACAACGAAGGAGACGTTACTGGAGACGACGCAATAAGAGTATTAACTGCTGATGGATTAGAAGTGGTCATTGACTTGACAGTATTGTACAGAGTTCAAGCATCACAGGCTCCAAAAATTGTGAAAGAAATTGGATACGATTTTAAGAATGTCGTAATTCGTCCTATTACAAGAACAAAAATTAGAGACAATGCCGTGTATTATACTGCTGTTGATTTATATTCCATTAAAAGAGATGAATTCCAGTCTAGAATTTTCAAAACAATTGAGGCTAATTTAAAAGTTAGAGGTTTGGTTTTAGAACAATTATTAGTCCGCAATATTACCTTGCCAGTATCTGTTAAAGGTTCTATTGAAGAAAAAATTAAAGCAGAACAAGATGCCCAAAAAATGCAGTATGTTTTGCAAAAAGAAAAGCAAGAAGCAGAGCGTAAAAGGGTAGAAGCGCAGGGTATAGCAGATTACCAAAGAATTATAAGTCTTGGTTTAGGAGACAAGCAATTACAATATGAGCAAATCCAAGTAATGAAAGGTTTAATTACTTCTCCCAATGCTAAAGTGATTATCATGGGTGGAGGTAAAACGCCAATTATTCTTGATGGGAAGAATTAGGATTATTGGCTTCGTTTCACTTCGCCGACTTTCCTCATCTAAATTTATTGAGTAGGGATTGTCGGCTCCACTTCGTTCCGCCGACTTCCCTAAATGGCGTCCTTACTCAAAGCTTTTCAACGAACCGCTTCGCGTTTCGTTGGCTTTTTTGCTTCTCGTCTGCTTACGTGAGCGAGCTCCCGACGCAGCCTTAAAACAAAAAAGCCTGTCACTTTCGTGACAAGCTTTGTGAACTGGCTGGGACTCGAACCCAGGGCCCATACATTAAAAGTGTATTGCTCTACCAACTGAGCTACCAATTCTAACCCGTTTCCCTTTTGAGGAGTGCAAAAATAGGGATTAATTGAATTAAAACAAATAAAAAGGGAACTTTATTTCCCCAAAAAAGCTCCTAAGTGGTTCATCTTCAAATAACAATTACTTTTGTACAAACACATTTTTATGTCTGCATTTAACAATAAAGTAGTTGTCATTACAGGTGGGTCCGATGGCATCGGAAAGGCTTTGGTAGAGCAGTTTCTAGCCTTAGGTGCTAGAGTTGCTACCTGCGGAAGAAGTCAGGATAAATTAAATCATTTGCAAACGCAGCATCCTGGTGCGCCTTTATTTTTAAAGGGTGTAGATGTGCGTAACGAACAAGAATGTGAACAATATATTGCTGATGTGGTTGCTGCTTGGGGACAGATAGATGTGCTCATTAACAACGCAGGAATCAGCATGAGGGCTTTGATCACAGAAACCACTACCGAAACTTTGAAACAAGTAATGGACATCAATTTTTGGGGAACTGTCTATACAACCAAGGCTGCTTTACCATCCGTTATAAAGCAAAAAGGGGTGATTGTGGGTGTATCTTCTATTGCTGGATATCGCGGCTTGCCCGGAAGAAGTGGCTATTCTGCGTCTAAATTTGCCTTAAATGGCTGGTTGGAAGCGATTAAAACTGAATTATTGCATACAGGCACCCATGTGATGTGGGTTTGTCCTGGTTTTACGAGTTCCAATATCCGCAATGTGGCGTTGAATAAGGACGCTAAATCTCAAGGAGAGTCGCCGATGGACGAGGGCGCAATGATGTCTTCGGAGGAATGTGCTGGGCATATTATCCACGCGATAGAAAAACGCAAACGTACATTGGTACTTACTTTCACAGGGAAGCGTGCTGTTTTTTTGAATAAATATTTCCCAGGATTGGCGGATAAATTGACTTTCAATTTTTTCTTTAAAAACGGCATACTCATTAAATAGGGACGCTTGCTTTAAAGTATTGATACTCATTTAAAAATTAGGGCTTAACCACAAAATAAAGGACTTATTTTTTCGTTTAAGATTAAATATGCCATTAATAACTTTAACATCTGATATTGGCCAAGAGGATTTTATCATTGGTGCTGTTAAAGGGCAGATATTGTCAACTATTCCGGGTTGTGTGATTGCAGATATCACCCATTATTTATCGAGTAAGAATTACCAACAAGGGGCTTATATTTTTAACAATGCAGCAAAGTATTATCCTGCGGGCACGGTGCATGTGGTGATGGTAAATGCCTTTCATTATCCTACCGATCATTTATTATTTGCTCAATTTAATGGGCATTATTTTATTACACCAGACAATGGTTTTTTAACCATGATGCTGGGTTTGAAGCCTAAAGAGATTGTGAGAATAGATTGTAAAGGGGCAGGCACATTTATACAAATGACCGAGCGCATGGTGGAGGCTATTGCCTATTTTTTTGCTTCTGGAAGTTTGGATGAAGCTGGTGAAAGAACAGATACGATTCAAGAAATCTATCCAATGCAGCCTACTCTGGGACCAGATTGGATGGAGGGTCAAATTTTATTCATTGACCAGTTTGAGAATGTGGTGGTGAATATTCGCAAGGAGGAGTTTGATTTTCATGCCAAGGGCAGGTCCTTTAAGATTGTATTTACCCGCAATGAAACCATTGAAAATTTAAGTCAAAACTATGGATCCGTCCCTGTGGCCGATAAGATGGCTTGGTTTAACTCTGCTGGATATTTAGAGATAGCGGTGAGAGGGGGCAATATGGCGGGTTTGTTTGGTTTGAGTAAATACGACGAAAACCAGTCTAGTAAGCAACGTCCCAACGACAATAAATGGTTTTTCCAGATGGTGCGTGTTTTCTTTGAATAGTTAACATTTGTTTTTTCATTTGCCTTTTTCGGGGTATTTTTGCACCCTATAAACACTTAAAATAGAACTATATGGCATACGACGTAATCGTTATTGGTAGTGGTCCTGGTGGATATCCTGCTGCTATTCGCGCTTCTCAATTAGGCTTAAAAGTAGCTGTCATTGAAAAAGAAAGCTTGGGTGGCGTTTGTTTAAACT
>Ga0214921_10001988_pt1 | contig 34186 bp, 30 predicted proteins | sample LL1505_MetaG_FD_177992 | JGI IMG/M metagenome (GOLD analysis project Ga0214921, IMG submission 177992) | Freshwater microbial communities from Lake Lanier, Atlanta, Georgia, United States - LL-1505 | ecosystem: Environmental > Aquatic > Freshwater > Lake | place: USA: Georgia | collected... | reverse complement strand
ATCAAGGTTGTCTTACCAATACCCATAGGACCTTGAATCGCAATAGATGACCCCACAGAAGAAGGATTGGTAATTAGATTTCCTAGTAGTTGCATGATTTGCATTTTGGCATCATTCAATCCATAGACAGCTGTATCCAATGTAGACTGAGCATTTCTCATGTATTCAGAACATTTTTCAATTCCATCTGTCATAGAAATATTCAAGTGTTGAAATTTATCAAAAGGAATTCTCATGAAATTATCTACCCAATGTTTTAATTTGTAATATTCTCCAGATCCAGGATCCATGTATTTCAACATATTGATTTTTTTCAACGCACAACTCTTAAAGTTAGTAGGAATGGTTGAACTAATCAAAGATAGTTTATAAGGTGTTTTAATCCTCATCACTTCATTAATCTTTCTTAATTCTTTGATCATTTTCAACTGTTCTTCCATTGTCAATGTTTCAAATACATCTATATCATTCAATGTATTCTTATCTCTAGAAATCTTTGAAAAGATTCTTACATTTTTCTCTTTTTGTTTCTTTTGTTTCTTCTCTTTCCTTTCTTTTTCTTTCTTGATATTGTTACGATAAATCTTGATACATTGTTTTAACGTATCACTTGAGGAAGACTTGTATATATCTTCCATCGTTGCTAATATTTTTTCATCAAAATTTTTCTTTTCATCCGTCATATTTGTTTTCATGTATGTCATCAATTCATCGTACTTAATTGGTTTTGTTATTTTTTTAGGTCTATCTGAATCTACACTAGAAACTTCTTCGTCTTCGTTTTCTGTATCCTCATCATCTTCTGAATCATAGTCGTAATCATATTCATCATTAATAGTAAAGACAATATTTACTTTTTCATCTTTCTTTGCTTCCTTCTTCTTACTTCTCGTTTGATATACCTTTACTACTTCTTCTTCCTCTGACTCTTCGTCATCTGACTCCTCATCAGACTCTTCATCCTCTGATTCTTCCTCTTCTGACTCGTAAAATTCATCTTCTGAATCGGAAGATTCTACATACTTGGAAGATTTCTGTGGTTGTTTTGTTTTGGAAGGTAACTTTTTAGGAACTTCCTTCTCTTTTTTACTATCTTTTTTACTCGTTTCTTTTGTTTCTTTAGAAGGTTTATTTTTAACTGAAATCATTTTGTTTGATAAAGTAATGGGGTATTGTTCAAAATCCATATTAGACATTTATATATAGTATCAAAATAAATCTAAATCAATTTTATTTAATCATTTTATTTTAAAATTGAAATAATAACATAAATATAATTTATCATATAAAGTAAGAATGTCACAGAAATTAAACTCAAAAGTTATCGGTATTCAATTCTCCATATTATCACCCGATGAAATTCGTAAAGGGTCAGTAGCGGAGATTACATCACGTGATACGTATGTGAATAACAAACCTGTTATAGGTGGTTTGTTTGATCCAAGAATGGGAGTGTTAGAAGCAGGATTGATTTGTCCTACAGATGGTTTAGATTATATGAAAACACCCGGTTACTTTGGTCATATAGAATTGGCTAAACCTGTCTATTATATTCAATATTTTAATACCATCTTGAAAATACTACGTTGTGTTTGTTTCAAATGTAGTAAACTATTAATTAACAAGCATAAGTACAATCAAATAAATAGTTTTCTAAATGAAGCAAAATGGAAAGCAGTATATAATTTGTGCTGTAAAAGCGTGAAAGTAAAAAGATGTGGTGATGACATTGAAGATGGTTGTGGTTGTTTACAACCCATGAAGATTCGTAAAGAAGGCATGTCTAGTATTATTGCGGAATGGAAGAATGAAGATGGAGAAAACATTATCATCAAAGTAACTCCTGAAATGGTATTGAAAATATTCAAGCGTATATCGGATGAAGATGTGAATTTTATGGGGTTTAGTCCTGTATGGTCTAGACCTGATTGGATGATTTGTCAAGTGATGGCAGTACCTCCTCCTGCGGTACGTCCTTCTGTAAAACATGATTCACAACAAAGAAGTGAAGATGATTTGAGTCATATTTTAGTAAATATTATCAAGACCAATAAAACATTACAAGAAAAAATAGAAAGCAATGCTCCAGCACATGTAATCAATGATTGGACGACTGTGTTACAGTATTATGTAGCTTGTCAAGTAGATAATAAAATACCAGGTGCTGCTCCTGTTGCTCAACGTTCAGGAAGACCCTTGAAATCCATCAAAGATCGTTTGAATGGTAAGGGAGGTAGAATGAGAGGTAATTTAATGGCCAAGAGAGTTAATTTTAGTGCTCGTTCAGTAATTACTGCTGATCCAAACATTTCTATTCGTGAATTAGGCGTTCCTTTGAAAATTGCGAAGAATATTACTAAACCCATTATAGTAAACAAAAGAAACAAGAACTTTTTGTTGAAGTTAGTATTAAATGGTCCTGATGAATATCCGGGTGCTAAAATATTGGAAAAGAAGAATGGAGAATCAATTACCTTGAGGTATATTGACAGACAATCCATTGTTTTGGAAGAAGGAGATATTGTTCATCGTCACATGATGAATGGTGACCCAATTCTATTCAACAGACAACCGACTCTTCATAGAATGAGTATGATGTGTCATATCGTCAAGATTATGACGGTGGGGGATACATTTCGTATGAACGTGGCCGATAAACTTTGTGTTGGCAACAGGAGGCGTTAAAAGCGTGCTACCTCCTAGTGAATAATTTAGTAGGTACTTGAGGCAAATCACATTAATAAACTAACTTAAAACATATATTAAATATAATATAATGAATGTGTTAGATACCAACCCTTTAGAGAAATGTTGTTCAAGATGTGGTGAAATAAAAAATAATAGTTTGTTTATTTCTAACCGTAATATTTGTAAGGAATGTAAAAATAAAAAAAGTAGAGAAAAATATAATTCAATAAAAGTAATCAATGAGTTACAACAAGAATGTAGTTCTTGTCATATTTTAAAATTAGAAACATTGTTTATAAAAAATAGAAAAACATGTATTGAATGTAATAATAATAAAAGAAGAATAAATTATCAAACAAATGAAGAGCATCGTATTAAAACAATTAAAAAATCTACCGAATATAAAAAACAACAAATAATTAATAGAAATAAAATAAAAGAATTTGATATTGGGTTAGGAAATACTAAATGTAATTATTGTTATGAAATAAAAGAAAATAATCAATTTAGACATAATCGTTTAAAATGTAAAAAATGTGAAAGAGATGAGCCTATTTCAAAAATAATTAGAAATGTTAGAGGTAGAATATTTAGTGCTATTAAATTTAAATCAAAGCATACAGTTGAATATTTAGGTTGTAATTGTAGCGATTATTTAAAATGGTTATTAAGTTGTGAACCAAATTTTACATTTGAGAATTACGGAAAAGAATGGCATATTGACCATGTTATTCCTTTGTCAAAGTTTGAAATATTAAACGAACAACAACAACTAGTAGCTTTTAATTGGAGAAATACGATGCCTTTATCTGTTAAACAAAATTTATCAAAAAATAATAAAATTATTAAATCACAAATTGAACAACATTATAATAAATTAGTAGACTATCACACATCATACAAACTTGATTTGCCTCAAGTATTTACTGAATTATTTGCGAAACACCTTGATGCGGGAAACCCCTTAGAGCCTTTACTACCACTCCTTCTTGGAAACGAGAAGGAGGAACTCGGTTAATTGCCGAACCCAATGGTAATAATGTAAAGGATTGGGCAATCCGCAGTGTTACTTTCTAACTCCGTTATGGTAGGATACGAAAGGCACTCAGAGACTGAACGGGTGTTGGTGAACAATGAAGGACTAGCCATCCTGAGTTTGCTTAAGATACAGTCCGGCCCTTTGGGAAACCTCTGGGAGTAGGCCGACAAAGCCTTACAATGCGGATTTTGATAAACATCACTGTCAAAAACAGGAGGCGTGAAAAGCGTGCTACCTCCTAGTGCTCCTTATCTAAGGAGTGCGAAACACCTTGATGCGGGAAACCCCTTAGAGCCTTTACTACCACTCCTTCTTGGAAACGAGAAGGAGGAACTCGGTTAATAGCCGAACCCAATGGTAATAATGTAAAGGATTGGGCAATCCGCAGTGTTACTTTCTAACTCCGTTATGGTAGGATATGAAAGGCATTCAGAGACTGAACGGGTGTTGGTGAACAATGAAGGACTAGCCATCCTGAGTTTGCTTAAGATACAGTCCACCCTCTTGGGAAACCTTGAGGATTCATCTGGGTGATGAAATGAATTTACACATGCCACAAGACATTGAAGCCGACGCAGAACTAATGAATTTGGCAGCGGTTCCCTATCAAATTATCAGTCCAAGTAACAACGCTTCTATTATTGGTATTTATCAAGATTCTATGTTGGGAAGTTATCGTTTTACAAGGAAAGACATACATTTTCAACCCAAAGAGATGATGAACTTGTTGATGATGTTTTCCAAAGTAAATATGGAAAAGTTCAAAGGTAAAAAGGATATTACTAATTTTGATATTTTATCACAGATACTCCCTCCCTTTTCATTGAAAGTAAAGAACAAACAATATGACTCAGGCGAAGATCCTAAAACAAGTAACAATGTGATAGAAATAAAAGATGGAGAATATTTAAGAGGTCAGTTGGACAAATCTTTACTTGGAGCAGGAACCAAAGGGTTGATTCATAGAATTTGTAATGATTATGGAAATATGGCTTCTGCGAATTTCATAGATGACCTACAAAACATTATCACAGAGTACATGAAAACAAGTTCATTTAGTGTAGGAATTAGTGATTTGATATCGGATGCGAAAACAAACATCAGTATCATTGATACTATTACGAATAAAAAGAATGATGTCAAAGAGTTGATAGATCAAATTCAATTAGGTATTTTTGAAAACAACAGTGGCAAAACCAACCAAGAAGAATTTGAGATGAAAGTCAATAATATATTAAATCAAGCATCCGCGGATGCTGGTAAGATAGGATTAAAAAGTTTGAGTAAAGACAATCGTTTTGTTATCATGGTAAATGCTGGGTCTAAAGGTAGTGATTTGAATATTTCTCAGATGATTTCTTGTGTAGGACAACAAAACGTAGAAGGTAAAAGAATTCCTTATGGATTTGATCATAGAACCTTGCCTCATTTTACAAAATTTGATGATTCCTCCAGTTCTAGAGGATTTGTGGAGAACTCTTATATCAATGGATTAACTCCTCAAGAAGTATTCTTTCATGCCATGGGTGGTCGTATTGGGTTGATTGATACCGCAGTAAAGACTTCTACAACTGGTTATATTCAAAGAAGGTTGATCAAAGGTTTGGAAGATTTGATGGTCAATTATGACATGACCATTCGTAACAACAAACACAAAGTAATCCAGTTTACTTATGGAGGAGACAATATAGATACGATCAAGGTGGAAAATCAAGAAATAGGATTGGTAAGTAAAAGTGTTCAAGATATATATGAGCACTTTAATTTGGTAGATGTAGAGATGGAAAACAAGAAAATGGCGATTGTCTTTACAAAGCCAACCATCACAAGAATGAAGAAGCAGAGAGAAAAGTGGAATGAGAAATGTAAGGTGTATACAGATTTCATGTTGAAACAAAGAAACCTGATCGTAAAAAATATTTTCAAGAACAAAGAGGATAAGATAGTAAGATGTCCAGTAGCCTTTAATTATTTGATAGAAAATGTGATGGGTAATTTGAATATTCACAAGAATTCTATTGTGGATATTACTTTGATGGAATGTATGGAAATGATAGAAGAATGTTTTGAGAATCTTGAGAAAATATATTCTGCTCCTCCCTCATTGTTGTTCAAAGTATTGTACTTTTATTATCTGTCCCCAAAAAGTTTGTTGTACAACAAACGATTCAATAAAGCAGGTATGATTTTGTTGTTAGAAACCATTGCGTTGAATTACAAGAGAGCCATTGTAGCTCCTGGTGAAATGGTAGGATTGATTGCCGCACAAAGTATTGGTGAACCTACAACACAAATGAGTTGTATTTACACAGAAAAAATAAAAATAGTAAAGAGAGATAAGGATGGTGTGACTTGTATTGTAGAATGTATTGGTAAGTTTTGTGATGATTTGATAGAAGAGTATCCTGAGAATACCTATTCAACAGGACATGAAGACAGTGTTGAAACATTGTTATCTTCCTTAGAAGAAGAGTATTATATTGTGGGTGTGAACAATGATGAAACAGTCAGCTGGAACAAGATTTCTCATGTGAGTAGGCATCCTGTAAAAGGTGATTTGATAAGAGTAAAAACAAAAAGTGGTAGAGAAGTAACGACTACCTTGAGTCATTCTCATTTGATTCGCAAAGATCATACAGTTCAACCCATACAAGGAAAAAACTTGACTACAGGACAACGTATCCCTGTCGCAAGATATATTCCGAATGATCATATAAAGAGCACATACAAAGGGGAAGTCAATAAATTTAGTAAACAGGTAACTCATTACAATTTAGACAATGAACTAGGAAAATTGTTTGGTGTTTACTTGTCTACAAAAGAATTATTCTTTACAACATTGTATGACAAGAATAATTTAGAAAAAACCATTTTGGAAGATTGTAAATATGGTATGCCAGATTTTGTCTTTGTTTCTCCTGTATTGTTTCAAAGAGCCTTGTTGAAGAATTACTTTGACAAGAAGTTGATTTGTATGTCAGACAAAATATATATATTAGAAAAAAATGAGCAATTGTTGAAAGACATCGCCTTGTTATTGAATTATTTCCAAGTTTTCAGTGTTGTTTACATGAATAAATTATTTATCTATCCTTCTTACTTGAAAACATTTCTAAGAGAAATCGGATCTGTTCATTCAAAGAATATAGAAATGATTCTTGAAAATAATTCTCAGGAAGATAAGATAGATAAAATAGATGGGTTGAATGGTATCATAGAGTCCTTATGTAATGATTTTGATATTACATTGGACATAAACAAAACAGAAGGAATATCTAGAGAAGTCTTGAGAGATTTTATTGATCTGTGTAAATCATACAACAATCAAGAGTTGATAGAGAGTAAATTAGAACTATTATTACAAGCATATGATAGTGAAGTGGTATGGGATGAAATTGTGGAGATTGAACAATATACTCCTCCACAAACAGATTACGTGTACGATTTTACAGTTCCAGGCAATCAAACCTTTATGTTGGATACGGGAATCATTGTTCACAATACATTGAACACCTTTCATTTTGCGGGTGTATCTTCCAAGTCCAATGTGACCCGTGGTGTTCCAAGAATAGAAGAGATTCTATCCTTGTCAAGCGAACCCAAGAATTCTTCATTGACTATTTATCTGAATGAAGAAGATGAAACGGATAAGAAGAAGGCGAATTCAATCATGTATATGTTAGAACATACAAAATTGGAAGAAATAGTGGTCTCAACAGAAATATGTTTTGATCCCTTGGAAGATTTTACCAATGTTCAACAAGACAAGTTGTTGATGGAACAATATGTTCAATTTGAGAACATGATAGAAGAATGTAATCAAACACAATTCTCAGAAGAAACAGGATTAAGTGAGAAATCTAAATGGATTATTCGTATGGAAATGAACCCTGAGATTATGCTGGAGAAAAATATTACAATGGATGATGTTCATTTTGCTTTGAAGAATAATTATCCAGATGAAATTACTTGTGTCTATTCTGATTACAATGCTGACAAGTTAGTGTTTAGAATTCGCATGAACAATATTGTGAAAGAAGCTCAATCAAAATCAATCAAGAAGCAGAAGATCAACCCATTGGACCAATCCGATCAAATTTATATCTTGAAGAATTTCCAAGACCAGTTGTTGAATAATATTGTGTTGAAAGGTTTCAAGAATATCAACAAGGTGATTTTGAGAAAGATCAAAGATAATTTGGTGGAAGAGTTAGGAACTTTCAAGAAGAAAGAGATATGGGTGTTGGATACTGTTGGAACAAATTTACTGGATATATTGGCCTTGGACTATATTGATTACAGAAGAACCTTTAGTAATGATATTATAGAAATATTCAATGTATTAGGAATTGAGGCAGCAAGACAAACTATCTACAATGAATTGTTAGAAGTCATAGAATTTGATAGTACATATATTAATTCTCATCATTTGAGTTTGTTGTGTGATAGAATGACATTTGCTACAAAAATGATTTCTATATTCCGTCATGGTATCAACAATGACAATATTGGACCTATTGCGAAGGCGTCCTTTGAAGAAACACCTGAGATGTTCTTGAAGGCAGCGAAACACGCAGAGTTGGATACACTGAAAGGAGTTTCTGCTAATATTATGTGTGGACAAGAAGGATATTATGGTACAAGTTCCTTTCAAGTGATATTGGATATGGCTCAAATGAAAGACAATATTACAGAGGATGAATATGAAAAGGCCAATGACAAAATAGATATTGACCAAGCATTTGACCAAGTAAAAACACCAAAAGATGGATGTGAAATAGCGGATTTGAAGATCATTAATAATGTATCCAATATCAGTTATACAATCAAAGAAGATACGGGTATGAATGATAAGTATGAATTGGATATTTAAGTATCACTTTTACAACAAGCATATCCTAAAAAAGATAATACATAGTACAAAGGTAATTCATGAAGTAATGATTTTATATTCTGTTCATCCAGTATTTTTGTACTAGGATTGTTGTCTTTGTACATTCGTTTATCTAGATCAATCCATAATTTACTTCCCTCTGAATTTTTTTTTAGTTCAATAAAATACCCTATAAATGTTAATAAATCATTGTTGATATAGTCTAAATATAATTCTCCTTCATAAAAGTTTTCTGCTATTTTTTTATATTTTTCAAATATTTTGTTTATTACTATTTCTCTATCAATGTCTTTTTCACAACAAATATCTTTTTTTTTAAATATATACTTGTGTATTCTGTTTTTTAACGTTTTATTTTTCATTCTATTATAAAAGAATATAAATTTATATTCAATATTTAATTAATGAATTTTTTGATGTTCTTGGCAACAATCCTACCTGTATTGTCTATACAATTATCTATTATCAAAACAGGGTTGATTTCTTTGCCTCAAGGTTTACAGTTGTTAAAATTACATCACATGGTATTACTTGAGGATAAAAATGAAAAAGTAGTGGTTGATTTAATTCCTTTATCATTAAACAAGAGTAATTTCATTCAATTGTTACTTGGGAAAAGTATTCCAGCCACAATTCGGATACGTAAGATACCTGTGAGTGTAACAAATAAAGATCTGTATTCTTTTTTATGTAGTCCAGTAGGTAAGACTATTGTAGAGAATCATGTCAATTCATTGTCATTAAAATTATTTTTGTATAGAATCAACAATTGGTATGAGTTAAAAAAGAATAGTTATACAATGAATATTTACAAAAGAAATTGTCATCATTATCGTTCTTTTGTAGAACACAATTACAGAATTTATTGTGGTAAATACAGTTAATTATCTAGATAATCTATTGTCAATAACAATATTTGTTCTTGTTTGTTTAACTTTTGAAAAAGAACACATTTGTCAAAGAATATTTTGAAGATAGATTGATTAATACCCTTGATACTTAATAGTATTCCATTTTCTGTAAAATTAACTTCTAAAACAAATCCTCCTATTGTTAAAAAATATTCTTCTTTTTCCAAAGGAATCCAACGAACATAACTTCCTTCTTTTAAATCTTCTAAATCTCCGATATAACGATAGTCCTTTAATTTTTTTTTCAATAGATCTTTGTCTTTTTTATAAATGGGTAAATTTGTAATGACTGTATTTTTTATTTCATTTATTTTCTTGAAATTGTATTTTAACAATTCTTCGTTTTTTTCATTTTGTAATGCTTTTAACAAGGTTGATGTCATAAATAATAATAAGTGAATTATTTATTATTATTTTCTTTTTGCTTTAATTTTTCTAATGAATATTGTCCACAAGGGCCACAGTGATCTTCATTGGACAAATCTATCTTATCATTTATTTTTTTATGACAGTTTTCAATGGTCCATCTTCCAAGAGGTAATTTTATATTCTTAGGTATGAATTTTTGTAGAATATTGATTATAAATTTCATGATATAATAAGTGTATTATTTTTAAGTGTTAGTCTAAAAGTTACTACCAAAAGCACTACCAAAGGCTTCATTGGCTGCCATGATTGTATTTTCTTGGTTCATGTTTACAGAAGAGTTTACATCAGGTGTAGGAGAATTCAAATACATCTTGTTGAAATCAGGAGAGATAAGAGTAGTAGATTGAGTGCTAACAGGTAGGTTACTTAAACTGGTAGAGTAATTATCACTTGAGGATTGTTGTTGGGGTGCTTGTTGTTGTACTTGAGCTGTATTGGTTTTCTTTTTATTTTTCTTGGAAGTATCGGGACTACGGAACAATCCGATAAAGCGATTGACTAATATATTGATTTTATCTCCTAATTTTGTTTGTAAACTCAAAATGATCAATAAAATAGATAAAACCAAACTAGTATAATTTACATCTTGATAATTTTCTTTGCTGATAGTAGGTATGTAAAATAAAATACGATTGATGTAAAACAAACAAATGATAATAAATAATATTTGAAAAAGGATTTCTATAATAATTTCTAAAGTATTTTTTGTTTCATCCGCATCTGGAACATAATACTGCATGAGAGAATTCATAATAACGATAGGTATGATGGATAAGAAAGAATATTGGGTAAGATTCAATAATTGTGATTTTGTATTTGAGTTAAAATTAAATACATAACTAAAAAACCCATCTTTAGAAGATTTATCTTCCATAGAATCCATTTGATTTATAAAAATATTATTTTTTAATATATATCTCTAAATAATTGCGTATATATTTGAAAAACAAAATCATAATAATAATTAATGAGTTCTTCACGAGCATTAGCATCATCAAGAGCAAAAAGAGGAGGATTGACAAATGAACAACCCCCTAATAGACCATCTAATTCTTCTAACCAAGGTTCTTCAAATCAAAATTCTTCTGAAATAATAACTATCCCAAGCGCTATTACATTGATTACATTAAGATTAGGCAAACTGGAAACGTATATTCAAAAATTAGAATCAGAAATATTACCTACACTATACAATCCAACAAATACTATTTTACCTTACAACAACAATAATTTAGAAGAAAAAATAAATGAATTAACAAAAAAAATAACAAACATAGAATTATTGAAAAGTAAACCTGTTGTAAGTTGTTCTTGTTCAGCAAACGATAATACATCAGAGATTACAAAATTAAAAGATTTGATTTTATTCCTACAGCACAAAACATTAGAAGACGATAAACTTCAAGAGTTGACCAATGAAATATCAAAAGTAAAAGATTTAGTTTTGTATTTACAAAATAACTCTTTAGAAGTAAATGAAAAATTAATTAACATTCTATTTAATAGTATGAGTGAAGAAGAAGAAGCTGTAGAAGAAGAAGCCGTAGAAGAAACTGTGGTTGAAGGAGAAAAAGAAGATGTGGTTGAGGAAGTGGTTAAAGAAGTAGTAGTAGAAGAACAATTCGTAGAAAAAAACGAATAAAAAAAAAAAAATATAATATGTCTTTTGATAAGTATTTTTATATGAAGGATGATATTATCTATTTACATTTTCCATTACAGTTGTTAATTGATAATAAATTGTCTACTATTTGTGATCATATATATAATCATTTTTTTTTAAAATATGATAATATAAAAATAGAAATATACTTGGATAAAATAAACATTACTTATTTTGTAGAACATTTGAATACAATAATGAAATATGGAAAATTAATAAAAGAGAATTTTGATGATAAACAAGTAAATTGTAATATTTATAGTTATAGTAAAACAATAGGAGTTATTTCTAAATTATTGAATGAAATAGACAAAGAAGCAGGTTCACGTGTTACTTTTCATGAGTTAACTAAATTACAGAGCAAGCAAATTTTCGTATAACTCTTTCTTCTTCCATAAAGGATTTACTTCAATATTTAATTTGGTGTATATTTCTTTCAGATCTTTCAATGTATAACTAGAAATACATTGAAAAGACTTGTCCACTTCTATTTTAGGATATTTTGTTGTTTTGTAATCATTTATTTTGTTGATTTCATAAGAATAGATGTCTTTATTCTTATGTAAAGTAAAAACAGGTGTATCTTCATCCACTCTTTTTTCATAATAAAAATGTTTGTCTATGAGTAAATAATTAATATTCTCCAAGATACACAACACATGAAATGTTTTCAATGTAATCACATCATCATTTAACAAGTTACTTTCTATATTGGGTAGTAATTTTATCTTATGTGATTTCAACAAAGATTTGTTTTTTCTTATTTTTTCTATATATTTAATCTTTTCTTCTTTCTCTTTTACAATGTTTTTATTTTCCATAATTTCATAGTCTCCTAACCCATGTTTGAAAATATAAAAACACCAAAACAACTTGTCTTTCTCATAAGGAATAAAATTCTTTTCTGTTTTTTTCATTAATTCATTGATACAAATCTCTTTCAAAAACATAGGCTCTAAGTCTTTCAATATATTTTCGTACATTCTATAATTATAGTATATCATTCTAAATAGTTATTACATTTTTATTTTGTTCATACAATCTCTTGTCTTCTATATCATTGTCATCATAATATTCAAAATATTTTTCATCCCGTCTTAAATTCTGATGATCAAACCAATTGTTGATATCTCCTCTTGTTTGTTTTACACTTAAGTAAAATTCCAACGATTGAATATTATAATGGTTGATTAATAGTCTAGGTACGTCACTTGTTTCTGTGTATTGAAGACGTAATTTATTTCCTTTAACGCCACACTCATGTATTCCAAAGTAATCAAAATACTTTGTTTTAAAAATACATTTGTATCCATAATAGGGTTTTTGTTTACCATAAGATGCTCTCATGGTAAACCCTTCTACTACGGAGGGAGGTTGTAGAATATGTCCATTGCTTCCAAAATGAACCCAGTCTACCAAAATCATTTCTATGTCCTCGTACATTTGTAGTGTTGTTTGTATGTTTATCTCTTGAGGACTATACAAAAACTCATCCATATCCAATACACTTACCCATACAGAGGTATTCAAAATAGGCTTGAAGTATTTATCATAAATCTGAACTTGTCTACCTACTTCTTTGGTGATAATATCATTCTGAAACAAGGTTACTTTTCCTGGAAACTTATTAAGTATTGGCATATAGTTGTCTGTGCTAAAGTCATTGACCAAGTAAATATGTTCAACACCATGAAAGAAGTAATGATTCAACCATTCTTCTAATATTTGGGATTCATTTTTGAAAACAGAACATACAACAAAATTGTACATAATATGATTATTCAGATATTTTTAACTTAATAACAAAGTTAAATAATATCCAAGAATATTGGATAGAAAAGAAAATATATGTAATATAAAAATATAAAAGACTTTGGTTTTTAGAGGAACATTTGGAAACAGTATTGTGTAAACATAATCGTTTGTTAGATATACCCATGGGATGTATATAAACAATATCCATGAATATCCCCAAGCATAAGAATAAAATAGATTCTGTAGATCAAAGGTAGCATAAGAAGGATTTAATTTTATTTGATATATAAGCATCATCAAGGGTAATGAATGATTCAAAGAACAAAATGTAATCTCTACATTTTTTATAATTCTCTTGTCGTGAAGAGAATCGCAGTCTTTCATTCCAAAATATACTTTTCCTGTCCAATAACCCAATGTAATCAAAAAATGTACATTAAAAGCTACAGGTAAAAAAGAAGGAAAAAAATAATAAAGAAAAGATGCTATATGCCCTGAATCTGTAAAACGAATAAATTGTTTCACCCAATTGTATTTACGCGGAATGTTCTTGAAAGAATAACAATCATTAAACCAATAAAAATAGTTTGTAGTATATAATTTCATAGAAACAATACTGGATAGAAAAAAATGATTGCTTACAATATAAATAGCTCCAAATACAAATGGGACATATAATCCATTTTGTAGAAATGATATATAATTCATTAATTCAATATAAATGAATATTTTTATATTGATTTGTTAGTTGTTTTCTTACTCGCTAGCATAAGCTTTCTTTTTATCAAAATAATTAGATTTGAAATCTTGTTTTTGTTGTTCAATATGATGAAGATCAAATTCTTGATTGGATACATATTTTAAATACGTTTCCAACTCTTGTATTACAGGATGAGATACTTCTGTTAAATTAATATGACACCCATATTTGTTTTCATTGATCATCACTTTAGAAGAATGAAGTATTTTTAAAATTTCTATTTGATTAAACTTGGGTAATAACTCTATCCTTTCTTGTAATGTTTTTAGTTTTGTAAATTCATCATTCATAGATAAAAAAGTATTTTGTTTTTAAATCTTTTGATAAAATTGAAAAATTTTTGTTTGTTTCCTTTGAATAAATGCCAAAACTTATCTCTCCAACTGAAATGAAGAAAATGTTTGAAAAGGGTTCTGTTGGAAAAAGATGGTATCATGAAGAAAAAGAACAATTGATTAAAGAATTAGAAGAAGGATTATCTATAGAACAAATAGCAATCAAACATAGTAGGTCTGTTAATGGTATTTATTTCAAAGTAAAAGAACATGCTTACCAATTGTATTTGAAAAATATACCTATAGAAGAAATTATACAAAAATTAAAACTATCCAAACAAGAAATAGAAGATACAATAAATTATGAAGAATCAAAACAAAAAGAAAAGAAGAAAAACAAAAAAGACGAAGAACTGGAAGAAATAAAAAAGGATATACAAGAAATAAAAAACAGCATGAAAGAATTAATAGAAATGATAAAAGCAATATATGAATTTGAAGATTAAAACACCAATTGTGCTTGTTGTTTGTCCTTTGGAACAATTACCTCTGCGATAATAGATATGTATTTGTCATTCAATTCAAATCGTTGTCCAATGATTCTTGCGGTAAATTTATCTCCTTCTTTTAAGTTTTGAAAATAAGGAATATTGTATTGAAAGTCTCTCGCAATAAAAACCACAAAAGGAGAAGGCTTTTCACTATCACTTTCTCCTCTTATACCAGCTTTGGTGACATTTTTAACAACACAAGCTATTTTCATGTTGGCTACAGGAAAGTAAATATCACATTGGAAAACAACAGAGAATACAATATTGTCTCCGTCTACAATTCCTGAGGAATAGTTAATCACTTGAATAGATTTATTCTTTACATATCCTTCTACAATACATTTCCCTTCGTAGTTTTCAACCAAATTTTTTTCAATGATTTCAGCAATGTTTTTTCCAACTAATTTCATGGGTAAACAGATGTTTTTTTGTATGATACTCTTAGAATACTGAAGTTCTGTTTTTTCTCTCTTTCTATATTGACGATTCATTTGTATATTAAATCTTTATATAATATTTTTATTTCAATTTTATAGATTATATAATTTTATTTTTTCAGGTTCTAAAAACCATATTTTATTTTCTTTGTTGGTTTGTTGATAATATCTGAGCATCAATTCTTGATAAATACATAAATCCATGTTATTAAATATCTTGGTATTTTCTTTGGTATATTTTTCTTCTCCCAAAATAGTATTCAACAACTTGATGGTATTTTTTTTATTGGCTTCATCACATCTAGCTCCTGTATTTCTTCTTTTTAATGTATTTTTTACTTTAAATATCATAAATTGATTGGTTTTGTCATAATACAAAAATCCAATATGTTCTGCCAACATTTCATCTTGTATCATGTTTTTTTCTATTTTTTTATTCATTTCTATTTTGTCTACTTCATCTCCAGGAACCCATTGTTTTTTGTCTAGAATAAAATACAACATTTCTTTTCCATCCGTCAATATCAATCCATTCTTCTTAGAAAACAAAACAATTTGATTGTCAATATAATCCTTGATAGTTTGTTGTGTTTCATCTAATTCTGTCAAGGAATAAATATAATTGTATAGTTCTATTTTTTCTTTAAATACTAGATTTTCTATTAAATGATGAATACAAAAAACAAACAACAAATCCATAGGTAATCCTTCTTTCTGTAATATGTTCAATATCATACCACAATGTTTTTCCCAACTGTCATCACTCTTTTTTACTTCCTCTGTAGTAAATTGTACAATGGTATCATATTTTTCTTTTATAACTTGATATATTTTTTTTTCTTCTTCTCCTTTTTCTTCATCGGTTGTTTTTTGAAACAAATCTGTTTTCTTTTCAAAGAGTGATTGGTAATCTTCATCTAAAGTAATTTTGATCTTTTGATGTTTGAAAGGAATCGGAACACTTCTTTCTAATACAGAGATATGATTGTTTGTCAGTTCTATAGGTTGAAACAAATAATATTCACCAATGTTAATTAATCTTCCTGTTCTTCCAAATATATCTGTTAAAAATTCAGTAGAATCTTCTATTAAATAAGTCAGAGAAGAATATATTTGTATCAATGGATAAGGTTTTGGATGTTGTATAATTTGTAACAATGATTTTTTGGAATAAAAGAATTTTTCTTTGAACAACAATTTTATCTTTTGTATTAATTTTTCAGAATTTGCCAAAATAAAATAATTGTTGTAGGTATTGTAAGTAGATTTGTTTAATTCCAATGGTTTTGGTACATGACAATGAATATCGCAATCATTCATGTAATCACATAAAGGAGTATTGGGTGTCATTCCAGCAAAATAATCATTGATGAGCAAACCCGTAGACAATTGTTGTTTGATGGGTTTTTTTAATATTTTTTTCATGTTTTCTTGAGTATAATTATTTTGTTCATGGTTAATGATACAGTCTACCGCATTTTCTTTCAATACACGAGATACATTCCCAATTTTGATTGCTTTTTGTTCAGCAATACGATAAGTATACATATCTGCTGCTTCATATTCCATATTTCTTAATACGGTAGCATATAGGAATATTTGAACGTTTCTTTTTAAGAAAGGTAATAGAATATGACTAAAATTTCTGACAGCTCTACCTATGATTTGTTCATTGCGATTCATATTGTACCAAGGATCTAATATATGAACTTGACGAATGTTTTGAAAATCTATTCCTTCAGAACCCGCACGAGAAATCAATACTACTTTTATAATAGACCCATCTTTGTTATTAGGAGAAGTAATGATGTTGATATCTTTTTTATTGTTAGGAGATAGATTTTTATTTCCTGTAATCATAATATAACTAGCTTCTTTGAATTTTCCTGTGTGTTGATCTTTTGTTTGAAAAGTATTACTATCCACCGTTTTGGGAGGATTTTCAAACAAACAAGAATTCTTGAATCGTTTGATTCCCATTTCTTCTAAGGCCAACGCTACAGGAATCAACCCACTATCTAGGTATTGTGAATAAATCAATATGATTCCTTCTCCTACTTGATTTGTTTCTGGATTATAAATACAATCACAAATATTCTTTATCTTAGAACTATACAATCCTATTTTGTCTTGTTGAAAGATTCTTCCATAACTTCTCAAGGTAGTGTCTTTGTATTCATATGATTTTTTTAATGTAGATCTTTCATTTACTTTATTGTTCATTATATTTTCTAATCCTTTCTTTCCTGTAATTTCATTCTTTGAAACTCTTAGTGTTTGTTCTTCTTCACTATCTTCACTATCCTCTTCTTCACTGTCTTCTTCTTCTTCTTCTTCCTCATTCTCTTCCTCTTCATCCTCTTCATCCTCTTCTTTATCATCTTCCACAAGTAATTTTTCTTTTTTTTCTTCTCCCTCATCGCCTTCTTCCTCATCGTCTTCCTCTTCCTCTTCTTCTTCTTCCTCTTCTTCCTCTTCTTCTTCTTCGTCACTATCATCTTCATCACTTAAATATTCTGTCTGATAGGGAATTGGATCTAAAGTAGCCGCTATTTCAGGTAGTTGTGCTATAGGATAAACAATATTCAAGGCTTCAATAAGAGGTTTTAAAGTATCATAATTAAAAGATTTCTGAGATAACAAAGTAGTTTTCAAGTAATCAATCAAGAAGGCATATCCATGTTGTTGGTATTCACCAATTTCAGTTAAAAAAATATGAATCTTTTTTATTTTCTTTTTATCCGGTATTTTATAACCATTCATTTGATACTTGGGATATAGATAAGGACTGGTAAAAGTAGGTGAATTGTAAAAGGAATGAGAAGGAGAAAAAGTAGAAGGATAAAAAGCAAAAGGAAAAGTATAAGGATCTTCTCCTTTTACAAAAGAAACATAACCTGTAGATTTAAAAACCAATAATTCTTTTCCTCCTTCTTTGAAATTTCCTTTGCTGTCAAAAATATCTTTTTTAGAAACAACTGCTCGTTTATCATTCATGTTCATTAATCGTAACAACCAAATAATTTCACTATAAGTATTATACATAGGAGTAGCAGTCAACAATAATAATTTAATATTATAGGTATGTTTGATAAGATAAAATAAATGAGTAGATACTTTTTTGTTTTCCATGTTGGTAGAGTTGTCACGAATATTATGTATTTCATCAATGACAATCATTCGTCCGTCAAATTCATTTTGTAATCTTTTTTTTTGTATTTTTAACATGGCTTTTTTGTCTAATTCCATGTTAAGCGTTATCTTTTTTTCAATATAATTAGAAAATTCAATATATCCTAAAAACAAATAATATGTTTTAATTAGGTTTTTTACTTGAGAAATAATTTTCTCTTTACTAATTCCTTTGATATGGGTCGGATTGATTTCTTTTAATAATTTGTTTCCTATACAAGATTTGATATTCCATACTCCATCTATTAATTGTAGTTTGTTTTCATTGAACAATTGAGAACGAAAATTGTCTTGAACATTCGGTGAAGCTACAATAATAATTTTTTTTTGTATTCCCATTTGTTTTAAATAATCTCTGTATTCTTCACATACACCAATAGAAGAACATGTCTTTCCTGTTCCTAAACCATGATATAACAACAAACTATTGTAAGGTGTTTCAAAAGATAAAAAGTTTTTTACAAAGATTTGATGAGGAGAAAGTTCAAATTCTTTCTTGGATAATACATTGGCATGTTTTTCAATGTCATAAACAGAGCCATCAAACTTGGTATCTTTGAATTCTTTTTTATGAGATATTTTTATGTTGAAATTTGGATCGTTCAGAGATGGATACAAAAAGCTATATTCTTCGTTGTCTTTTAATTCTTTGGATTCTAACAATTCTTTCTTCAATAAAAAATCATTACATTTTTTAGAATAACGATTGTCAGGATCACCACAGTGGTTTTCTTCATACAATTCTTTTAAATCACTAGGTATAATTTCATCTCTTACACTTAAAATATCACTATTTACACTTTGTGTTTGGAAACTATCAAAGCTATCCATTTATTATATGATTTGATATTTATTTAAAATAGAATTTATATTTATAATTAATTGTTTTTTTTCAAAGTGATAAGGACGAATACTCTTTAAGCAAGCATCTAATGTTTTCCATTCAATTTTGCTAATTTCGTTTTTCTGAAAATTATCTAATTTATTGATATTATCTTTCATATATCCGATAAAATATTTGTTTTTGTATGTTTTATTATTTGTACCCATGAAGATTTCTTCAAAAGGCGCTAAATTTTCTATGATAAATAATTTTGAACTATCGTTTCCTGTTTCTTCTTCAAATTCACGAATCGCACACATAATCTCATGTTCTTGATAATTTTTTTTTCCTTTGGGGAATTCCCATTCTGTTTCTTTCCATGAACTAGTGGATTCATTGATTAACTTACTTAACGTAACCGTTTCGTTTTTGTATGAAATACCTGACTTTAATGATTCAAACTTTTTAATAGAAGCATTTTCTTCATTCTTATATTTTGTATTGTTATTTTCCCATAAGTTATACCACAACTCTTCAAATGTCATGGTTAACAAATTGTTTTTTTCTTCCAAAGACATTTCACTGATTATATTTTTTATTTGATGAATGTTTTGTAAAGAATATTTACCACAAATAAAATCTATGTATCCAAAACTATTTTTTCTTCGTACCATCAAATATTCTTTGATATTTTTATTGATTCGGTAAACAATGACTCCATAACTTGTTAATGAAAACAATTTGTTTTTGTCATTCATTATAAGTAATAGTTTTATTATTTTTATATTCTTTAATGTAATGAACTTAAACCCAGAGATATGGGGTCCACCTTTTTGGTTTTTTTTACATACAATTTCTTTTCATTATCCTTTACATCCCAATGATGTAATCAAAAAGAAATATTATGATTTTGTGATGAATCTACCAAATTTCATTCCAGTAGAAAACATAAGTAAAGATTTTATACAATTGTTAGATTTATATCCTGTTTCATGCTATTTAGATAATAGAAATTCTTTTATTAGTTGGTGTCATTTTATCCATAATAAAATCAATGAGAAATTAGAAAAACCTACTATGTCTTTAGAAGATTTTTATATTCATTATTATAATCAATATAAACCAATTACAGAAAAACAAAAAAAATGGAAGTTTATAAAAAAACAAATATTTTTTATTATTATTATTATATTATTAATAATATTTATATGGATGAATATGAAGATAGGGATGTAACAAGAATGAATGGTGGTGGTAATAACATAATGTCAGACAAAGGGTTTTATACAACTTCAGCTGTATTTACAAATCCGTTTATTGATACAACTTCTCAAGAAAAAATATACATAGATCACAAAAATATAACACAATATATTACTCCACATAAATCAATTATTCCTTCTGTAAATATAAAATTACCATCAGGTGTAACTATTGATAAAGTAAATAATATTCTTAGATCACTTGTTTTAGTATTAGCAAATTCTAGTCTTTTTGTACCCATTTCGTATATTGGAGGAAATACAAAAAAGAATAAATCAAAAAAAAAAATTAATAATAATAATTAATATAAATGGAACATTTTGTATCAACAGATGCGATAGATACTGTCGCAGAAGGAACAAAAAAAAAAGCAGAAGAACTGGTAAAAAGTCTAGAAGGAAGTTATGATATCTCTTTAGTAACTAAATGGGTAAAATTATTATCTAATATATTTCTTATTACATTACCATTTGTGCCATTAATCTTTCCATTAGCGGCAATTGGTGGTAAAAAACAAAAACAGAAAAGTATAAAGTATAAAAGTATAAAATAATTTATATTTATAAATTTATATATGAGTAAAACAAAAAAATATTGTAGTCATTGTCATAATTTAACTAAAAAATACAAAGGTGGAGCAGAAGGTGCTAATGAAGCTCAGAATCCAGCAATGTTTACAAAAAATCTTATGTCAATGGATGCATCTGTACCAGATGAAAAACCACATGTAACAGAAGAAAAACCGGAAGAAAATTCGGAAGAAAACCCGGAAGAAAATTCGGAAGTAAAACCAGAAGAAAATTCGGAAGTAAAACCAGAAGAAAAACCAGAAGAAAAACCGGAAGTAAAACCGGAAGTAAAACCGGAAGTAAAACCAGAAGAAAAACCAGAACCAACGGGTTTAACGGGTCTAATGGGTCCAACAGGTCTAACTGGAACTACCGGTCTAATGAGTCCAACAGGTCTTACAGGTCTAATGGGTCCAACAGGTCTAACGGGAACTACAAGTATAACCGGTCCAACAGAACCAACGGGTCTAACGGGTCTAACAGAACCAACAGAACCAACAGAACCAACGAGTCTAACAAGTCCAACAGAACCAACGGGTCTAACAGGTACTACACAACAACCAGAAATAAAAACAGAAGAACAATCAGAGAAAAAAGAAGATAATGGACCTATAAATTCAATATTGAATGCTTTTAATTTAACTTCACCAGAAAAGAAAGATGAACCGAAAGATGAACCAGAAAAGAACGATGAACTAAAGAGTAAATTGAGTAGTTTAGAACAAAAATTAGAAGAACTAACTAGTAAATATGATACGTTATTAAAAGAACGTAGTACCAATGAGAGTAAAAATGAAACTACTAATGAAACTACTAATGAAACTCCTAATAAAAGTGATAGTATATTTGGATTTTTAAGTAACAAACCTGAAGAAAAGACAGAAGAAGGAGAAAAAGAAGAAGGAGAAAAAGAAGAAGGAGAAGAAGGAGAAGAAGGAGAAGAAGAAGAAGGAGAAGAAGGAGAAGAAGAAGAAGGAGAAGAAGAAGAAGGACAAGAAAAAAATAGAGGACAAGAGAAGAGTGTATTTGATATAGAAAATTATGGTAAAAGTTTAGAAGAAGGAGTAGAACATGAATATGATAAAGACCATCATCAGCACGAAGAACACGAAGAACACGAAGAACACGATGAACATGAAGAACACAATGAACAACATGAAGGTAGTGATGATGATAATGAAGAAGATAATGAAGAAGATAATGAAGAAGAAAAGAAAAAGACGAGTGTTTTTAATTTTTCTACAAATTTTATAAGAAACTCGTTAATATTTTTAAATTTAGGTTTTTTGCTAGATCAGTTAGTTATTTTTGCTCCATTGCTAGGTGGTGGTAGTAGTAATGAGACTTCCATTCATCCTTATGAACATATATATAATAAACGAATGTTGTTATTGAAAAACAATATTCAATGGGAAAGGATATCAAAAAATACAAGAAAAAATAAAATAAAATAGAATAATATGAAGATAGAATTTGTCATAGGTATAATTACAGGAATTGTTATTTTTCAAATATATACAGAAGGAAAATATAAAAATTTATATAAAAATTACACCAAATATATAAAAATAGTTGTTGTAATTGTTATAGCTATTTCTTTTTACTTGTTGATAAAAAGAGACCCAGTAAAAAGTAAAAATATGTTGTTGTACGCAAACAATATGGTTAAATACATGCCTATCAATAAATCTTCTTTAGATATGTTAACTCCTATCATTGATTTCACCAATCAACAGTCTTCAAGTATCATGGAGCAAATAAATGAGATAACACCTGGATTAATACCTATGAATGCTGGAGAACAAAAAATATTATCCTCAGGTAAAACGAGTAGTAAACGTTCTGTAAGTGAAACAAAAAAGAAATATGTCGCTTCCTTACAAAATTGGAAATGTGCGAAATGTCAAAAACAATTAAACGCATGGTTTGAAGTAGATCATAAAGTAAGATTAGAATATGGAGGTGGTAATGATGTTCAGAATTTAGAAGCATTATGTAGAGAATGTCATGGAAAGAAAACGGCTATGGAAAATATGTAAAATTATAATATAAAAATAATTTATGGAAAGCGAAGAAAATATAATTACACAAAATTTTAATAAATACAAAGATAGAATATTTTCATTCCTATATTTTTTCCAATTTTTATTTACGATGTTTTCTTGTATTTTAATTGTTTTTCAACAATATAAAGAAAGTAGTATAAATTTTATTTATTTTTATATTATTTTTTGTGTAGGATTGTTTTTCTTGTTGTTTTTATTAAGTGTTCAACCAAACATTCTTTCATTGGTCATGCTTTTTGTTTATTTCTTTTATAGTTTCTTTTTTATTTTTACAATCATTCATTTTAGTTATGGTATCAGTATTTCAAATTTACCTATTATTTTTACTTATATCATTATGTTTGTCATTGTCATGCTTACTTGTTTTGTGTTATTAGCTGAACTGTGTTATGTTTACAAATGTTTGTCATTGTTTGTTATTTTAAATTTATTTAGTTTGTACTTCATATTTTATTACTTCAAATATTATCAAAATACCTCTGTAATAAAACCACAAACGGTAGATATATCAAACAATATGTTCTATGATATGTCAAACAATAAACATGAATATTATTTGTATTATAATATATTTGATATTTTCTATGATAGTTCAAGTAACCCTTATGCGAATCCCAAAAAACCACCTCCGAATACAAATGTTCCAATTACTTATGCGCCACCTAAAACAATCGGAAATTATATTTCTTATTACAAACTGTATGTTTTTATCATGTGTATTTTTTATTGTGTAATTTACTTGAGAGAATATATAAAAGAGTACTTGGAATATATAAACAAAAGTATACTAGAAGGCGCATTTAGTGAGAAAATGAAAAGTATAATGAAAAATGTACCTTCTGTTATACAACTCATTGTTTTAATGATTGTCTTTGAAATGATTGTAGGATTGATGATGTATGTATTGAATATTACAAAATCATCCAGCTCTTTACAAACTTTTTTATGGATGGAATTAATACCGGTTTATGTTACTTTTATGATTGCTGTTATAACAACCATACTCGTCATGATTCAATCCGCAAACAATAGTATGCCTGTTTTTATACAAAATCAAACCACAACCTTGCTCTTCTTGATTCTATTGTTTGTAAATATTATTTCTGCTTGTATGAGTATTTTTGTTTACTATTATGATACAACAAAAAGATTAATTAGTTATAATACTTTTTTCTTATGGTTCTTTGCTTCTTTGTCTACAGTTGTTATATCGTTGTTGGCAGTAAATAGATATTATTTTTTGGCGGTATTGTTTGTTTTGTTTCTTATAGCAATCATAGGTGCTATATTATATTTCCTGGATATTCTATCTTTTACAACATTGAATATTTATTATATAATCTTTTTTGTGGTATGTATAATACTTGGTGTTACTGGTTTTATGTACAAAAACAAAATAAATCCAGATATGATCTATGGAAAAAATATACAAAAGATAAGTTTTAATATGGTTTTTAAAGTGATATTGGTATTGATTATTTTATTGACATTGTATTTTTTTTCAAATATTTCTGGAGCTACAATAGAAAAATTCTTTATTATACTGATAGTATGTGTATTACCAATGATATTGTTTTATATGTTTTATAAATCTAGTAAAAAAGAAAATAACAAAAATGTTTTATCCGCCATTATTCAGATCATTCAAGAGACCATTTCTATTTTTTCAGAGTATTTTTATAAATTTATTATTATAATAGCTGTATTGATTATTGCCGGAGTGTGTATGTATAATTTGATAACGAATCAAATATCAAGTGTAGTTATTTATTTTTTATCTTTCTTCTTCTTTTTAATTTTGTATATTTGTTATTATTTTCAGGATTTTATAAAAGGTAAATATAAATCCGCTGAGTTTATTCACAAAGTAACCTTGATGAATTTATTGGTATATTTTGCTGGAATATTTATATATTATTTGATATACGCTATACATTGGCTCATTAATAAAAAATCTTCTTCTTCTAGTTCTTCTAGTTCTTCTACCACTACTACCACAAAAACAAGTAGTTCTCTTATTTTATTGTACTTGATGTTATTTGTCTTTTTGGCATTTATCTTTTTATATTATCGTAATCATTTATCTTCTTCTACTAGTCCTTATTTGAATTTATTGATTAATATTATTTTGTATATTCCTTGTTTGTTTGTTATGTTGATAGAATATATTTCAAATCAATTCAATGAAAAACACAGTACATATTTTATTATTTTTGTTATAGAAATAGTCTTGGCATTGTTATATATTGGAAGTATTTTCTTAAGAGCTATTTACATAGATAAAAATGGAACAACTATGATCAGAGAACCTGTTGATTTGAATATAAAAACCATGTTGAAGATACCTCCTGGCTATGAATCCAATCCTAGCAAACCATTTGCTTTGTCTTTTTGGTTTTTTGTAAATAGTGAAAGAATGACAACCAATAAATATTTGAATATAATTAATTTCCAAAACAAGCCACAAGTATTATACAACGCAAAATTAGATTCATTGATAGTAGATGTTTCAAACAATACTTGGTCAAATGATGTAAATTCATCCAATGTTCCAAGTTATTCTATTCATGAAAAAGGTTCTAGTATTGACTCAAGTAATAATATATTATTGAAGAAGGCAAAAACAAATTTGATTTATATGAACAAAGATATTATTTTACAAAAATGGAATTATTTAGTGGTAAATTATAATGGAAGTACCATGGATATATTTATCAATGGTAAGTTAGTAAAGTCAGCAAATCAGATTGTACCAGATATAAGTTCCATGACATTTTATGTAGGAGAAGATAATGGTATCAGTGGAGGATTTTGTAATTTTATCTTTTTTAACAACTACTTAAGTTACCAATATATAATAAACATATATGATAGTTTGAAAAACAGTAATCCCCCTTTAGAAAATGTTTATTGGGATAAGAAAAAACAAAAGATAGAATTTTCCAAGATAAATAAATTAAAAGAAGAATATAAGAAAAATAATTTTTAATGCTATAATATATGAACTTTAAAAAATTTATTCTTATTGTTGTAGTAATTTTACTCTTTTATATAATATATAAAATACTGACAAAACAATCTAATACAACAAATATAAGCAATGCGGAGAATAAATTCACTATTAGTGCCAGTGCTTTGAACACAAGCAATACAAGTTCTGTAAATTATTCCATGTCTATATGGTTCTATGTTCAAAACTGGGATTACAACTATGGAAAAATGAAACCATTGTTATCTCGTGGGTTGAATTTCTCCGATGGTAGTTTCAATTCTACTTGTCCTGCTGTATGTAATCAATTGTTGGGGTGTTGTTCTAATGGATCTGTACCTGTTCATAATCAATGTTCTTCAGGTCCTGTATTTTCAAGTTGTGAGGAATATAGTTTCTTTCAACTATTAAGTGATATGAGTAACAACCCACAAACAGCACCTCCATCTCCCTTGATTCTTTTAGGAGAAAGTTTAAATAACATATATATTCTCCAGTCTATTGTAAAAAGCCCAAATAATGGTAATTATACAAATACAGTAACAAATTGGTTGATACAGACACCAAGCTTTTTTGAATTTGATATTTATATCTCTGTATTAGAAAATTTCCCTATTCAACGATGGAATAATTTAGTTGTTAGTTTTTATGGTAGGTCATTAGATATTTATTTAGAAGGAAAATTAGTAAAAACAAGCTTGTTACCAAACATTGTGTATAGCAACAACAATACGTCCAATGTCGTCATTACACCCAATGGTGGATTTAATGGGTTTACTAGTAAATTCCAATATTTTCCTAATTCTTTGAATCCAGAACAAGCATGGAAAATTTATCAAAAAGGATATTCTAATTCAGCCTTTGGCAATTTGTTGAATCAATACAAAATACAATTTTCATTGATGGATGGTAATACTGTAGAAAGAAGTTTTGAAATTTAATATAAGAAATATATAAATGGCAGAAGGAAATTCTAAACCCAGCGTATCCAAACCCAATGTATCCAATTCCAGCGTATCCAAACCCAATGTATCCAATTCCAGCGTATCCAATTCCAGCGTATCCAACTCCAACATATCCAACTCCACAAAGGAATTTTTAGAGTCCAATAGTTTGATAGCCAAAATAGCCTTTTTGATTTTAGTCATATTTGTTTTTGTTATATTATTAAAATTAGGTATTGCTTTGATTGGATATTTTATGCAACCTTCGCCTACACCTCATCTAATCACTGGAACCATTGATGGAACCAATCAAATGGTTATTCCTCAAGATCCCCAAGTAAAACATTCTAAAACAATATTAAGATCTGTCAATAAAAAAGGAGGTATAGAATTCTCATGGTCTATTTGGTTACTGATTACAAGTGATTCTATTGGCGGTACTGATTACAAACATATCTTTTCTAAAGGAAACAACAATACAAACTATTGTATTAACTCTGAATGTATTCAAGGTATATTTTATCCAAACAATTCTCCTGGTATGTATTTAAGCCCTACTAAAAATGAATTGTTAATTCTCATGAATACGTATGACGAAATCAATAACACCATTTATATTCCAGATATTCCTTTGAATAAATGGTTTAATGTTATTATTACTTGTGAAAACAGACAAGTAGACGTATATATCAACGGGTTTGTCACAGCAAGTCAGGTATTGAATGGTATTCCCAAACAAAATTATGGTGATGTATATGTTGGTGGTGCTAATTTATTAGGACAAATATCTAATTTGTGGTATTGGAATTACGCAATCACTATCAATGAAATACAATCCATTATGAGTGATGGTCCTAACTTGAAATTACTGAACAGTCAAAGCAGTTCAAGTAATGATCTCAACTATTTGTCTTTAAGATGGTATTTCTATGGAATAAAAGATGGTTACAATCCTTAATAAAAAATATGAAATTAATTTATGGTTCCTAAATTGATTATTATTGTTCCCTATAAAAATCGTATAGAACATAAATATTTTTTTTCTCAATATTTATCTCATGTTTTAGTAGATCAAGATTATGAAATTTATTTTTCTCATCAAATGGATGACAGACCTTTTAATCGTGGAGCGGCAAAGAACATTGGATTTTTGACTATGAAACAAAAATATTTAGAAGATTATAAAAATATTACCTTTGTCTTTCATGATATAGATATTGTTCCTTATCAAAATATTCTTGATTACCAAACAAGTAAAGGTATTATCAAGCATTTTTATGGATTTGACTACGCATTAGGTGGAATAGTAAGTATTTTAGGAGAAGACTTTGAAAAGGTCAATGGTTATCCTAATTATTGGGGATGGGGAATGGAAGATACAATTTTACAACAACGATGTAACAATCACAATCTTACCATTGATAGAACACACTTTTATCCTATAGGAAGCCCACAAATACTTCAACTGTTTGATGGTGTATCCCGTTTGATTAATAACAAAGAAACCAAAAAATATTCTTATGATAATGGTACAGATGGATTATTAACAATAACAAATTTAAACTACACGGTAGATAATCATGAGTTTGATTTCAACAAAAAGAATATTTTCATGATCAATATTTCTTTTTTTCAGATACCTGTTATACCAGAACAAGGAAGTTTTTATCATTATGACTTGAGAGAAAATCCCAAACAAATCATAAAACCGCATGAAGAAAATAAATTAAACAAACCCAAGGAATGGACAGATATTCCTTCTGTAAAGATGCCAAGTAAATTTGTATTGCCTTCTCATTTTAAAACAAAAGTGATTAGTAAAAATCCTCCAAAACCTAGTGTAAAAAAAACACATCGTCGTATTCAGTTAGGTGGAATTATGTAATTATTCATTATTTTTATATAAAAGTAATCAATAATAATATTTATGAATTTACAAAATATCTATTATATTAATTTAGATTATCGTACCGATAGAAAAACACATATGGAAAACCAATTTCAACAATTGAATTGGAATGCTACCAGAATCCCCGCAATAAAAACACAATATGGTGCGGTTGGTTGTACATTAAGTCATATAAAATGTCTACAAATGGCAATACAATTAAAATTAGACTATATTGTTATTTTAGAAGATGATATTTATTTTTTAAATCCTACTTTATTTTGTGAACAGTTACAAACAACATTAAACACTCTATCCAACTGGGATGTTATCTTGTTCGCCGGGAACAACGCAAATACCTATACAAGAATCAATGAAGCGTGTGTAAAAATAAAGAATACTCAGACAACCACAGGATATATGGTAAACAATCATTACTTTGAAACATTGATGAATAACATGAAAGAAGGGTTGGGTAAGTTAATCAAACAACCACATTTACATTTTTATTATGCGATAGATAAATATTGGTTTTTGTTACAGGAAAAAGATAATTGGTATATAGTAACTCCTTTGATGGCTACACAGATGGAAGGATATAGTGATATAGAGAAAAGAAATACAAATTATAGTCAAGCTATATTAATGTTGGATAAATATTATTTTACAAAGAATATATAATGAGCGGGGAAAGAAAAGAAACAAAAACACCATTGGTCAGAAAAGAATCCGGAATAAAAATTCAACTTCATGGGGACTGTTGGTTATATACATCCTGTAGTTTGGTTGCCAATTTTTTGTTAAGATATGATTTGAATGAAATTATCTCCTGTCCAAATTACAGAAGATTATTTGATGGTTATACATCCGAATATGGGTTTCCTCATGAATGTGAAGAAGAATTTACAACAGAGAATTTCAAATCTTTTGTAACACCAGAAAATTTAGAGAGAACAATAACTGTTTATTTAGAAAATCCTATATGTCATGCGGAAATTTATTACAACTTTCTATTTTATTTTATTTATTTCATTGGGATGAAAACAAGACCAAACATACGTAGTCATAGTGCTTATGGGTTTGTGATAGACTTAATGAATTATAGCAATGGTATTTTATCCAAACAATTGATTGCTTTTAAAGAAGCATACAAAATGTATTTATTAGAAAGACTAAGAGAACATCATGAAGTATTGAATGAAATAATAGACAATATTTATTTTCTTATTCAACGATTTTATTGGACAAACAGAACATTTGTATCTACTTTGTCTATTTTGAAACCAGAAGATTTTGAAGACGAAACAAACAAAGAATTATTACGAGGTATATTAAGTGAATCCTATATAGGCTTAACTTATGATGGTTATGATAGAGAAGGAGAGAACAGAAGACAATATATGTTTGGTTGTGGCTATAATGAATTGAGAAAATCTACCAGTAAAATAGGTTATATTCCAAACGGTCCTCATGCGTTGGTCTTTGAAAAATATATAAATACAATAGACAATCCTCATGTAGACCCAGCTAGACCCAAAGACTGGGGTATTGTTATCAAAGAGTCCAATTCGGACTGTAGAATGATTTTTACTAAAAAAATGTTGAAATTGTTTCATATTAACAATATGTTTTATATATCAAGAAAAGTTGAACGCCAAGTAAGCACAAAAAAAGTAATGTTAGTTCCTTCCAATACTTCAGCTTATACTATAAATCCTGAATTGGCGGTAAAAGATACAAAGGCAGTTCTTCTTGAAAAGGATCCAACTTTTAAATTCAAAAGAGTGAATGTAGAAGAAGATCAAGATACATGGACGGAAGTTCAAAAAGTAGTAAATACTCAAATGAGTGATTTGTTAAGTGTATATAATATTATTTGGACTGTATTACCTTTTCGTAATGAAGATAGGTTGACTTTTATTTTAGAAAGAATACCAGCAATAAATATGTCAGAACTAGATGTGGGTAGAGGAAAAAGAACAACAAAAAAGAAAAAAAGAAGAATAATATATAATGAGCGGAGAAAGAAAAGAAACACGAAGAGAATTCAAAAGAAAAGAATCCGGTAAAAAAATACAACTTCATGGTGATTGTTGGTTATATGCTTCCTGTAGTTTAGCAGCCAACTTTTTTCTACGATATGATTTGAATGAAATTATAAAGTTTCCAAATTACAAAAGATTGTTTGATGGATATACAGATGAATATGGGTTTCCTCATGAATGTGAAGAAGAATTTACAACAGAAAATTTTATGTCTTTTGTATTATCTGGAAATTTAGAAAGAATAACAACTGTTTATTTAGAGAATCCTTTATGTCATGCGGAAATCTATTATAACTTTTTATTTTATTTTATTTATTTCATTGGAATGAAGACAAATGGAAAAGTAACTGGAGGTCACACCTATCTATTTATGGAAAAATTAATAAGAAATGGTTATTTAAAACATTATGTTTTTAATTATAAAGAAGCGTATAAAACTTATTTATTTGAAAAATGCGCAAATCATGAGGCCATTCATGAAATCATAGAAAAAATATATTTTCTTATTCAAAGGTTTTATTGGACAAATACTTCTTTTATAAATTTTTTACCTATAAATTCCCCAGAAGATTTTGATAAAGAAGAATCCAAACAGTTATTAAAAGAAACCTTGAGCAAAACATATATTGGGTTGAATTATTATGGATATAAATCAGAAAAAGAAATACTATTTTTTCCTTGTTTATACAAGGAATTAAGACCAAGTACTCGTAATGTTGGTATGATAATAAATAGTCCGCACGCATTAGTTCTTGAAAAATATATAAATACCGTAGATACAGATTCACCCACTCCTAAAGACTGGGGAATTGTTGTAAAAGATTCCAATTCTCATTGTAGAATGATATTAAATAAAGAACAGCTTGAGAAATTTAATATTGTTGAAAAGTCGCTGTTTTTTATTAGGTGTAATCCTATAAATAATATAACTTCAACACATATTAAAATATTAGCAATGAATCCACATCCGTTGTTAGGAATAGAAATGAATCCAGAACTAGATGTTGCGGACACAAAACAATTTATTAAAGAATCACTCTTACGTATAGGTAGTGATAAAAAAATAGAATCAAGAGATATTAGTCTAAAAGAAGGTCAAGATGTATGGACGGAAGTCCAAAAAGTTATAAATGAAAGCATTTCTTTTTTATTCAATGATTACAATATTGTTTGGACTATATTGTATCAATCTATAAATAAATTAAGGTTTATATTAAGAAGAAAACCTCCTATGGTTTTTACAGATTATGATACAGAACGAGGTATGGGTAAAAGAAGAAGAACAAAGAAGAATAAAAGAAGAAGAAAAAAGAGAAAATCTTATTAATGAAATTTTGGTATCATTTTTCCTTCAGGAGTACGAATCATTACACCTAATATAGTTGTGTAGTCGTCTTCTCTATATATATCTCCTGTATTTATATTCATGACATAAGAAAGTCCTTTGAATTTAAAGGGTCTAACCTTGAACTCAATTTGTTGTTGATTTAATTTTTGTTCTACATCGTTTTCTTCTGTTTTATAATCTGGTTTATAAGAAAATTCATCCGAGGTTGAAACACCAAAATTCAAACAAGTAAGTCCTTCTTTTTTGTTTGCTTTGGAATAAACCATACAATCAATAGAAGATTCCTTGATACATTTATACAATTGGTGATTGACTATTTCTTTTTCCAGAGATATTTCAAAGAGTGTTTGATCACTTGTAAGAGGTGTTTTATTGTCTTTTTTACTCAAGTCTTTTTTCTTCAACTCATTACTAATCTCACTGTCTAATTGTTTTTTTGTAAGAGTCATTAAATACAAATAAACATGAACCGTTTTTAATTGTTCTGGTAAAAACTGATGACTACAAATTCTTCTTGCGCGTCCAATAACTTGGTCTGTACGAACGGGGTTCCAATAAGGTTCCATAAGATGAACAAATCGTGTATTTCTCAAGTTAATACCTTCTGAGCCAGAAGCAGTAATCATTAAACATTTAATCACTTCTCCCAAATAATTGTTCGTAGATATTTTTTCCAAATCTTCTTTTAAATAAGAAGGAATGTTGTTCCATTCACTATTGTATATTTTTCTTATTAATTCTTTTTCTTCCGCACTTTCTTTTCCTGTATACAAAGCATATTTCATCTTTCCTTTTTCTTGTGCTTTTTCTTTTATTTGCCATTTACCATTTACTCCTTTTTTCAAACGAAACTGAGCAAACCCATTTGCGTTTAACACCAATGTAAATATACCAATACCTTCTAATGTACGAAATTGGCTATAAATCAAATGTAAACCAATGTTTTCTTTACTGGATATATTCTCAAGTAACGATAAATATTTTGGACTATAAATAGCTAGTCCTTTGGGAGATAAGTATTGTTTCTCATGCTCTGTTAAAAAGGTCAATGCTTCTTCTATTCTTTTCTCATATGTTTCATCTCCCATTTTTTTCAATATATTTTCTTCGTCATTTGGGTCTTCTTCTTCTAATACATCTTCCTCTACATCCCCTATATCTTTTTCTACTTCTTCTTCAGTCATACCACCTAAATAAACTTTATCAAATTCCATATCTTTTTCTACTTCTTTCTCTTTTTTACCTCCTTCTGTATAATCATCTATATCTTTTCCTCTATCCAAATCATCTTTCGCAATAGCATCCGCATTGTCTACCAACACTCTTAATTCATTGTCTTCTTCCTCTTCTTCTTCTTCTTCTCTTTCTTCTCTTCTTTCTCTTATAATTCCTTTTCTTCTATACAACAACACAGTAGCATACCTACTAATATTGGGTTCTTTTTTGGTTGGTTTATGAGCATCACTATACTCATACAAAAATTTAGAATCCATATCATACGAACAATATGTGTAATGTCCGCCATCACCCCCTCCAAAGTGGCATATGACTCCGAGTAATCCAAATTCTACTTCTTCTTCTTGTTCATTTTGTAAAGTCAACGTCTTGTTTATTTCAATAGAATAATTTATTTTACGTCCATACACGTCTTGTCTAC